>OBKR01001537.1_pt1 | contig 19712 bp, 15 predicted proteins | sample 1518991 | NCBI WGS metagenome assembly OBKR01 (sample SAMEA2452117, study PRJEB22498) | human gut metagenome | biome: human feces; feature: human gut; material: feces | place: Australia | collected 2012
TTGTAATTAATTCGCTTGGCTTATTAATTGTCATTTTGTTCAGTTTTCAAAGACCTAAAAATGGTGGTCGGGGTTGGTTTCGAACCAACGAACCCTAAGGATCAGATTTACAGTCTGACGCGTTTAGCCTCTTCGCTACCCGACCAGAATTTACGCTTCAAATCATAGCGCTCCCTTATTATATTATAAACTTTTCATAATTGCAAGCATTTTTTTAAATTTTTTGTGTTTTTTGTAAAAAAAAGCTGTAGACATCATCTACAGTTTAATTTCATCTAATAATAAATAAGATAACAAAGCCATTATTTAATCTTTATTTTCTTTTCTAATTCATATCTTGGCATCATTATTACTCTTTTACATTTAACACATTCAAGCTTTAAATCTGCACCTGTACGAATTATCTTCCATTCATTAGAACCACAAACATGATTTTTCTTTGTAATGACGATTGTTCCCTCTTCAAACATTATTTTCCCTCCATTAGCCAATTGATAATTTCTTGAAGTTCATCATGATTTTTTGCTTTAATTGTTACTTTATCATGAGACACCGCTATTTTTATTTTTAAATTATTTTTACCAATAGATTTTGATATTATTTGTTTATCAGTTTTGCGAGGTTGCTGAGCAACTTTTTTATCTTCATTTTTGACAAGCTCCTCAATTTGACGAACGCTCAAGTTCTTCATCACTATGATATGTGCAAGCTCAATAATTCTTTTTCCATCTGATAGTTTAGACAATGCTCTAGCATGGCCAAAAGAAAGCTTACCTGATTGTAGCATTGATAATACTTCATTTGGCAAGGTTAAAATACCAAGCATATTTGTAATATAGCTACGACTTTTACCAACATGCTTTGCAACATCTGTTTGATTATATCCTAATTCTTTTATCATAAGTGCATATGCATTTGCTTCCTCATAAGCTGACAATTCTTGTCTTTGCAAATTTTCAATTAAAGCTAATTCAATCATCTTAGATTTTTCATAACTTCTCACAATTGCGGGAATTGTTTCACGTTCTGCAAGTAAAGATGCACGATAGCGTCTTTCACCGGCAATAATAATAAATTCACCAGCATTTTCCTTAACAATTATAGGTTGAATAACACCATGTTCCTTTATTGAAGAAGCTAAATCATTAAGTGCTGCCTTATCAAACTCTTTTCGAGGCTGATAGGGATTAGGCTTAACCTTAGATAATGGAAGATCAATAATTTGTTCATTATCTGGTTCAGTAACATTTTCATTAATTAAATCAAGTAATGTTTTTCTTTCATCCATTATTTTTTACTATCTCCTTTGCTAATTCTTTATATTGTTTAGAAGCAGGGCATCTAGATGCATAAGCAATAACCGGCTTACCTACAGTTGGGGCTATTTGAGCCTTAACATTAACATTAATGATCGTCTTAAAAACTTTTTCTCCAAAGCATTCTTTTATCTCATTTACAATTTGCCACGATGAAATGACACGTTTATCAAGCATCGTAAGCAAAATCCCTTCAATTTGAAGATTTTTATCAAGTACCTTCTTACGTTTTTGAACGGTTTTAATTGTGTTTAAAAGCTGTGTTAATCCGTCAATTGCAAGGAATTGACATTGAACAGGAATAAGACAACTATCAGCCGCAAATAAGCTATTTAAAGTGATAATACCAAGTGATGGTGGACAATCCATAATAATATAATCATATTTTTTACGATAGGAAGAAATAGCATTTGAAAGTAGCATTTCACGATTAGGATTATCAATTGTTTTAATTTCTAATTTAGATAAATTAATATTAGATACAACAACATCACATTTTGAATGCTTAGGATGACAAATTGCATCCTTAATTTCACATTCTCCCATTAATACATCATTAATTGTTTTATTCTCATAACGATCTAAGCCCAAGCTTAAAGAAGCTGAGGCTTGAGGGTCTAAGTCAATTAACAATACTCTTTTATCTAATCTCGCAAGTGCATCTGAAAGATTAACTGATGTTGTGGTTTTACCTACTCCACCCTTTTGATTTGTAATTGCGATTACCTTACAACTCATAAAAAAAACTCCTTAACTACAATGGCTTATTTTTAATTTGACTAAATTGACGAGGATATTTACTAGGTGTTTTATTAACCTTTTTAAAAACTAATATCTCACGGTGACCCATTTGATTAGGTAGCTCAACACTTATGGTTTTAAGATGCTCTGCACCTAATGTTTTTATTGCACCTTTAGCTTCTAAAAATTCTTGCTCCGATTCAACACTTTTCATTGCCACAAAAAGACCTCCAACCTTAACAAGAGGGATACATAATTCGGCAAGAATATTTAATCTTGCAACAGCCCTGGCGGTTACAACATCAGCCTCTTCTCGATGAAAAGCGGCATATTCTTCAGCTCTAGCATGTAATGCCTTAGCATTATTAAGTTTTAATTTAGCAATTAATTCATTTAAAAAATTAATACGTTTATTTAAGGCATCAATAATTGTAACATTTAAATTATTAAATACAATAGCATTAGGGATTGAAGGAAATCCTGCTCCTGCACCAACATCTACAAGATTAATAGGCTTTGTCACATCAAGAGCAAGTGATAACGTTAAGGAATCATAAAAATGTTTATAATATACGCCATCATAATCTGTAATAGCTGTTAAATTAACATGCTCATTATATTCGACTAAAAATTTATAATATTCCTCAAAATTTAGAAAGGCTTCATTTGTTAATTCAATATTTAATTTTTTTAAATCTTCTTTAAAATTCATAACTAACCTCTCTTATATGTTTCTAAATAAACTGAAAGAACAGCAATATCAGCAGGATTAACACCCGAAATTCTTGATGCTTGGCCAAGTGTTCTTGGACGAATTTGCATAAGCTTTTCTCTTGCTTCTAAAGCAATATTAGAAACCTTATTGTAATCAATATCTGAAGGAATTAGTTTTTCATCAAGTGCTCTCAAATGAAGAGCTTGACTACGAGCCTTTTCAATATAGCCTTTATATTTAGCTTCAATTTCAACGGCCTCAAGTACATCATCACTAGTGTCTAATTTAAGCAAATGCTTAATATCATGATAGCTAATTTCAGGACGTTTTAAAAGCTCATAGGCTTTTATTGACTCAGCAATTCGAGATGATCCTTTAGCTTCAATATAAGCATTATTTTCTTCACTCATAGAAACATTGGTAGCTTTTAAATATGCTATCATCTCTTCAATACTTTTAATTTTACTAATCAAAGCATTATGTTGCTCTTCAGAAATTAACCCAACCTGATAGCCATATTCACGAAGTCTTATGTCTGCATTATCATGTCTTAACAATAAGCGATATTCAGCCCTCGATGTTAACAAACGATAAGGCTCTTCCGTTCCTTTTGTAACCAAATCATCAATTAAAACACCAATATAAGCCTCATCTCTTCCTAAAACTAAAGGCTTTTTCCCTTGAAGCTTTAAACCACAATTAATACCTGCCATAAGACCTTGACAAGCAGCCTCTTCATAGCCTGATGTTCCATTAATTTGACCACCACAGAATAAATTTTCAACAATCTTTGTTTCAAGGCTAGGCCACAAATTCAAAGGGTTAATTGAATCATACTCAATAGCATATGAATATTGTAGCACCTCACAATGTTCAAGTCCTGGTATTAATCTTATCATCTTATCCTGAATTTCAACTGGCATTGATGTTGAAAAACCCTGGACATAAATTTGATCCCATTCAAGGCTTTCAGGCTCAAGGAAAATCTGGTGACGCTCCTTATCACTAAATCTAACAACCTTTGTTTCAATTGAAGGACAATATCTTGGTCCTACACCTGTAATTACACCACCATACATAGCACTTTCATCAAGGTTATCCATAATCAATTTGTGAATTTCCTTATTTGTATATGTTAAATGACAAGGCACACTTATATTATTAATTGGTTCATATCCTTTATCAAAAGAAAAACGATAAGGATAGGTATCCCCAGGTTCAAGGCTTGACTTTGAAAAATCAATTGTAGAAGCCTTAATACGAGGCGGCGTTCCTGTTTTTAAACGTCTCACATCAAAACCTAATCTTTGAAGCTGGGCAGAAATTCCAAAGCTTGTTGGTTGGTTTTCAGGCCCTGATGTAGTAACAACATGACCTCTAAATATCTTACTATTTAGGTATGTACCAGTAGTAATGATAACCGCACGTGATGGTATTTTTTCGCCATTAGGCATAATAACACCGCAAGCTTTATTATCATTAACAATGATATTTTCAACGTATCCTTCCTTAAGCTCTAGATTATCTTGTTCTTCTAGATGCTTACGCATCATCTTAGAATATAATACCTTATCATCCTGACTTCTTAAAGCTCTTACAGCAGGTCCTTTAGAAGAATTAAGCATTTTCATTTGAATCTGGCATAAATCTGCATTCTTTCCTTGATATCCACCAAGAGCATCAATTTCTCTTACAACAATACCCTTAGCTGGTCCACCAATTGAAGGATTACAAGGCATCGAACCTAACATATTTAGGTTTCCTGATATTAATAAAGTTTTAAATCCCATTTTTGACGTAGCAAGACATGCCTCACATCCGGCATGACCGCCACCAACAACGATTACATCATACATAAAAATCATCCTCTTAAATTTACAACTAATTTTAGCATTTTAAAGCTAAATAGTAAAGAAAAAGCACATGATAGATTGTGCTTTTTTATTATTAAAATCCTAGTTGATAAAATTTGCATTTCTATTCAAGCAAAATATCTATTTTCTATTTCTTATAAGCTTAACTGCTTTAGAGCCTGTGCAAAGTAGCATAGCAAGAGCATTAGCTTCAAAGGAATCAGCATATATTGTAAAATGCTTATCTAAGGTTCCTCTAGCCTTAATTCTTAGCATATTTCCTCTTGTAAGAATATTATTCTTCTTAAGAATATCAAGGGTTATAATGTCACCATCATTAAAATGCTTACACAAAGTATCAAGATATATGCTATTTTCTTCCTTCATACCTTCAATATCAGCACCATTTACGGTTGGAATATGATATACTAAATCAACAGGTAAATCAGTTGGTACATTAGATACATCCATAATATCAACTAAATGATCATTTGTCACTCCAAGTGTATATAAAACGGCATGCCCATCAGGAATTAAAAGAGCTGTAAAATCAGTTGTCTCAAAGCGACGCTTAGGTTTTACCTCACGTCCCTCCATCATCATATCGACTAATTCCTTAAAGTACTTAAGACCTCGATCAGATTTAATCTTAATCTGTGTTGGTACAAGCTGATATTGCTTCTTATCTGATCTATCCTTGAAATGATATTTTGTCCCTTCAAGTGTTTTAGGATCAATTGCTAAATTAACCTTCAATGTTTTACCAGCAAATGCAACCTTTGCTAATAAGCCTTTATATCTAAATGATTCACATTTTTTAGATAAACGAGCATGGGCACGATACATTAATAAATAGTTTTTAACTTCATTATAATAATTTTTAACCTCATCTGATGCTAGCGTTGTTTTTTCCTCGAAAGTTAAACGGATTCTTTTTTCAGATACCACTAACGATGAAAGTGCACTTGCATCTTCCTTATCGTCTTCTTCAAGCTCATCAAGGTCATCATCCTCGTCATTATCTTCATCATCTACTGACTCTTCAGAAATTACAGGTTCAATACTTCTTGATTCTTGTTTTTCTTCTTCTAAAGCCTCTTCTTTAGTTTCAGCTAAAGCCTCATCTAGGGTTTCAGAATTTGAAGATTCAATAACTTCTTCAGTATTTTCTGAGGTTTCAATTATTTCATCATTAACAGGAGTTTCTTTTATATCATTAACAACAGTTTCTTTATCAGATACGTCTTCTACTTTAATTTCGTAATGCTTAATTCTTAAAATATAAATTACAATTGTAAAGATTTGCATTACAATTATAATTCCTCCAATAATTATTCCAGACATTTTTAAATTTTTAGCATTTGTAATAATTAAATATGTTAAAGGAAGAGCTAATAAAGATATAACCTCTAATACCTTTAATAGATAATCCGTAAAAACAATATTCTTATTTTTAAAATCTCTTTTTACAAGGATTAATATTACAGGAAGAGCTAATAATACACCACCAATTATATTAAACACTATCTTATGTTTTGAAACATCAAAGCTTGAAGCCGTAATTTTATCAATAATATAATTAAATTCAAGCAAATTAAAGTTAGTCATGGCAATTAACGCAATTGCTAAAGCACCATAAACAAATGCTAAAGCATAATCATATTTAGCTAAAACAGCTGAATGATAATTATTATCCTTTATTTTAGATTCCATACTATAATCACCATTAAAGCTTAAACCTCTAAAATAAAGAATTGTAGCTGTAGTAATTGCTAAAAATAAAGCCTCATCAAATGGATATAATAAATCTACTTCATCTTTTGAATATATGACCATTGTACCAAACAAACATAATAAAGATATTAATAAATAATCTATTATTGTTACTCTGCTTGATGATACTATATTCATAATAGCACCTAGTAAAATAATACCAATTAAAAGAGCATAGAAGTAATTTTCAATATTAGTGTAAAATTTACTAGTAAAGCTCATATACATTGAAGCATATATACCAAGTCCAAATCCAATAACTGCAAAAATTAATGGATTTATCTTCATAGTTATATTATACATATAGCATTTAAATTGATTATTAGTAGCTTCTGGTTTAGAAATAAAGAAACGAACAACAATCCCAATTAAATATAAAATCGCAATTATCGCAACAGTAAGACTAAAGCCATCAACCTTTGAAGCAACCTTAGCATAAATAAGAGCTCCAATAATTCCCAGTAAATTAGCCCAAGCAAATAAATCAAATAAATTAATTTCCTTTGACTTAATTCTTATCAAATAGCATACTGCCAATGAACCAAGAACAATTGTATATAACCCTTTTATTGTATACTTAAATGAATTAGGATTGGATAGTTCTGGCAAGATTGAATTAACATTAACACTTAAAAAATACATTCCCATTACAAATAATGCAATTATAATTACATGAATCACATTAAATGATTTAAATAAAGCTTTAATATAATTATTTTTTTCCATACTTTCACACCTCAAATACATACTTAAGCTTATTCACTATACTTGTATTTTACGACTTAAGAAATATAAAGTCAAACATCAATAAGCCATTTAATTAAATTGGCAATATTTTATTTAAATTATTTAATTTTGAATCATCTTAAAAGATTATCTAATAATATTTATTCAAGTATTTTTGAAATAATATAGTCGTTTATAAAAAATATACTCATAAGTATAATACTTACGAGTATATTAAAAACATAAATATAACATTTTAATTAAATTCCTGCTAAAGGCAATACATAAACATTATCATCTAAAGGATATACTGTATCAGTATTACATATTATTACCTTGAAACCTATTTGATAATTGGTTTTATCTAATTGTTTAAATCCTTTAACTGCATTATTATTAAATTTGATACCACTCTTACATTCAATTCTATTTAGTTTTCCATCTTGAATAATAACTAGATCAATTTCATTCATATCACTATCTCTATAGTAATAGAAATTAGGCTCTATACCATTATTTACATAGCTTTTCTTAATTTCATTAATTATATATGTTTCAACAAAGCGTCCAGAAAATGCGCTCGCTCCTAAAATTTCACCAGAATTTAGTCTTGCTAAATAACATGCTAAACCAGTATCAGTAAAATACAATTTTGGTCTTTTTATTATTCTTTTAGAAATTGATATCTCATTATAAGGCTCTAATAAATATACAATATCACCAGCAATTAAAACACTAAGCCATGACATTACTGTTTTCTTATCAATTCCAATTATCTTAGCAATATTATCATATACAAGCTCTTCTCCAGTAAGAGACGCAATCAATTCCATAAAACGTCTAAATTGGAACTTATCTCTAACATTAAGCATTTCAGACACATCACGTTCAATATATGTTTCAACATAATCAGAATAAAATTTTTGAACATGAAGCATATCATTACTAAAAAGTTCTGGATAAAATCCTTTAACAATATTATTAAATAGTTCTATCATAGATAATGGATTTTCACTTGCTCTTTTTTGAATATTCAATATATCAAAATTAAAGATAGGTTCATCTCGATTAATAATTTCATTTCTAGATAGTGGCATCATATGAATGATAGATACACGACCTGCAAGGGACTCTGTTACACCCTTCATAAGCTTATACATTTGAGAACCTGTTAAAATAAACATCCCATAGTTATTAATCTTCTTCCGCTTTTCATTATTTACAACTTCTTCAATAACATTAAATAATTCAGGTGCACGTTGAACTTCATCTATTATTAGTGGCCAAGGATGCATTTGTAAAAATAATTCTGGATCTTTTTTGGCCATTTCTCTTTCTCTTGAACTATCAAGTGACACATAAGAAAAACCCATTTTTTCAAATTCAAATGCTAATGTAGATTTTCCTACTTGACGTGCTCCCGTTATTAAAGTAACTGGCTTTGATTTTACACTATCCAAAATTTGATTATAAATATGTCTTTTAATCATAGTATCATATCCTTTTCTAAAAACAATATAACACATTTTTTTAGGGAATTCAATTCCCTTTTTTGCAGAAAACAATATATACTAAGCAATTTTATATTTATATAACTAAACTTAAAAATCACTTCATTAAAGATAAAATATAAGTTGAGTGCTTTATTTAATTTGTTTAATTATTCTTTACGTCCAATAAATCCCATCTAACTCGACTAACTCCAACTCGGTTTTTACCGAGTTAATCTTATCATAATTTTTCTAAACAGTAAATTCGTTATTTTATTAACGTATCTATCATTTTGTGCCAGTTATAAAATAAAAATTATCTTTTAAAAAAGCACCTACATTTAATGCAAGTGATATTGTATATATTATATTTCTTTTTTAATTACATCTAAAGCCTCTTTTAGGCTATGTACAATAATATAATCACCTTTTATATTAAGATTGCTTAAATCTAGCCAAATTGGCTTTATTTTAGCATTTAAAGCACCTGTTATATCTGATGTTAATGAATCACCTAGCATTATTACTTCATCGTTTTTTAAATTAATATCTTTAAGTACATAATCAAAAAAAGCTTTATCTGGCTTAGTTAAACCTATTTCTTCTGAAATATAAACCTTCTTTAAATACTTTAAAATACCACTTTTTTCAAGTCTTGATTTTTGAACAATCGTCGCACCATTTGTGACAGCATATATAGGAAGGCCTAAAGTATTTAGTTCTTTTAAAAAGATAGCTGCATCCTTAATTAGATATCCGCCATTTTTTAAATTATTAAAATATAATTCATTTATATCTTTAGGATTAACATTAATATTAAAATGACTAAAAAATGATGTCCATCTTAAGGTTATGCATTCTTCTCTTGAAATTTCTTTTTTTTCAAGCATTTTCCAATGTGCTAAATTAATACTTGAATATAGCTTTATATTTTCTTCTGTTGTTGGTATCCCGTATTTAATAAGTACGGGCTTTAAAGCTTCTAGCTCGCACTTATTAAAGTCCAATATTGTATTATCTATATCAGTTAATAAAGCTTTTATCATATTAAATCACACTAAATTTAATTTGTTCTAATATAGCAGAAGAAAAGCTTGATGAAATTGTAATTGTTAACTCTTTTGACATATCAAGTTCACTTACATCAATACGAGCTAAATGAGAAGAGTTCTTATCTAAAATTTCTGTAGTATATGATGTAGTATTAGTTCCATCTGAAATTGTTATAGTTGCAGTACCTGCTGGTTTTTGTGAATTAGGTTTATTAGATGTAAATGTTAATTCAATGTTTGTAATTGCATCATATAAATTTTTAACCTTTAATACAGCATTTTTACTAGTTTGAGCATAAATACCTTTATTCTTATTAACATATGGAGCTGTATATGATAATTCAATACCATTTAAAGCTAAAGATCCCGTTGTATCACTTAAAATAGTTAAATCCATTGTTGTTGAAATAGATATATCTTGATTAGCCTTTGAGTATAATACATTATAATCAAATCTAGCTTGATTTAGAATATCATATTCAGTTACAAAGCTTTTAGATACGTCATCTAAGGCATAATAAGATTCTTCAGCTTCTTCTATTTTAGTTTTACTTTCTAATGTAACTGTACCTATTTCTTTAATCTTAGCATTTACTTTCTCTATTTTAGAATCATTCTTTAAGACAGGTGTAATATGAGATAGTGAATAGGATTCGGTAATACTTTTTGATTCACATTCTGCTTTATATAAATAATAAGCAAGTTCCGGATGATCAATAAAAGGATTACGATTTCCTTGTTCCTTATAGATTTCTTCATTGCGGTATAATTCTCTTGAATCGACGGGATCTTCAAAATTCCATTTTAGGATAGTATTTAAAATACCTATATAGCCTTCAGTTCCATTTTCAGCTTTTGAAGCTAGAGTAGTATCGTTTGTAAGCTCTAAATCTAAAGTTGAATCTTCATATCTTACTACCATATATAGTAGCATACGAGCTATATCGCCTTTTACTTCATCTCTTGGTTCAAATACTGTACTAGTCCATTTATTTCCGTAGTCATCTTTGTTTGTTGGAGTTGATACTTCATCAAAATAGCTATTACTACGTGAGGAATTAATACGGGCTTCTGATACTCTTAAATGATGTAAATCAGAATAGGCATCATATTTTTGATCATTAAAGCCATGTGACTTAGCCCAAATATGTTCCTTATTCCATTGTCCGGATGCTGAGCCTGAATTGTCCTTACCTAGACGTTCTCCTGTATAGATACATTCTACATAATCGCCATCATAGGAATCAACTGTCTTAAGTGATGTAGTAGCATCACTATAGGATACCTTTTTTACATTTGAAGATACTATTTGATTTAGTGTTGATTTAAGTGATGAACTCTTTGAAAGAATATCTGTAGTAATAGAACTATAGTATCCTTCATATGTAGGTGTAGTTGGAGGATTTGTAGGTGTTGGAGTAGTTGGTATTGGTGTTGAAACTGCAGGTTTACTTGTAGAAGGATTTGTTGTAGAAACATTTGATGATTCTTTCTTTAATCCACATGATGTTGTAGCAAATACACCTAAAGCAATTAAGCTAAGCATTGATAAATGTTTTAGTTTCATAATTTTATCTCCTTTTGAGAAAAATATAAGGGATAATACAACTGATTATCCCTTATTGTTTAAATTTTAGAAAATATTATTTATAATAAACCTTAATTTCAGTAAGTCTAACTTGTGCACTAGCAATAATCGTAATAGTCTTATGATCTTCGCTAACCTTAACTATATAAGGGCCATTTTTATTTTCAGCTGTTGTAAATTCAACATTATAGAATTCTTTACCTTCAGCCGCAGTAATTACCATTTCTGTATTTGCATATAATCTAAATGAAGATGAACTAGCAAGTACATAAGTTGAAGTAGATGTGCCTTTCTTTACTTCAATAGATGCAAATAAATCTGATGAGAAATAATCTGCAATTGAGGCATCTAGATTTACATTTGTATTAGCAGATGGTTTAGTATATGAAATAGTTGCACTTTTTGCATCAGAAGGAACTGGATTTTCGCTCTTTATAATACAAGCAAAAGTAATTTCCTTTTTCTTATCTCCAGCAGTTAAAACAAGAGTAACAGTTTCATCCTTAGTAGGATTAATTTTAACCTTGCCATCAGCAATTGTAACAGTAGTAGCTGTTGTACCATCCTTGACTGCTGCAGTAACACCTTCAGTAAGCGTTACCTCAGCAGCTTCAAGATAATTACCCTTGAAAAGTTTACTTGCAGTATCTAAAAGTTTTTCATAATCTACTGTCTCAGTCTCAGCCTTAGGTTGTTGAATAGTAGTTCCTTCATATACCCAAATATTATACATTTGAACAGCGTATGCAGAAGGATTTACAAAATATGCTGCCTTAGTATTTGCAGGAAGAACATAAGTATAAATTACAGCATCTCCCTTGGCATTCTTTTCAGATGAAGTTGCCTTTACTTCAGTACCCTTATCATCAGTACCAGCATATAACTTCATATTATCATATGTACCATATACTTCTGCTTGAATCATCGCAACACCATTTTCATTATTAACAGTCATAGCTGCAGTTGTTGAATCTGACTTCTTGCTGAAAGTAAATTCTTGAGGGAATTTGGTATTTTCAACTACACCTTCATTGAAAGTAACAGTTGAAGTTGACTTAAAGTTAGTTGAATCAAAATGAGCAGGTGCCACAGCTGATAAAATTCCATCTGTATAAACTGATAAACTAAATAATTGAACAGCATAATCTGATGGGTTTTCAATATAGAATTGATTTACACCAGCTGCAAATTGATAAGTATACTTCTTACCATTAGAAATAGTTTCAGATGTTGACTTAATAGCATCACCAGTTGCTGAACCACCAGCATATACCTTAAGATTATCATATGAACCATATACTTCAATTGTAATTTGCTTAATATCCTTTGTTGAATAAGCAGTCATATATGAACCTTGCTTACTCATTGTGAACTCTTCTGGATGGGCTGTATTTTCAACAACTTTATCCATCTTAATTCCCTTAGCAGTCTTAAAATTTTCAGGTGTTACAGTTAATACTGGTTCTCCAAGAGGACTATCATAAGCAACAACACTATACTTCTTAATTGATGTTGCATTATTATATGTAAATGTAGCTTTTAATGTTACAGTTGTCTTTTCTGCCGTTGCAGTTATAACTAACTTTCCATTTTCTACCTTTGCAATTGAAGCTTGTGCTTCATCAACAGCCCAAGCAATTGTAGCTTCCTTACCACTATAAGTAGCCTTTGCTTCAAGATCATATGAACCAGTCTTTAATGTTTTCTTGTTATTAGCAAATGTATATGCACCTGCTATTTCAGATACATCGATTGCAGGAACTGTAATCTTAAATTCCTTTGTATATTTACCAGAAGTTGCTGTTAAAGTTACATCAGTATCCTTATCAGGTCTTGTAATAGTAACCTTATAAGTTCCTTCACCCTTTGTAATCTTTGCAATATTTTCATTTGAAGAAGTCCAAGTTAAATCACAGCCAAGATACTTATCAACTAAGTTAAAATCACCACGAATAACCTTAGCGTCTTCATTAATAATTAATCCCTTAACATCTGTAGTTCCACCATTATTATCGCCACATGCTGTAGCTAGTCCTACTGTACCAAATAATAAAGCTGATGCAGCTAGAACTTTTAAAGTTTTTCTAAACTTCATTTTTATTTTCTCCTTTGTTTTATACTTTATCTTATTATCAAATCACTTGTTGATAAGATTACAATCTCACCAGCAGCATTTTTAAAACCACCACAAGAAATTGATTTTCCTGTTAATGAATTTACGTCATAAGAAGTAACATTATTTACAACAACAGTGTACTTCTGTGATGTAGCTGAGCCCTTATAATCAAGAGCATTACCTACAATCTTCAAAGTGTTATTTTCATAAGTAGCACTTTCTACAACTAAATCTCCATGTAAACCTGTTTCAGATGAATCTCTAAATTTTTTATGAGTTGAATCAAATAAGCTGTAATCATCTAATGATAATAGATGAGTATGTGCATCATCAGTTTTACCATTTGAGAACACAATACCAGAAATTTGGAATTTACCATTGTACTTTTGAATATTTGCAACAATATGGTATGTTGAACCAATTGTTAAATATTTACCACTATTGATTGACGCATTACCATAACCACCAAACATGCTCATTTTATATAGCTTACCGTCAGATCCAATTGAACCAACTGTATAATAGTGAGTATTATTTTCCGTATGATTTAAAATTGTTGCCGTAAATACTACCTTAGCACCAACTTCATTATCAAGAGAATACAACGTAGGAGTTTCAGATGCTAAATCCTTTACCATTTCCTCAACTGTAGTTGCTACAGGATTAGGATTATAATTTGGGTCATCATCATTTGACCACAAATGCATCTCATGCTTCTTTGCAAAAGCCTTTGCATCGTCAAAATAAGATTTATAATCTCCAATTGGAGATACAACATCTGTATAACCATTTTCCGTTAATTCAAGATTTAAGTTCTTAAATGTATCAGATTCGCTATTACGATACCATACATAGCCTAAATATCTTGTACCATTAGAATCAACAGATGGCTTACCAGTCTTAGAATCCATAACAGATTCAATTACAATCTGGTAGGCATGCTCTAAGCGATTAAAATTATATTTAGAGGCTGATTTACCCCATATATCAACTGAACCAGTTGATTCAGGTGTATTAATTCCATGATATCTAATAGTAGCGGTTGATTTACCATCCTTAGAAGCTACAGGAAGTCTAAATGTTGTTGTATCACCATCGATTAAACGTTCAACTTCGGCAATACCTATACCATCATCAAAAAAACTTTTTCCATCATATTCCTTTGTAAGATTCAATTTTGATGTGATATCTGTATATCCCTTATCCTTGTCAAATCCCCCGCAAGCATTTATTGATGCAAGACCAATAACCGCTAGCATTGATAGAGATATTTTTTTTAGAAGATTCATTAATTATCTACCGCCACAATTCTTATATGCAGTTGCAAGAGCATCTACGCCTGTAGCTTCACCCTTAATTGCAGAAACTAATGCTGAACCAATATATTGACGAGCATCAGCTGAGCCCTTGAATGCAGGAGAAGTATAGAACCAATCAGTTAAACCACTAGCTGTATTAGCAGCCTTTGCAACAATTGTATTTTTAGCTAAGAATGCTTTATATCCTTCAAGATTAAATGTTTTATTTCTAACTGGGTTATAACCAGAAGTTTGAGAAAATTCAGATTGGAATTCAGGCTCAAGAATTGACTTAACAAATAACCAAGTCATTTCATTTACTTCTTCATCACCAGAATCAAATAATACTAGAGATGGTCCTTGTGAAATAACAGACTTGTTTACTTCACCATTAGAAGCCTTTGTTCCAGGAATAGGAGCAACTGCCCATTCAAATTTATCTGTTGCTTGATAAGATGCACCACCTGATGAACCAATACAGAATACACATCCACCATCTTCTACACCTGCTGTAAATAGACCTGATGTATATGCACCATAAGTAGTTTGAGTTGCGATAATACCTCTTTCATACTTTTCATTTAAAGTATCCATCCAGTTAGCCAGGTTTGCATCATCCTTAAATGCTAGATGTGGTTCAGATGCTGATGTATAGTTCCAACCATTTTGCTTACACATATTAATTAACCAGTTAGACTCTGAGTCATAGCAGAATGGAGTAGAACCATCATACTTTGCCTTAATCTTATCACATGCATCCCATAATTCATCCCAAGTTGTTGGAATAGTCTCTACACCAGCAGCCTTCATTGCAGTTACGTTAACATACATTAATTCTGTTGATTTAGAAAAAGGCATCGTAAGCATTGAATTTTCTGTAAAGCCATATGATGAATAATCAGCATAGTTCTTTGCAAGACCTTCGTCATAATAACCCTTAACGAAATCAGCCTTTTCCTCTGCTGTATATCCAAGCTTAGTTCCATTAACTTCTTTTGTACTATCAATGAATTGATTTAAATCTAGAACCTTACCTGATTGAATATATGCTGCAACGTGATCTGAGTATGCATATGCAATATTAGGTTGAGCATTTGCAGTTAAACCAGCGATACAAGTTGAATATACATCATCATATCCACCAATTTGAGTTGATTCAACCTTCCAACCATACTTAGCTTCAAAAGCTTCTGTAGCTTCTGAAATCTTAGTTTGTAGGTTTTGACCACATGTATTATAGAATGTAATTACTTTTTCTTTACTTCCTCCACATGATGCTAATGCTGCGATACCAAGACCTGCAATAGCAGCCGTACTTAAAACTTTTAATGTTTTCATTTTTTAATATTTCTCCTTTGTTTTTTGTATACCCTTATCCAATATGTAATTAATAAATCCTAGCCCTTAATTCCGCTCTTTGATACTCCACGCATAATATATTTTCTAAAGCAAATGAATAATATTAATAATGGTAAAGATACCATGGTAGCGGCAGCCATTTTCAAAGTTGTAAGGGATTCGGAAGATCCTGCAGCTGTAAAGCCCTTTGATACCCAGTTAGAAAGTAATTGCCATTCTTCTGAGCCACCATTAGCTAAACGAGGCCAAATATAGGAATTCCAAGTTCCAATAAACTTTAACAAAATAATTGAAATTAAGGTAGGTGCTGTAAGAGGAACCATTACCTTAACAAGATATTTAACATCACTACATCCATCAACCTTTGCAGCTTTATATAAGCTATCAGGAATTTGCTTAAATGCATTTCTTAAAAGATAAATATAGAATACACTTACTAGGAATGGAAGAATCATTACAGTGTATGATTTTGTCCAACCTAAATTATTTACAGTTAAGAAATTTGTAATTGTGAATAATTCACCAGGAATCATCATTGTAGCTAAAAGTAATGAGAACAAGAAATTCTTACCCTTAAATTCCATTTTAGCAAATGCATATGCAGTAATAATAGTTACAATAATACCAAGTAAAGTCGATACAATACCAACAATGATGGTATTTAATAGCATACTTCCAAATAGATTATTACCATATTGAACAACAGTTTGATAATTCTTCCACTGCAATTCACTTGGTTTAACAAAGAATGTTGGAATTGGTTCACGATAAACTGTCTCAGTTTTCAATGATGAAAGAATCATCCAATAAAATGGAAGCAACGCAAATATTGCGAATATTGTTAAAAATACATAAGCAATAACACTTTTTGTTATTTTTAGTGCTTTTTGTTTTTTTAATTGCTTAGCAATATCGATATTTAAGTTTTCAGAGGATATATTATTATTTATTTCTGTCATATTATACCTCCTAATAATGTACACGTTTCTTACTTACTTGCATATTAATGAAAGTAAATATCATAATTAAACCAAATAGAATTAACGCAGCTGCTGAGGCAGTACCTACACCAGTTGGTTCACCTAAATACTTATAAATCAATCCGACGATTGTACCCATTTCATATTGATTTGAAGGGCCCATTTTATTACCAAAAATACCAACAATAGCAGTATAAGACTTAAATCCACCAATAAAACCTGTAATTACTAAGTATGAAATCATTGGAGAAATAAGAGGAACTGTAATTCGCCACAATGTTGTAAACTTGTTAGCTCCATCAACCTTAGCTGCATCATAATATTGTTTATTAACATTTTGTAAAGCACCAAATAAAATTAAAATCTTAAATGGTAGACCAGACCATACTTCATAAACAATAACTACAACCATCATCGCAATTGTAGATGCATCACCATCTACCCAGTGAATATGGCTTCCGAACATATTATTAATAAGGCCCCATGTGCCTTTACCATTGGCAAGTTGTGCTTTTGTACCAACTACATTAAACATAGCTGCAAAAACTGCACCAATTGAAAGTGCATTTGTTAAATAAGGCAAGAACAAAATTGATTGATATGCCTTTTGTAAAGGTTTAATAGATGCTAAAGCAACAGATATCAAAAGAGCAAGAATTGTTGATAATGGTACAGATATAAATGCAAATAATACTGTATTTCTTAAGCATACTAAGAAAAAATTATCTGTAACAGCAGTTTTAAAATTACCAAAACCAATACCTGCAAATGAACCATTTAAACGATTATAGTTTTCTTTAAATGCTGTGATAAACGTATTTATAATAGGATAGAATGTAAAAATACATAGCAATATAAATGCTGGTAAAATCCATAACCATCCTTTATTGTTATAGCAAACTCTACCAAATGCCTTCATATTTTCTTTAAATGTACGCCCACGAAGACGTCCCCACCATGCTTTTGTAGCTTCTTTTGAATTTTGGCCCCACTCTTTCATCGCTAGTCCTTTATCTTTAAACCAGCTTTTAGTTGATGTGCCAATCTTCTTGAAGAAACCGACAAATGCATTGTCCTTTTTTTCTTCTTGATTTGCCATTATCTCAACCTCATTTCACTGTCCTTATTGAATATGAATACTTTGTTTGGTTTCAAATCAAACTTAAGTTCTGTTGAGTCAGGTAATTTAATATCAGAGTCAATTATTGTTCTTACAGTTGGCTTAGTTGAAGCAGCATGCTTAGAAACAATTGACTTATCGCGTCCCATAACTTCAATATTTTGTTTTTGAAGAGTTAATACACCCTTATTATCATTGAAGATATATCCTTCAGGACGGATTGCAACGTAAACCTCTTGATCATCGTGATTAGTGTCCATAATCTTTTCATCATCAATATATACACCATGATCTTTAATTACACCTCTAAAGATATTAATAGGTGGAGTACCTAAGAAGTTAGCAACGAATAGGTTAGCAGGATCATCATAAATTTCCTGAGGATTTCCCATTTGTTGAACAACTCCTTCCTTCATAACAAGAATTGAATCACAAATAGACATTGCTTCTTCTTGGTCATGTGTTACGAAGATAGTTGTAATACCAGTTTCAACCTGAATACGTTTGATTTCCTCACGAGTTTGAAGACGAAGTCTTGCATCTAGGTTAGAAAGAGGCTCATCAAGCAATAATACACTTGGCATCTTTACAAGGGCACGAGCAATTGCAACACGTTGCTGTTGACCACCTGATAATTCACTTGGTTTACGATTTAATAATCCTTCAATTTGAACAAGCTTAGCCGCATCAAATGCTCTTTGCTTTGCTTCATCCTTAGGAACACGCATATTCTCAAGTGGGAACATAATATTTTGTTCTACAGTCATATGAGGATATAATGCGTAGTTTTGGAATACTAAACCAATACCTCTCTTTTCTGGTGCTAGAGTTGTAACATCGTCATCACCAAAAATAATGTTACCTGAAGTTGGCTGTTCAAGTCCGCTTAGCATAAATAAGGTTGTTGACTTACCACAACCTGAAGGTCCTAATAGACCAATAAGCTTTCCTGAAGGAATTTCAACGTCTAAATCGTTGACAGCAACAACTTTAGTTTTGGCTTTCTTATTTTCGAAAACCTTAGTTAAATGTTTTAATGTTATTTTCATAACGTTCCTCCGTACGGCACTAATATATTTTTTTTGCATATCTATTTTATCATATTTATAAAATCAATACAATAAGAGAATTGGTCACAAATAAACCAAAAACAAGAAAATACTTCTTGAAATGTAAACGTTTTTTTACAATATTTAATATTAGTATACGAATTATTTTACATTTTAACAGTAATTTATTTTTATTTTGATTAAACATAATATATTATTACAGAATACATACATCTTTATTTTCTTAAGTTAAAATAGCATTATTCATAAAAAATCCTAAAAGATTTTAAGATTATTTTTTAACTCTATTTAGATAAAAATGCCCTTTTTGGCCTTTTTTTGAGAAAAAGTGGTAAAAAAGTATAACAGAGTGATACTTTTGAAGCGAATTTTCGAAAATATAAAACTTTATAAACATTTGACAAATTTTAACACTAGTGCTAATATCAAATTATAAAATATTATATATTATTTTTAGTTGATTTGGAGGATATATGAAAGCTTATAATGATGATAATCGTTTTTTTAATTTAAGG
>OBKR01001538.1_pt1 | contig 19712 bp, 25 predicted proteins | sample 1518991 | NCBI WGS metagenome assembly OBKR01 (sample SAMEA2452117, study PRJEB22498) | human gut metagenome | biome: human feces; feature: human gut; material: feces | place: Australia | collected 2012
AAGCTCACGAAACCTCTCCATGCATCCCGTGAAATACTTGTTAGCGGAGTCCGGCTGCCACTTGTCCATGCGCTTTATAAGCCACTCGCGTATCTTTCCGTAGTCGTTCATCGCGTATGCGTCGTCATGCTCGGATTTTACCGCCTCGTATAGCCGCCGTCCGTATTCGGAGTTCCCGCGAAAGAAAGCGTTAGCCTTCTGCCATACCCTTTCGTCATGCACATCGTCCCCGTCGTCAATCTCGCGTATCATGATAAATACGTCGTCCTGTTTTGCACCGCCTTCGAGCACCCTCTTGTACTGGAGAACGTCACGGTAGCACGGCTTGTTCTCCGCGTCCTCTCCGGCGGTGGTTATGATGAGGTCGAGCGACTGCGCTTTCTTGCCCATTCCCTTGACTGCCGCTTCGTGCAAGGTTCTTGTGGTGTGCGCGTGCCATTCTTCGCAGATAACGAGGGATGGTCTGCCGCCGTCCTTGTTGTTTTTGTCCTTCGAGAAGACGACAACCTCCCCTCCGCGCGTCTTGTGCCGTATGTACGAGCGCTTTATCGAGAGAAGCTTTTTTATAGCCGGAGAAGACGACGCCATGTCCGCCATATCGGTCCGAGCTTTGCGTCCCTGGAAACGGTCAACCGCCACAATGTCTATCTCCGGCTGCATCTCAAAAACGGCTTTCTCAGGGTGTCCGGGAGGATATAACGCGTCGCCTACCATGCAGTACAGTCCGATTCCGGCGGCAACCGTGGTTTTTGCGTGCCCTCTCGGATTTTCGATGAAAGCCGTGCGGAAACGCCGCCTGCCGTCCTCTCGCTTCACCCAGCCGAAGATAGAGCCGTAGTCAAACATCTGCCAAGGCTCAAATTCAATGCATTTCCCGCCCTCGTCAAGCCGCGGAATGTTGCGGAAATGCCGGAATATCCTCTCCGCCCGCGTGTAGTCGAAAACATAGGGAAAATCGGGATCACTCTCGGCGCGTTCCATGTCGTCAAGATGTCTCTTGCAGGCGAGAATTTCGTATCTGCCGCACCTCTCCCCATAATCCGTGAAACAGACGGCGCGCGCATAACGCGTTACCTCATCCATAGAGGTCGTCGGCAGGGTCTTCGTCGGCGGAGGACGGCATAGAAGCGGCAAGACGGGCACGAGACTCCGGAGTCAGACCGAGACGTGTCGCGTATGAAAGCTGTAAACTCTCAAGCAATCGAAGCTCCTTTGAAATGTCAAGCAGTTCGGAGTTCTTCCGGTGTCCGCGCAGACAAGACGAGTATTTCCGTCTCAAAGTGAGAATCCGCGAGGTGACGGAACAATAGCTCCCGAGAGTCTCCGCGTCAAGATCGTCGAACAGCTTAAGCTCCGCCGCGTCGGAAACAAGCTTCTCCCAAACCGCCGCCCCGTCCCCGTCAAGATATTCGGGCATAATAAGCCGAACATCTCTCCGGCTCATCATCCTCTCCCTTTCCCCGCGGGCTTCTCTCTCCCCGACAGTGAGGTGTCCCGTCATGTTGTCAAGCACCTTAGATTTCTGCATAATCTCCTTTCCGCCCGCAAACACAGCGCAGGCATTTTTATAGTCTTTTGTAGCCGCCGTCATTTTCCCCGCGTCAAAAAAGTTCATGCCGGAATTTTTCGCACAAACGAGGGGCACGGCGGTATGAAAGCGAAAACGGCGAAACTTTATTCCATGGGGGGAGTGTCCGCGCGTCTCTCGGCGAGTGTTTTTCTGCTGTGGCACGAATGGCAGAACGACTGTAGATTTGTCTCGTCGTAGAACAGCCGACGGTCTCCGCGGTGAGGTATGATGTGGTCGACGTCTGTGGCGCGTGTCGTGATTCCGTGTCGTGCGCACTCGCGGCAGTACGGCTCAAGCGTCAGCTGATATGCCCGCATGGTTTTCCATTTCGCCGTTGTATAAAGCCCGTGCCATGCCTTTGATATTCCGCGGTCGACGCCTTGTTCAGCCTTGAGCTTGCTCTGCTTCTTCGCGTGAATCGGGCAGTATGTCTCACGCGTGAGATTGTGGCACGACGGATGGCGGCAGGGTTTCAGCGGCAAGGTCTGCGATATCTTCGGCATATTTCATGAGTCTCCTTGTGTTTTCACGTATTCTCGAAAACGTCTCCCGAGTTTCGGCTTCGGCTTTTTCGAGTCGCACCCCCGCACGGGAATAGTACGTTTCGCTTTTCTCGATTGCAATGTAGTTCCGCCCCGTCCTTATGCAAGCCTCCGCCGTAGTACCAGAGCCGGAGCAGCTGTCGAACACAACGTCCCCGGGATCCGTGTAGGTTTTTATCAGGTACTCGCATAGCTTCAGCGGCTTCTGAGTCGGGTGCAGGCGCATGTTTTTGCCGAATACCTCCGAGGGAAATTCGAGCGTGTTTTTCGGATATCCCGTGTATCGCTGAACGTGCTCCTTCGTCAGAGTCCGGCTTTTGTAAACGCTGTCCGCCACCGCGCGCTTCTTTCGCACCTTCGGAATATCGAGCTTCTTCACGCCCTGCGGATTGTACTTCGGCATTTTTCTGTAGAATACGCAAATGTCCTCGACACACCTCATCGGCTGATATTTCGCAAACGTGAATCCCGTGGAATACGGCTTAATCCAGTACCAGAGATAACGGAATGCCCGCGGATTGCTCATAATAAGCTTTGCGGTGAACGGCTCGGCGGAAAATAATACAACAGCGGCGTTCGGCTTCGCAATACGGTCATACTCCCGCCAGAGCATGGAAAAATCAATAATCTCGTCCCACGCACAGTCCGTAGTCCCGTATGGTAAATCCGTGAGGATCATGTCGGCAGTGCAGTCCGGTATCCTCCGCATAACTTCAAAACAGTCCCCGAGAACGTGCCGCCCAAAGCAAAAATTCATAAATACCCCTCCCCGAAAAAATCTTTGCAGCATAATTATAGCTCTCCCGAGGCATAAACGACTGCAAACTATTCGGAGCGTAAACCGCGCAGGGAAGAGAATAGCCGCCGCGCACGGGAGAGATAGTTGTAAACCTGCCGCTCGGAAATATACCTTTCCGCCGAAAAACGAATAACCCGCCCCGTTATCTCGCGCTTGTAAAGCCCCCTCGACGGATTTCTCATGTAAACCTCGCGGACTGCGGCGCAAATCAAACCACCTTCCTCATTTTCGAGAAGCCGAAAGCACCTTTCACAGGCGGCAACATCGGCGAGCAGCGCGAAATCCCCCTCCCCCGAAATTTTCAGAGCTTCTGCCGAGGGAAAACCGAGACGCGCCCATAAACGGAAAGATGACACCGCATAGTCCCTCGTGATGTCTTTTTTCATTCGTTCCTCCTGTTCCTCCTGTTCTGCCTGAGCCGCGCATACCTGTCACGGGAAAAATAGCGGTTCTCCGACTTGTATAGCATGTAGCTGACAAAATATCCCCCCGCCGGAGTCTCGTTGTCCATGCTTATGTACTTTACACTTCCCGGGCAAACCGAATACCCCGCGTGGATCTGCTCAATGTACCATGAGTCGTCCGGGTGAGTCGAAATGTACCGTACATCTTTTTTGCGAACCTTCGTGTCGTTCGAGCGAATAGCCGGAGACGCAAGATTTTTCGACGCCTGCCACCTCCGGTAAGATAAACGGGACTTCGTGATGTACGTCGCTAACCCGATAAGTCCGCATTCGTCGAATTCGAGAGCCTTCAGCGTCGTGTGACCCACCCCCCACTTGTCGGAGAGAGTCTGCATACTGAGCCCGCCCGAGATAATGCAGTGATGGTGAAGCCGCCCGCGAGATGATTGCTCCGTCACAATTATGTATTTGAATTCACGAGCCCCCCTCCCCGAAATTTTCACCCAAGCTCTGACAAGACGGCGCATGTAGTTGTAAGCCGCCCTCTGAGCCGATTTTACATCCGCAGGCATGTTCTCGTCGGAGTACGTCAGATGAACAGCCACATCGTCCGGCGTAAAATTCGCGTGAATCAGATCCGTAAGACGGTGCGCACTGTTTTCGGCGTTAAGCCTCTGCTGAATCTCGCTTGACGGACTGCACTTCGCCGCCCTTTTTCCCGCGGGAACGTGAATCGGATATAGGTTCACCCTCATGTACTCTCCGCTGTCGACAGTGCGACATCTGACATACTCTCTCATAGTACCCTCTCCCGAAAAATGTTTTTTTGAGATAAAAATGGCGGATAACTTAATACACCATACAAGCCCGAAATCGGGAGTTTCACCCGATCCCGTTCATGCTGTTTTAAAAAGGTATCCCCCGAAAAAATTCTGCTACATTATATCTGCTCTTTCCGCCGACTGATTGCCCGCCGCTCTACGGAAACAAGATTGATTTTCAGACTTGTCCCGTCAATAAGCCCGAGAGACGCCGACGTAATAAGCTCCGAGCATAACATCCCGATAATCTCACGCACCGCGTTAAGCTCCGCTTCGGATACCGGCTTGAGAGAAGGATATTTTTTGCCGCATTCCTCCCCCAGACAGTTTTCCGTGGCAGATAAGAGCTTGTCATACCTCAGCTTTAAATCCCGCCGCCTCTCAGCCTCCGCACAGGTGCAAACGTCCTCCGCCTCTTCTCCCTCTCCTGCCATAACAATGTTCCCGCAATACGGGCATTCCTTTGCTTCAAGTTCCATATATACCCCTCCCGAAAAATTTCATATAATTATCAACATCCTGTGGAAAACAAATTTGAAAACCTCAATATATAGCGTCATATGCCGTAAGCCCTCGCAAGAGCAGCCTCGTAAAATCCGTCCACGTCAAAACTGCTTTCGGAGGATTCACCGCACCCCATCCGAGCCTGATTCAGATACCCCTCGAACTTGCTTCCGAATAAAGTCTCCGGACGAATGTAGCCGCGCATTTTTGAGCTTGTCCCCCAGTCGGAAATTTTGAACCGTATCACCGTGAAAAAGTCCTCCCGATTAAAGCCCTCCGAAAACCTCGCGGAAATAAACTGCCGCGTCTTCCGTGAATTTGAACGGTAATTCACCCCCGCCTCCGAATTCAGAAAATCAATAATGGCGTTGTAGTCCTCTTCCGTCGGCTTCTTCGAGCTTACCCCGTTCGCACCGTCAACAATAGCTTCAAGCGCGAGATACCTCTCCATGCTGCCTTCCGCCCCGAGCGCATACTTTATAATGTGGTCGTAAGCGAGAATCCTCTCGTCAGCCGGAAGAACGCATATCTTAACCGCAAGCTCCTCCGGAAATATAAACGACTTTTTCATAACCTGCCCCCCTCTAAAAATTCAATCTCATTCGGCGCACAGTTCAGCATTGACCTCCCCGCCGCGTCAAGTAATTCCACCCTCATGTGTCCGGGAACACGCGAGAGCATAGGACCCATCACAGTGTAGTTGTATGAAACAATAGTGTACCTCCGCCCCTCCACCGAAACAGGAAGCGAACAGTCCATGTACCTCCTGATTTTCGCCGAAACGGAATTATCACCGGATTTTCCACTGCCGCACGTCTCGCAGAATAACCGAAGCAGCGTCGGGCAGACCTTGCATACCCTCTCTCCCGAATTTCGGCAGGACGAAACCTGAAGACTTACCTTCGCAAGTGACGCAGACATTTCGGATAACGATACTTCGGATAACGATTCAGCCATTCCAAATACCCCCTCTCTTCGCAAAATAAGCAATACCCCCGCCGAGCAGGAGAAATATAAAGGATAAAAGAGCGCATTCCTCGCATAGAGAAATCACCATGAAAACGCAGAACAGTAAAACCAGAGAAATCAAGTTCTTCAAAGTAAAATCCCCCTCTCCTCGCAAAGCCTGCGGAAAACCTCTTTCATAATCATGCATTCGTGACAGTAGGAGTCGCCGCCGTTATAGTAATACCTCCCGGAGCTTTCGAGCCGCCGTACATAGTTGTGATACCTCGAGCACAGAGCGGAATCCGAATACCCCGCCCCCCTGAAAAATTTAAGCCTCTCGCGGATCTTGTCCTCGTTCTTTGAATTGTAAAGAGTGAAAACCTCGTTTTTGTCCGACGTAATGACAATGCCTTTCATTCCCCCTCACTCTCCTCGTCAAGCGCGAACGGTTCCACAAGCCCCGCCGTCAAGGGAATGAGAAGCCGCGCCGCAGGTTCGATTCCGAAGTATAAAGCCGCGTTGTATACATCCCGTAAATCCGTGGTCTCCGGCTCGCTCTTTCGGTTGTATATCGTAGATATGCTCCGCTTCAGCGCACAGGCTACATCGTGGTCGGTCAGACCGTTGATAGCCTTGAGATAATCTACATTCTTCCAGAAGATCTTCGCTTCCGCTATGTGCGTCTTTCTTGCGTTGCTGATTTTCGGCTTGTTCATTTTGTTTTCACTCCTTTATGTAAAATATTCCCCCCGAGAATTTCGAGAAGCTCCTCCCCGATCTCCCCGTCGTAAATCATCACTTCGTAGTTCTCGCTTAAAATCCTGCCGAGATATTTCTCCGCCTTCACTTCCGCCGAGGTGAGAGAACCCCTGCCCCCTGAAATATCTGATGCCGCCGAGGAAAGCGCACGGGAATATCCATCAGCCCTCTCGCGGAACCGGCGTATCTCCTCCGTCTCAAAAGCAGTCCTGCCAAGCCTCAAAGTAGCGCCCGAAACCTTCTTGTAGTCCCCCGCCACCTTGAAAACCCTCTCCGCAAGAGCCTGCCTCCGCTTGTTTTGCATAATACCCACTCCTTGAAAAAGAAATTTGCCTGTGATATAATTTTGATTAGATTAATATAAGTAAAAATGCGAGGTGTAAAAATGTCGATAAGTAATTACGAATATAAAATTCTGAAATACGTCTCCGAGACAACAGAGAACATTACCATGCAGGATATCTTAAATAAATATTCCTCCGCCGGAAAACAAGCCGCCCTCAATATGTGTAAGTCAAAACTACTCTATTGGAGCTTCGATAACGAAGAAGATATCCTCACGCATAACGATTCGTGCAGGGTAGTCCTGACGGAAAAAGGAAAACAAGCCGCCGCCGAATTCAAATATGATAAACAGCTGAAAAATATAGAACTCTGGCGTGAAAGAATAGTGTCCTACCTCCTCGGAGTAGCAACACCGATAACAGTGTGGCTTATCACGGACTACCTCGTCCCGCTTTTACAAAGTCTTTAAAAAGCAAATGATAATAACCCCCGTCACCGCCCCGAAAATGTAGAACAGCACGGAAATAAAGTCAAAATCTCTCATATCCCCCTCCCGAAAAATCAAATATGCGTCGGCTTGTTTTAAGTCGTTTTCTGTGTTATAATGGAAATGTATGAATTATTACTCTTATATTTGGAGGTTTTATGTCTATACTACTGCCTGATAACATTGAAAAAGTTGCTGCTGACGCACTTGAAAATACTGCAAAACCTCTTTCAATCAACGTCGGTCAAACAATTGCGGATTTGTGGTATCTCGTTTTCGGCGGAATATCTTTTTCGGCAGAAAAGAGAAAGCTCCGTTATTCAGCAGAACTCAAAAAATTCAAGGAAGAGGTCGAAGCTAAATGTAAGTCCGTCCCCGAGAATGAATTAAAAGAGCCTGATACACAAATTGCAGGACTGGCATTGGAAAAATCGAAGTTCTGCGTTGAAAATGAAACACTGCGCTCAATGTTTTCGTCTTTGATAGCATCTTCGATGAGAAAAGATAAAGAAAACATTATGCACCCGTCGTATGCTGAAATCATAACCCAGATGTCTTCCGATGATGCTAAGGCTTTGCTCTCGTTTGAAAATTCGGAAGGTATGCCCATCCAAAATTTCAGATTAATAATTGATAACGGCTATTTGTCTTTGTTTGAGAATGTATGGAAGCCGTGTCATTCAATCGAAGAGTTGGAGCAGTGCCGTATTACAATTGATTCATTGTCGCGTCTCGGATTGGTAAATATCTCGTATTCAGAAGCATTCAAGCAAGATGAGCAGTACGATGAGTTGAGCAACAGCGAAATATGCGGAGTTTTAAATGCGTATGTAGATAGTAAATATAAGTTTTACTTAGATACACAGGCTAAGGAACATAGAATAGTAAAACTCAAAGGAGTTGTTTCCCTAACCGGATTCGGTAAAAATTTTTTAAGCTGTGTAGTGTAAATCATCTCTTACAGAAAATTTTCTCCATACAGCCGTTCACAATGCTTTTAACCTGACCTATCGTGTCGGATAACATATCGTCAATGGTGCGAAAATGAATCCGACAGCGAATTTCGGTTATAATAGCAGATACAGCCGTACAACATATCAAGCACATCAAAAACTGCATTAATTTCATATCCCCCCTCTCAAAAAAATCACGCCTGCGACCCCGTGGGCGTTTTTTCTGTTTTAGGTGTTTTTTCAATGCCAAGTAGCTCTTCCATAGTGCAGTCAAGAATCTGCGACAACTTGATGAGCATAGCAGCCCTCGGTTTTGATTTACCGGATTCCCATTTTGATATATTAGATCTGCTTACTCCAAGTTGAGATGCAAGATACATTTGTGTTATCTTGTTTTTTTCGCGATAACTTTTTAAATTCAATGTAATTCCTCCTTAATCTCGGATAAGTGAAGTTTCTTCACTTTACCTATATTATAAGTTATTAAACTTCACTTGTCAAGAGTTTCAACAAAAATAAGTGAAAAATCTTCACACATATTGAATTGTGAATTTTTATCACCTATAATAGATATAGAGGTGATATTATGGAACGTCTTAAAGAACTGAGGTTAAAGAAAAAGCTCCTGCAAAAGGATGTTGCAGATTATCTCGGTGTAAATAGAACAACATACGTGAAATATGAAACAGGTGCAAGCCAACCGGACAACGACACACTTTCCCGCCTTGCGGATTTTTTCGGAGTATCTGTAGACTATCTTCTCGGCAGGGAAAACAACATAGCAAAACAAGACCCTCTCCCGGAATACAGTAACATTTTCAGGATAGAAAAAAAGCGATACCCCCTGCTTGGAGATATCGCGTGTGGAAAACCTTTGTTTGCTGACGAGGACCATGAAAGCTTTGTGTTGGCAGGCAGCGCCGTAGACGCCGATTTCTGTCTCAGAGCAAAAGGAGACAGCATGACTGGCGCACGAATATATGACGGTGATATAGTTTTTATTAAAGAAATGCCTGTGGTCGAAAACGGGGATATAGCGGCAGTTGTGATAGGAGACGAGGCTACATTAAAAAGGGTGTACTACTATCCGGAAAAGAAAAAGCTCGTACTTAACGCCGAAAATCCACGCTACGAGCCGTTTGTGTTTGTTGAAGAAGAGCTGAACGAAATACGAATACTCGGAAAAGCAGTAGCGTTTCAAAGCATAATCAGATGAAATACGAAAGACAGCATGACATTTTGGAGGTAATAGCATTATGTTAATGTATAGATTAATGCTCATTAACGAAAAAATTTGCGAGATAATCCTAATGGTAATCACAAAAGTATTTAATTTCTTCAAAAGGATAATAAAAGCAAAGCTGTACGGAAAAGCAGAAAACTACGAAGAAGAAATTCCAAAATCAGAGCCTGACATGACAGAATCCGAAGAAGACGATATCCCGGAAGCAGAAGCTGAGGAAGAGGCACCTGTTAGATTCGGAATTGCCGTTTCTAAACAAATAGAATTCGACTCTATAAATCAAGAAAGAATAAAAGAATGCTTAATTGCTTTCGATGTGGAAACGACAGGATTAAGTGCTTATTCCGACCGAATTATTGAAATTGGCGCCGTAATTTTTCAAAACGGAGTTGTACATAAAACATTTTCATCTTTAGTTAATCCCGGCATACCGATTTCTCAGTCTGCTTCAGCAATTAATCATATTACAAATGAAATGCTCGCCTCTGCTCCATCTGAAAAAGAAATATATCCGCAATTGATTGACTTCTTGGGAGATGCTCTGTGTGGAAAAACTGTCATGTGTGCACATAATGCTAAATTTGACTTTGAATTTCTTTGCAACACATTATCCCGCCTTGGATTTGATGCAAATATCGAATATGTCGATACACTCGGCTTGTCAAGAAGATATCTGCGAGGATTGGAAAATTACAAACAGAGTACTCTTGAAAATTATTTTGGATTAATAAACACCTCGGCGCATAGAGCTGCATCCGACGCTGGAAATTGCGGTAAGATTTTGTTCCGGCTGTTAGATGTCGAAGCTGAACGCATAGAAGCAGAAAAGAAACAAATTGAGCAGTCAAAGCCAAATCAGCAGGAATTGGAAGTGTGTGCCTATATCCAAAATATTATTTCGCAAAGAGGCGGAGATACCAAACAGCTTAGATTCAAAAAGAATAAAAGCGGCTATGTAAATTTGTACTGCCTATATAATTTTTTGAAATTCAAATTTGCCAAAAAAGGAAATTACATTATAATTGAAAGCAATTGTCCTGTAACGACGAACTATATCACTGAAGCGTGTACACAAAGTGAAGGCGGCGTGGATTATTTAAGAGTGTATTTTTCTTCTCCCTTTGTGTTGGAGGCGTTGTCAAGCTACATATATGATGCGTTTGTGAAATGCTATAAATCCATGAAAGAATATGTGGCATACAGCGATTACCGAAAACAAGAACTCGAAAACAGTGTGCGTTTAATGTGTGCTTTGTCAGACACTGAAGTGCAGTCTCTTTTGGATAGTGCAAGAGAACGTGATTATGCTCCGATATCAGTCAAAGAAATAAATAAGTCTATGATTTCCCGAGAAGATGTTGTAATTAACGCTATTAATAATCGTGTCCCATTAAAAGAAATCAGCAATGCCGAGAACTGGGAGAAAGGATTTAATGTTGGATTTCCGTATTGGGAAAAAGGCGAAGCGGAACGTAAAAACGGAAATATTGAATTGGCAGTCGAATTATTTGACAAAGCACGGCAAAACGGATATGTTGCACCGGCATTGTATAATTCATACGCGCTTGCATATCGGCAATTAAAAGACTACAGTAATGAGATATCTATATTGGACGAAGGTATCTCCAGAATGCCCGAACACTTCGGTGAATGGGATGCCCGAAGGGATAAAGCGATAAAATTGCTCTACGCTCAGCAGGAACAAGAAAGAAATTCAATAAAAACAGTTAAACAGAAAGAAGAAAAAATACCTGCCAAGCCACGTGGGAGAGCGGTTATTCAAATGGACGAAAACGGAAATGTCATAAAAGAGTTTGAGACAGTAGCCGCCGCAGCACAAGAAGTAGGTGTAAACGCAAAAGGTATCCGAGATGCTGCCAACGGTATTCAAAAACGAGCAGGCGGCTATTGTTGGAAATACAATAGCTGATGTCAGCTGTTTATTTTAAAATAACAAAAAGCAGAGGAAACACCCCCTGCTTCTGTTTTCAGTCCTCGTAATGACCGAGACAAGACTTCACAACGACATCTCCGCTTTCGCTCACCGAATATACGAGACGGTTCTTTTCGTCAATGCGGCGGCTGTAGTTTTCGCTGTATTTCAGCTTCTCAGGCTTTCCCGCTCCGCTCATCGCACCGTTTCGGACAATGTCTTTAATAAGCTCATTGACCTTTTTCAGCGTCTTCTTGTCAAGCTGTTGTAAATATGTGTATTCAGCCCATGCGTTTTCGGAGAACACCACGTTACTCATTTTCCATGTCCTCAAGCTGCTCTATCGTTTTTGTGACGGTTTTGCCGGCAGCGAGCTGCTTTTCGGATTCTTCAAGCTTTCGAAGGTAAGCTAAATTTGAAAGCTGCTTTTGGATCTCGTTCCATTCGTCCATGGAAATCATCATAACGTTTTCCTCTCCCTGACGGTTTACGATAACGTGCTTTCTCTCTTTTGTAATGCCGTCGAAATAGCGCTTCATGTTGTTGCGGAACATGGTGTAGTTTACTATGATCATAACCTATCCCTCCAAAAAGTATTGTTTGCGTACTTATATTATACGCTAAATAATACATTTTGTCAAGTAAAAAATGAACCTCACTTCAAAAACCACTGTAAGTGCAGCCGAAGCATAAAGAAAGGAAAAAATATGGCTACACCCAAGTATAACAAAAACACACATAAATATTCCGTGCAGGTCTATATCGGCAGGGACGAAAACGAAAAACGAATCTATAAACGCTTCACCGCCGACAGTAAGAAGGAAGTGGAAAATCTCGCCGCCGCATATAAGCGCGAAGTCGAAAAACAGGCGAAAATCTCCCGCAAAATAACGCTCCGCGAAGCCTGCGAAAAATATCTCTCCTACCTCGAATCGAAGAAAAGCTCCGTAAGCCCCTCGACAGTCCGCTCATATTACTCCCTCGTCAAAAATCACTTTCAAAGCCTGATGGATACCGATATCATGTCGATAACGGACAGTATGCTCCAGAATGAGATATACGCCCTCGAAGAAAAGGTGTCCGCCAAAACGATAGCGAATATAGTAAACTTCTTCGTTCCGGCAATAAAGCACTTCCGCCAAGGCTACGAGCCAAAACTCACCCTCCCCAAAAAACAGAAACCGAAAACCAAAGTGCCGGATAATGATAAACTCTACGAGGATCTGAAATCGCTTGAAGGAAAAAGATTGTACATCCCCGTAGTCCTCGCAGCGTTTTGCGGAATGCGCAGAAGCGAAATAGCGGCACTTGACTTGAAAACGGATGTAGAGTATAATACAGAAATAGAGATAGCAGGGGAAAAGCACCGTATCTGCGTAATTCATATAAATAAAGCAATGGTGCAGGATAAAAACGAAAACTGGGTGCTCAAATCCACAAAAACGGAAGCCGGTACAAGAAACGTGTTCGCCGCAGATTGGATAAACGACCTCTTGATGTCGGTGAGCGAAGATCCGGAGTATAAAATGTATAAACCGGGAGAAATGTCGGCAAGATTCGCGTCATGGGCAAAACAGCGCGGAATAGAGTGCAGCTTCCACGGATTGAGACATTACTTCGCTTCGATAGTGAAAGCTTTAAATATCCCGGATAACTACGCCATGAAAATAATAGGGCATTCGTCGGACTATATGCTGAAACACTATCAGGAGATAATGGACGAAAAGAACGTGGAGGTAAACGCAACACTGCTGACATTCATCGAAAAAATGCAACCGAAATATGCAACAGCAGTACCCCCCCACCGCGAAAACGAGAGTAAAAGCCACGAAAACGAAAGAAAACGCGAGTTCTAACCCCCACCTCCAAAGGTTCGAGCCCCAATGTTTCCATAAAAATCGACGCTTGTTTTATTATATAAAATCGAAGAAAACAAGCACTAAATCAAGCAAAACGGCATAAACCGCACTAAAACAGCACCAACTACCGCATAAATCGCATAAAACGAGCGTATATCCGCATTTATCAAAACAGCATACACAACAGAAAATTATATCCCGTGTAGGCTGAAATACATCGTTTTATAGCGTAATGCAACATCAAATGCAACACTGTATGCAACACAAATCTCGGCTGCGCTTACAGGGATTTTTTGAGTGAGTATAGAAAAGGAGCTTATAGCTCTTTTTTTATATGCCGAGCGGTTTTTCTATGTATCTGATTATTTTTGTACTGTATTGATTATCCCATTCTGCATCAAAGAAACGAATGTAACTATTAGTAATCACATTAATGAAGTCGGTGGTTCTTTGGTCATATTTAAAAAAGTTATTAATTATATCTTTTCCCTTTCCTGTTATAAGACTATGGTACTTCTCTTTGTCTTTGAATTTGGCGGCAAGAATTATTGGATAGATATAATTCATGAAGGTTTTATATTTATTCAGCTGACTATTCATTAAGCTTTCTTTTTTTACAGTATCATAACCGGAATCGAGTTCTGACATGAATACCTTGATATCCCTGATTTGTATTCCAAAATACTTAATAATGGAACATACACCGACTCCTGACGAAAAATCATCTGACATAACGTTTCTATTCATGTAACGAGCAATATATAATGTGGTCTCCGCTTCGGGAATAGGCAGAACCATATCAAAGAACCTGTCAAGATACCTGTGAGAATCAAAGTCATCCCCGTAGAAATGCTTTATCGTGTGCTCAAGCTGATTTATGTTTACCGAAAAAACGATTTTAACCCTGTCGTCGATCGTGAAATAATGCTTGAGCCGTTCGAGAACTCTGACGGCAAAATCCGGTTTGCATCGGTCAAGCTCATCAACAAACAGTATGAGACGTTCGCCGTGCTCGTTTATGATTTCATCAAACAGAGCTTTCAGCTTATTTTTGATTTGTGCATTCGTAGGAGCGGTCTTGTTGTACCCGAAGTCACTTTCAGCGTCTTTTTCTTTTTGTCTCTCTCTAAGTACCTTTATACCTCTCAATAACGGATTGTCCAATGTAGCCTCGGCAATCTCAAAAACCAATTCGCCGATGTGTTTTCCATTCTCTTCACCGGCAACTCTCGCTATGCAGTCAACAATGGATATGATGGGATCACATTCGTTGTCGTTTTCCCATGCGTCGTAGTAAACCGTAAGGCATTTGTCCGAGGCGTCTTCGAGCGTGGAGAGATGATAAGCGGTCTGCTTCACAAAAAATGTTTTCCCGCTGCCCCACTCCCCGTTAACTGCAATTGACGTGGGACAGTATGGGCTTTTGAGAAACTCAGCGAACTGGATAACACTGTCCTTTCTGCTAAGCAGGTCGCTTTCGTATGTATCCTTGATGTTCTCTTCCGTTGCTTCAAGATTTTGGTATAGCTTCATAGCAATATCTCCTTTTGTAGTTGTTTCGGTCATCTAAAATACATAATATCCTTCGTGGGAAGAAATTATATCATATTATAAACAAGATTGTCAATAATTAGCATAAGAAATAACTTCGCTCTCCCCCTTGACAAATCCGCACCCAAAGGTGTATTATATACATAAATTAAATAACCGGAAAGCGTGAATCAAATGAATCGTGTTACTTCCATTGATGCCCGGATGCTGGAATGTCGGGTGTAAACGTCAGAATGATACAGTACTACGAACAGGGAGTGAAAGATATAAACGCCGCCGGAGCATTGACCGTGTATAAGCTCGCAAAGGCTCTCGGTTGTGCAATGGAAGAACTCATAGAATTAAAGGATGAGACGTAAACTCGTCCTTTTTTGTTGTATATTCCCCCTCGAAAAATATAATTTTTTAAAGAAAATGCGCTGAACTCCTTGACAATATACAGAAAGGAGGTGAGCGCATTGAGCAAGCGGAAGAAAAAGAAAAGCGGCGATAAGATACATAATGCTACAGACATTATCGAACTTATAACCGCGATTCTCAGTTTGATAGTACTTGTGGTAGAGGCTATCAAAACTATATCAAAGTAAACATCAGGGGGAGGGAATCCACCTATGTTTGGTTGAATTATAACATAAAACTTGCTCGGTGTCAATATTATGCTCGATACAGTATATACCGTTCTTTTGTGCATAGCAATCCCGCTGAACATCCTGTGTATTGTTCTAATCGTCAGACGAATGCTGAACAAACGCGAAAAGTGATATGGGATTCGGCATAAAATAGCAGAACCATCGTTTCGGCGGTGGTTTTTTTGCGTTGTGTGGGGAATTTTGCGCGAAAATGCTTGTGTAGATTTGCGTTGAATCCACAACAACTAACAAGCAACTAACACACAACTAACAAATCCGGATACGAAAAAACAGGCTGTACTCCATGTCGAACAGAGTATAGCCTGCTTTTGTATTTACCGAATTACCCCCAGTGAATTAATTGCGTTTAACACAAACTCCTTAGTATCATTTTTGATGATGAACTTTCCTATATTAACGCTGTGTTTGTCGGCAGGAAACATGAACACAGCTTCGTACAGCTCGACATACTTGTCTGTGAGCGAAACAAAGGTTTTGTCCGTATTGCTGCTGTCCGGAGTTTCCCCCTCTTCCCATAGCTGTGAAAATTCAGGGAAGTAACAGTCCCTTCCGACATCTCGGATAATGTCGCTTCCATTACCGTTTATCAGTGCATTGTATTTTTCTGGAGAAGTAATCTCTACCGCGCAAAGAATGGGAGCATATATGTAAATAACACATTGCTTTGTCTTTTCATAAAATGCCCCGGGGATGTCTAATCTATTTGCTTCAAACAGTTTTTTCGTGATGTTGAGATAGCTTGTAATCTCTCTCATTGTCATGTGGAAATGTTTAATCAAATATTTATAATACCCGGAATATGTATCATATGTGGCAGGATGCTTTTCTCCGTCTATAAATGAGCAAAACTTATCCACATCCGCTTCACCAAACCTTGGCGTGAAATCGAAGAATCTGTCAAGATACCTGTGAGAGTCGAACCCGTATCCGTAGAAGTGCTTTATCGTCTGCTCAAGCTGCTCCCTGTTGATTGAAAAAACAAAAATAACTCTATCGTCAAGTAAGAGGTAGTGCTTGATTCTTTCAAGAAACCTTACCGCAAAGTCCGGCTTGCACCGATCGAGCTCATCTATGAATACTACAAGCCTATCTGCGTGCTCCGGTATAATTGCATCGTAAAAGTCTTGTATCATATCGGCTGTTTTTTCCTCTTCGGGACGAAAACTGTCTTTGTCTAAACTGAAAAATGCACCTGTGTCTCCTGCTGCTTTGAGAATATCCATAGCTGTTGCAGCGTTTTTCGGCAAAAACATATTCAAAATACCGATTCCCATATCAATGGCTTTTTTGACTTTTTCTTTGCTGTATTCATTGTCTTCATGACCCGCCGCTTCCGTCAGCAATGTTATCAGCGACGCAAGAGGCTCTTCGTCATTGTCGTGAAGCCATGCATCGAAATATAAGGTTAAAAAGTTATTTTTGAGTTCCATTTTGTAATCAGGATCAGCTGTACCGTTTAAAATTGCATTGTTTTTGTCAAGCACAAGCTTTACCTGTTTAACAAAAAACGTCTTGCCGCTTCCCCATTCACCCGAAATAGCAACGGATGAGTTCCCCGGTATTTCGTCAAGCATATGGATAAAGTCGTGAACAAGAGTTTTTCTTCCCACTGAGTCGTGCTTGTAGCTTTCTGCTATGTTGTCTTCTGTAGGAACAAGATTTTTGATGTAGTCCATAAATAGTATTCTCCGTCAATAGTATTTCTTCCATAATTGTAGCATGGTATGCCTGTATTTGTCAACAAATCTGCGGACACTTATCCACTAAATTACAAACAAAACTCAAAAACCGCAAATTATTTCTTAATAATCATAAAAAAATTCTGAAATTAACGAATTGTTAATTGAATTTCGGGGATAATAATAATATAATTACCTTGAAAGGAGGAGTGGATTATGCTTTGCCAATTCAACTTTAAAAATTTCAGATCGTATAAAGACGACGCCACAATTGATATGCGGGCAACCTCTTCGGAGCTGTTTGCCGATTCACTGATTGTAGGTGAAGACGATTCTCAAAAATATCTTCCTGTCGCCGCGGTTTTCGGAACCAACGCCGGAGGTAAATCAAACGCGCTTAAGGCTTTAAGGTGCCTGATAAGTCTGATAATAAAGCCGATAAACGTGCTGAGTAATAATCCGATAAACGAGAATGTCCCCTGTATCCCATTTGAATTCGATGATAAATCCCGATATGAGCCGACTGAGTTTGAGATATATTTCAGAGAGAAAAGCAAAGCCGGCGAGTCCGAAACCGAATACGAGTACAGATATTGTATCTCCGTAAAAAACAGAATCATACTGAATGAATCCCTCTACCGTAAAAAGACAGCGAAAAACAGCCGTATAACCTGTGTGTTTGAAAGAGAAACCGAAAAGGCGGAAGACAAATATGTTGCTAATATCACTCTCGGACATTGCATAAAAAAGGACGTCAATAATACCATGAACGCCGACGCTGTCCGTGAGAATATCCCCTACCTCTCGTTTTTGGCGATAGCCTATAACCTCGAACCGATAAATACCGCAATGCGCTTCTTTAGCAACTGTATGTCCGCTAACTATGCAAACGTAGCTATTGAAAGATACATTATGTCAATGGATAATGAGCAGTTCCGCGGTGAAGTTTTGGAGAAAATGCAGGGTATGGGCATAAACATCAGCGGCATTGAGATCGAGCGACCCGAAAAGAACTCAAACAATATAAATGTCTACTTCAACCATAGCGTAAACAATAATGTCTATAAGCTCGCATCTTTTGAAGAGTCCGACGGTACACAAAAATTGTTTAGTGTCATGCCGTATGTTTGCAGTTCGCTGAGAAACGGAAGCCTGCTTATAGTAGACGAGCTTGACGCAAAGCTTCATCCCATGGTTCTCAGACACATCATAATGCTGTTCAAAAATAAGGAGATAAATAAAAACGGCGCTCAAATCATTTTCACATCCCATGACGTTTCAATAATGAAAAGCTCCGTTCTCCGTACCGATGAAATATTGTTTGCCTGCAAAAAGGATGATGAGTCCAGTGATATATACTCCCTCAGCGAACTCAGAGATGAAAACGGCAATAAGATTTCTCCGAATACCGCATACGATAAGCAGTATCTCGAAGGACGTTACGGCGCGGATCCGGTGTTCAAAAGCATGGAGGAGTACTGATGTCAAACAAACCTCCGAAAAAATCCGATAAAAATAAGCCTTGGATTGAGAAAAGGCGCGACAGACATAAACTGATAAACCCCGAATACCACCTTATCGTGAGCGAAGGCGAGAAAACCGAACCTAACTACTTTAACGGTTTAAAAAAGGATATTGGTGAAAACGGCAGAAAAATAAAAATAGAGATACCGACGCGAAAAGGCTCGAAAAATCCGCTTATGTTGGTAGACAGCGCGCAGAAATCCGTAGATGATTATAGAAAAAATGATATCTATATAAAACACGTCTGGGTGGTCTACGATAAAGACGATGTTCCGGATAATATTTTCAACGATGCCGCGGAGGAATGCAGAAAAATCTCAAACGATGAAATAACATATCATGCGCTGTGGTCAAACGAGTCAGTTGAATATTGGTTTGTGCTCCACTATGAATACCTGAATACGGATACCGGCAGAGAAGACTACTACCCCAAATTGTCAAAATACATGAAAAAAGAGTATGATAAAGCGGACGAGAAGATATACGATATTCTGAAGCCGCAGTATAAGGAAGCAATAAAAAACGCCAAAAGAATGATGAAAGAGCACGGAAACGCCAAACCGTCAGAGTGCCGCCCCGGAACACGCATTTACGAGATATTTGATTATCTTAAAGCGTATATCAAGTAAACATAACAAAAACAGACTGTACCCCATATCAAAATAGGGTATAGCCTGTTTTTTTCTCTACCTCATTCGCTCATTCACCGCAAGCTGTACCGCCGCATAGTCATACCCCGCCTCGATAAGCCGCTTCTTCCGCTCCTCCCCGTTGCCCCACTTGCCCGCGATAACTTCCGCCGCAACCTCGCCTATAGTCTTTCCGCCAATGGCAAAGTCACGGTAGAATTCGCTCATGTCAACGTTTCCCATGCACCCCGGAACAGCAGCCGTCCATGTGTATTGTCATGCGTCGTGTAACCCTATTCTCGGCTTTCCGGCGAGACGCGCACACCATATCGTGTACCCCGCGTCCCGGATAGCCACACCGTCAATCTCATCCGTGAACCAGTTTTCCGCACAGTATAATCCGCCCGTGTACCCCGCTTTTTCGACAGCTTTCAGAAATGCCAGCGCGTTTGCCGTCCTCTGCGCCTTGCTTATCCTGTCCCCTCGCCCGTTTGCGTTCCTCTCGCAGTATTCGGAGTCGAGATAAACAGGATAGCTTATCTTGTACGGCTTCAGGAGCTTCACGAGATATC
>OBKR01001546.1_pt1 | contig 19626 bp, 20 predicted proteins | sample 1518991 | NCBI WGS metagenome assembly OBKR01 (sample SAMEA2452117, study PRJEB22498) | human gut metagenome | biome: human feces; feature: human gut; material: feces | place: Australia | collected 2012
TTATCGGGGCAGATTTTGGGCACGGCAACGCTCGTGGTGGGCTTTGTAGCTTCCATGGTGATTATCGGCAGGCGTGTCCTACCTTGGATTTTGATGCGTACGGTTAAAACCGGCTCACAGGAACTTTTCACCCTGTGCGTGATTGCCATAGCCATTACGGTTGCCTACGCCTCTTCGACCATTTTCCACGTTTCCTTCGCATTGGGTGCCTTTTTTGCCGGCATGATGATGCGCGAGAGCGAATATTCGCATCGCGCGGCTTTGCAAACTTTACCTCTTCAGGACGCCTTCTCCGTTATCTTCTTTTTAGGTATCGGCATGTTGTTTGATCCTAAGGTATTGATTGAGCATCCCTTTGAGATCATTTTCGTTGTTTTATTGGTTGTTTTTGTCAACAGTACCGTAGCCGGTTTCTGGGTGCGTCGAAAGGGCTATCGTTTAATTGATGCGGTCACCGTTGGTTTGGCGGTTTCTCAGGTCGGTGAATTCTCGTTTATTTTGTCAGGATTGGCCGTTTCCATGGGTCTTGCAGGGCGTGAAGAGCTCTCGCTTATTGTGGCAGCGGGCCTAATTACCATTGCACTGAATTCCATTTCTTTTGCCGGGCTACGTCCCTTTATGAGACGCTTCTTCCCGGAATTGATCCAGCAAGCCGAGCAAGAAGATTCAGACGAAGATGCCGATGGCGTCCGCAATCGTATCTTAATTGTCGGTGCGGGTATTACCGGACGGGAGCTCTATAAGAAGTTCGAGAATACAGATTTTGATACCTACATCATCGAAAAGCAGGCCGAACGTTCTATGCAACAGGAGTTAGGAGAACATTTTATTTTCGCCGATGCCTCTCACCCGTTGGTTTTATCAAAATTAAATCTGGAAAAGACTCGCTGGGTTTTGATTACAATCTCTGAAGCATTAATTGCCCGCGGTATCGCTGATCAAGTGGCAAAAATTGATCCTCAGGTCAAAGTGTTGGCTCTATCGGATAAAGAAGGCGACAGAGATTTCTTTATTTCTCGCTCCGGTCAGCTGGATCCAAATGTCAGTGCTCTAATTGAAACTCGTAAGGAAATTGCAGACAGTATTTTTGAGTGTGTCGAGCAAGATAACCAAGAGCAGAGAAAAAGCAGTCGTAACAGCAAAAAAAAGATAAAAAAAATCTCCGAATAACACTCGTGTATGCGTACAATTAACCATTGGACGCCGCAAAATTTTAATGGGTGTCAATTCCCTTTATCGTTGATTTTTTTGCTTTTTTAGGACAAAGCCCGTGCACCACGAATTTGCACTGATTGCGACCTTGGCCTGGGGGCTCGGTTTGGCTCTGGTTTTGGGGTTCGCAGCCACTAAAGTCAAGCTTCCCGCTTTGGTCGGTTACCTTTTAGCCGGTGTTTGTATTGCACCGACTACACCGGGTTTTGTCGGTGATATGGACTTGGCCGCAGAACTTTCAGAAGTCGGTGTCATGCTCTTGATGTTCGGTGTCGGCCTGCATTTCTCTTTAACCGATTTGCTCCGAGTGAAAACGGTTGCCTTGCCCGGCGCCATTATTCAGATGGCTATTGCGACGGCCATCGGCATGGGGATGGCTCACTGGTGGGGCTGGAGTTGGGGAGAAGCTTTTATTCTCGGTTTGTCCCTGTCTTGCGCTTCAACGGTTGTTTTGATGAAGGGCTTGGAAGCCAAAGGGTGGTTGCAGCGATCAAGAGGTCAATTGGCTGTCGGTTGGCTTGTTGTTGAAGACTTGGTCACGGTTCTTCTTTTGGTGCTTTTGCCCTCCATTGCGACTTTCTTTAAAGGGGATGCGCCCGGTGACGGATCACTTACCGTTGCCATTTTGGAAACGACCGTATTGATTATCGGTTTTATAGCATCCATGCTCGTGATCGGGCGTCGTGTTTTGCCGTGGGTGCTTTTCCAAGCCGTCAAGACCGGTTCTCAAGAAGTCTTTACATTGTGCGTGATCGCCATTGCTATTGGTGTCGCATACGCCAGTGCGCAGATATTTAATGTTTCCTTCGCTTTGGGGGCTTTTTTTGCAGGCATGATGATGCGTGAGAGTGAATACTCTCATCGAGCCGCTTTGCAAACCCTGCCTCTTCAGGACGCTTTCTCGGTGATCTTCTTCTTGGGCGTGGGGATGCTCTTTAATCCGATGATCATTATCGACAATCCTTTGCATGTGTTGGGGATTGTTTTGGTCATTATTGTCTGCAAGAGCATTACGGCAGCTGTGTGGGTGAAGGTGATGGGCCGAAGCTATAAAGACGCGCTCACGGTCGGTGCTGCTTTGGCTCAGGTTGGGGAATTCTCGTTTATTTTGGCTGGCTTAGGCTTAAATCTTGGCCTTTTGCCTGAAGAGGGGATGTCGCTGATTTTGGCAGGCGGCATCATCAGCATTGCTTTAAATCCTTTGTTGTTTGCGTTGGTTGAGCCCGTTCACAAGCGCTTTTTCTTAAAAGAGAATCCGGCTGTTGAGGAAGATGAGGAAGATATTGAAGAAGAAAAAGCAGCCAAGCGTGACCGTGTCATTATCATTGGCGCCGGCGTGTTGGGGCGTGAGCTTGCTGAAGGCCTAATGGCTAAAAAAATTGATGTCGTCATTATTGAAAAAAATATTGAACGTTCGATGAAAGAAGAGTTAGGGGATCACTTCATTTTGGGTGACGCCATGCAAAAGCAGACGCTTGAGTTTGCCGGTATTGAGCGCGCAAGATGGGTAGTGGTTTCTACGACCGACCCGGTGATCGCGCGTAAAGTTGTTGACGTGGTCGGTGAAACCGATCCGGAAGTTCGAGTCGTTGCAATCGCTGATAAGACAGGCGAAGAAAAACTCTTTTTGGACACAAACGGGGAATTGCCGCTGCATTTGGAACACTTGCTGCAGTTGCGTCACGAAGCGGCTAAAACAATTTTGAGTTACGTTTGTGGACCTCGTGGCCTGAGGGCGGTTTCCAAGGTTAAACGTTCGCCTGATAAAGACAGTAAAGAGACGAAAGAGACTAAAAGCGCTAAAGTTGTAAAAGAGCCTACTCAAGCAGAGGCACAACAGGGTTGATAAGAAAGGATAAAGACCATGACATTAAGTGCGACGACCCTTTGGTTAATTTTGGCAGCTCTTTTAGGCATCATTGAGCTGATTGCCACGACCTTTTATTTATTGGTATTGGCGGCAGCTGCGTTAGTGGCCGCCGGTGCCGCTTGGTTCGGAATGGAGCTTGAATGGCAGATTTCGCTTTTTGCCGTGATCGCTATCGTTGGCTCTGTGTGGGTGCGACGCATCCGTTCCATTCCAACTAAAAGTGATGCACAGGCCGAAGCCCTTCAAAATCTTGACCAAGGTCAGATTGTCTATGTCAATGCCTGGGATGAGGCAGGTTGCGCGACGGTTCAATATCGCGGTGCCGATTGGCAGGCCCGTGCCTTAGACGGTGAACCCCTCACTCAGGGAGCGTACGTTATTGTGCGTGTTGAGGGCAGTATTTTGTATTTAAAGAAATCATCTTAATGAAAGCAATGGAATAAAAAATGAGCGGATTCATGATTTTTACCCTGGTATTGGCTGCTTTGGCCATTGTATTTGCCTTTCAGGCTATTAAAGTTGTTCCGCAGCAATCCGCCTGGATTGTGGAACGTTTGGGGAAATTCCACGCTGTTTTGTCCCCTGGACTTAATGTCGTGATTCCCTTTATTGATAGGGTCGCCTACAAGCATTCGCTCAAGGAAATTCCTTTGGATACACCGAGCCAAGTTTGTATCACCAAGGACAATACACAGCTGTCCGTTGACGGGGTGCTCTTTTTCCAGGTCACCGATCCAATGCGCGCAAGCTACGGCACGAGCAACTATGTGATCGCCATTACTCAACTTGCTCAAACCACTTTAAGAAGTGTGATCGGTAAGATGGAATTAGATAAAACGTTTGAAGAACGCGATCTCATCAACCGTTCTGTTGTCAGTGCCATTGATGAAGCGGCTCTTAACTGGGGTGTGAAGGTTCTGCGTTATGAAATTAAGGACTTGACGCCGCCAGCGGTGATTTTGCAGGCTATGCAGCAACAGATTACGGCCGAGCGTGAAAAACGCGCCGTGGTGGCAGCTTCCGAAGGTCGTAAGCAAGAACAGATTAACTTGGCGACCGGTGCTCGTGAAGCGGCTATTGCCGAATCAGAAGGTGAAAAGCAAGCGGCGATCAACAAGGCTGAGGGTGAAGCGGCCGCCACTTTGGCCATCGCCAAGGCAACCGCAGAAGCCTTAAGACAGATTGCGGAAGCCACCCGTGCTCCGGGCGGCATGGATGCCGTTAACCTTAAAGTGGCTGAGCAGTACGTGCAAGCCTTTGCTCAACTTGCCAAAGAAGGCAATACAATCCTTTTGCCTTCAAATATGAATGATATGGGCAGCATGATTGCTTCGGCGATGAGCATTATGCGAAACACGGATCCGAAAACGGTCTCCGCAGACGCCGCCAAGCCCGTTGTGCCCTCGATTTTAAATACCAAGTCGTAGTAAGATACGGCAACGTTACATAGGGGAAGCGTTTGGTTAGCTTTCCCTATTTCATTGTTTTTACAGGCCATCTCATGACCAATCAACTTGATGTCCGGCCCGAGGCTGTGCACTTGAGTAATCCGGCGGAGCTTTTTTCCTTTTTTGACGGTTATCTGGATTACACACTCGATTTTATGCAGCAGGCCGAAGATGCTGAAGCTTTCAGTAACTCTATTTCAGAACACGCATTGTTTCTGACGACAGCTTTTACTCAAAAGATTCCGATGTTTTTTGTTGATGAAAAAGACTTCGGGGATAATCTGAGCTCGAGACTTAAAAAGTCACTTCATAAAGACGACTTGGTTCTTGAAAATTCCTCCATCCTCTTGAAGGCTAAAACGGAAGATTTCGTTTTTTATGTGGCGACTTTAATGGTTCAGCAGTTCATGGAGTTGATTAAAGACTGTGAAGAAAAACAAGACAGTCCTTCGGTTTTTGAACTCCGTCGAAACGCCTTTGTTCAGGATTGGGTAAACCGTTTTTTAGGTATGGATAAATATGCCGAATAACCAAGAAACAAACACAGAAGTGCATCAAGAAAAGGTTCAACAATTTGATCTTTCGGATGTGTCGGTACTCACCGAGTTATTCGAGGTTGTGCTCTACGATGTCGTCAGACGATCCAATATGGTCTCATCTTCACAATTAAAGCAAGAAGAAGCGGTGGCCATGGATAAGCAATCGGCGGCGTTCCTTTCGGCAGTGTTAGCCGGAAAAAACGAACAGTTTATTGCGAAGCCTTATTGGACGGGCGATCCTTTGGCCGGTTACTTAAAGCTCTACATGAAAGAGCGTTTTGAGAAAGTGGGCGTTACGGAAAAGGAACTTGCCGATACACGTGCTATTTTGCAGGCGACATGTTTTGAATTTATTTGCGACGTTTATGCGTTAATGAAAAAATTTGCCCAATTGGAATCGGCAAAGGGTTTTCAAGCCGAGGGTAAGCGCTTGTGCCTGATGTGGGCCCAGAGAATGTTGGGGCTTAAAGAAACCGATCCGATTCAGATTTAAGGGGTAAGCCGTGTCCTGTCCATTGCGTTATGCGACAAAGCGCCAATTGGCTCCTAATATCGCTTCTTATCCGGTCGCAAGAAGTGTTGTGGCTCAGGCCGTGCACAATACCTGGGATCGAGCCCTTAAGGTCAGCGCCGAAGAAATGACGATGCAGGAGCTTGAGCAAGCGAATTTGGATTTAGTGCTTTGGCTTCAGGACACCTTTAGCGGCGCCAATACGCATTTTTCCTGTGAAAGTGAATTTAACGAAAAACGTTTACCTGAACTTTTGCGCGAGTCGATGGCCGAGGAGATTATTCTTTTTAATCCGGCCGCCGATATCCACGAAAACGAATCGTTGATGTTTTCGGTCTTTGCGTATTTCGTTTCTGAAATTTATGTTTTATTGAAAGAGGCTGATGTTGCGAATGTCGGTTTGGACGGCAATCCGCAGGTGGAAGCCTTTATTGATTTATGGAGCTTGCGTTTGACGGGAGCGCCCGTGGCAAGTGATTTTAAAAAAGAGGAGTATTGATCAATGAGCTGCAGTGGAAATTGCTCTTCCTGCGGAAGTGATTGCCAAAAACAACCTTTGCGCCACCCGAATATCACCGGTGCCATCTTGGGACAATTTATGATGGAAATGGCTATGCGTTCACAGAAAAACGCTGCTGGAGAAATCACCGAGGATGTCATGGATGACATGGATCGCAAGACCATGAATTGGCTTGGAGCCACTTTCAGCGGAAAAAATGCCCAGTTCGAAATTGACCCGCAATGGTATCCGGTGGGCGTGGCCGGCAATTTAAGAATTAAGCTTGGGACTGAGCTCGCACAGGCTGCAGGCGGCAAGTTGCCGGAAGATAACGCGACGTTGATTTATTCAGCCATGGCCGTTTTTATGGCCGAAGTTTACGATACGCTTGCCATGGTGACGAAAAAGGGGGTAGAACCCTTAGGGGAAGTGCCGGCGCCCGAGATGCTGGCGCTGCTTAAACGCTGGACGGAAATGTTGGTGGGTTATGAGCTTCAGTGGCGAGATCCCGCACAAAAAACAGAAGACACTGAGAAAGAAAATACCGAAAATAAATAAGCCGCCCTAAAAGACGGCTCTCACGGAAGCTTCAAGGCGGCTTACCTTGAAGCTTTTTTCATAAGACGTTCCCGATCACGATCCCATTGTTTTTTGCTTTCATCTGCTCGCTTTTCATACTGACGTTTGCCCTTGGCCAGTGCAACCGTCAGCTTTACCCGTCCGCGTGTAAAGTGCATATCAAGGGGGATGAGAGCATACCCGGCCCGCTCCACCTTACCGATCAGCTTATTGATTTCACGGGAGTGCATCAATAGTTTTCTCAGACGGGTGGGATCAGGTTTAGTGTGAGTGCTGGCTGTCTTTAGCGGAGTAATGTGAGCGTTTAAGAGAAACAATTCACCGCCGCGGATTATGACATGGGCCTCTTTAATTTGCGCACGCCCTTCACGGATGGATTTAACCTCCCATCCTTCGAGCACAAGACCGGCTTCGTGCTTTTCTTCTATGTAGTAATCAAAAAGAGCCTTACGATTGACGATATTGGCCACGGTATTCGTACTTCCTGAATGTTCAAACAGGGTCACATTCTACCAAGGCCTTACATTTTGAGGAAAATCATATAGCCATTTGGCTTTACATAAAACACTGTTGACGCGATTAAATTAGCTTTCTAATATCTAAAATGGCGCCTTGGGGGCGCGAATTTTCGTCAATTTTAGGAAAGAAGAACATCATGGAAAATCAAGCTGAACTCGTTAAAAAGTTCACCGACGTGATGGCAGACTTCACGGCTTATTTTGGCAAACATCTTCCCGATGATGTCCAAGCAAAGCTTGAAGAATTGCGTGCCGAACAAACGACGGATATGGCCAAGATTATTTACGATGCAATGTTTAAAGATATTGCTTTGGCCAAGGAGCTCGATCGTCCGATGTGTCAGGACACGGGCGTGATCCAGTACTTTATTGAAGTCGGTGATCGTTTCCCGATTTTGGGAAAAATGCAGCAAGCTCTGGCGGAGGCTACGCGCCGGGCAACGGTACAGGCTCCTCTTCGCCACAACGCGGTTCAAATTTTTGATGAAAAAAATTCTGGCAACAATACCGGTCACCGTATCCCTTGGATTGATTGGGATATCGTACCCGATAGCGATGAGTGCGTGATTTATGCCTACATGGCCGGTGGCGGATGTTCTCTTCCCGGAACGGCCAAAGTGTTGATGCCTGTGGAAGGTTACGAAGGCATCGTGCAATACATCTTCGATACGATGGTCGAGCGCGGTATCAACGCATGCCCGCCGGTGTTGGTGGGTGTCGGTATTGCTGGCAGCGTTGAAGTCGCTGCGCGCCTATCCAAGAAAGCGTTGATGCGTCCGGTTGGCTCTCATAATCCCAATCCTCGCGGAGCTGAAATGGAACGTTTGCTCGAAGAAGGCCTCAATAAGTTAAACGTCGGCCCCGGTGGTCTGACGGGCGTCAAGAGCGTGATGGGTGTCAACATTGAAGATGCCGCCCGCCATCCTTCTTGCTTGGCTGTGGGTATTTCCATGGGCTGCTGGGCACACCGTCGTGCCGCCATTAAGCTTCATGCGGATATGAGCTACGAACTCTTGTCTTACAAGGGAGTTAGATTATGAGCAAAAAAGTTCTGACAACGCCGATCCAAGACAAGGATTTGGAAGATATCAAAATCGGTGATGTGATTTATTTGACGGGCTACCTTGTGACGGCACGCGATGCCGCTCACACGCGCTTAGTGAAGTTAGGCCGCAAGTTGCCGGTAGACTTGAAGGGTAAGGCGATTTTTCATGCCGGTCCGATCATGGTGCATCGCAAAGATGATCCGACGAAGTTTGATGTCGTCTCCATTGGTCCGACAACGTCAATGCGTATGGAAAAATTCCAAAAGCAGTTCCTTGAGCAAACCGGTACAAAACTCATTGTCGGCAAAGGCGGCATGGGACCGAATACGACAGCCGGCTGCAAAGAAACCAAGGCGTTGCATTGTGTTTTCCCCGGTGGCTGCGCTGTGGTGGCAGCGGAGTGTGTTGAAGAAGTGGAAGACTGCCAATGGCCCGAATTAGGCATGCCCGAAGCCATGTGGGTGATGCGTGTGAAAGAATTCGGACCGCTAGTGGTTTCCATTGATGCGCATGGCAATAACCTTTTTGAACAAAATAAAAAGCACTTTAATGAGCTGAAGAATCCGCTTGTTGAAGAAATCAACAAGCACGTCAGCTTCATTCAATAACCGTTTTGGTTAAAATGCACCTCGGCTTGGTTTGTTGCCGGCCGAGGTTTTTCTGCTTTTGGAGATTGAGAATGCAAGTAACTGTCGTTCGGCTTGATCGTGATGAAGTTTTTGTAAAAACGCTTGAGCTCTCCGAAGGCACTACTTTGCAGGAAGCCGTTCAGGAGGCCGGCTGGACGTTAGGCAACAATCAAAAATTAGCTCTTTGGAATGTGCTGACGGATCCGCAAACAAAAATTTCAGAAGGCGATAGGATCGAAATTTTGCCTGCCCTGACCGTTGATCCCATGACAGCCAGACGGTTGCGTGAAGAAAAGAATCAAAAACCCGAAAATGTGTTAATTCACGGGCGCAACGGTGGAAAACATCGTCTGTTATGATCGAAAAAAATTGCTTTTTTAGTTGCGAAAAACTCTAAGAATAAGTTAAAATACGCCGTTAATCTTTTTACGCCATTCTCCATGGCGATGCCGAATTTTTTCTACATTTTTCGACTGAGGTTAACATGCGCATTAGACAAAAGGCACTGACTTTTGATGATGTGTTGCTCGTTCCGGCACACTCTGAAGTTCTCCCCCGTGACACCGTTCTGACCACCAAGATCACCCGTGAATTAAGCTTGAATATTCCGATGGTTTCCGCTGCTATGGATACCGTGACGGAATCAGGTTTAGCTATTGCTTTGGCACAAGAAGGCGGTATCGGTTTTATTCACAAAAATATGAGCCCGAAGCAGCAGGCAGCTGAAGTGGCTCGTGTGAAGCGTCATGAAGCCGGTATGGTGGCCGATCCGATTACGGTTACTCCGGGTATGACAGTCGGTGAAGTGATTCGTTTGAGCCGTGAACGTCACATCTCCGGTTTGCCGGTTGTCGATGACAAGCGTGTCTTGGGTATGGTGACTTCCCGTGACCTTCGCTTTGAAACGCGCATGGATATCCCGGTGTCCCAAATCATGACGCCGGCCGATCGCCTCGTGACAGTTCGCGAAGGCGCCAGCCTCGATGATGCCAAGCGTTTGATGCATCAACATCGTGTCGAACGTGTTCTCGTGGTCGATAAGGACTTTAACCTCACGGGCTTGATGACGGTAAAAGACATTATTAAGGCCGGTGAACACCCGAATGCCGCCAAAGACTCCCACGGTCGTCTGCTTGCCGGTGCCGCTGTTGGTGTCGGCGCGGGCACGGAAGAACGCATTGAATTGATGCTTGAAGCCGGCGTTGACGTGATTGTGGTTGATACCGCTCACGGTCACTCTCAGGGCGTTTTGGATCGCGTGGCTTGGGTGAAGAAGAATTACCCGCAACTGCAAGTTATCGGTGGCAACATTGCTACCGCTGAAGCTGCCCGCGCTTTGGTTGATGCCGGTGCTGACGGTGTTAAGGTCGGTATCGGACCGGGTTCTATTTGTACAACACGTGTGGTTGCGGGTGTGGGGGTATTGTGGCCGGTGTCGGTGTCCCGCAAATCACGGCCGTCTCTGACGTTGCCCAAGCTTTGGAAGGCACGGGTGTTCCGTTGATCGCCGACGGCGGTATCCGCTTCTCCGGTGACATCGCCAAGGCTTTGGCCGCCGGCGCTTACGCTGTGATGATGGGTGGTATGTTTGCCGGTACGGATGAAGCTCCGGGTGAAGTGGTTCTTTACCAAGGCCGCTCCTTCAAGAGCTACCGCGGTATGGGCAGCTTGGGCGCTATGACGAAGGGCTCCGCTGACCGCTACTTCCAGGACAACAATTCCGGCAATATCAGCAAGTTCGTTCCGGAAGGCATCGAAGGTATGGTGCCCTACAAGGGACCGCTCTCTCAAATCGTCTACCAGATGATCGGCGGTTTGCGCTCTTCGATGGGTTATTGTGGTTGCCGCACTGTTGAAGAAATGCGTCAACGTGCCGAATTCGTTGAAATTACGGCCGCCGGCTGGCGTGAATCTCACGTCCACGACGTAAGAATTACGAAGGAAGCTCCGAACTATCGTCAGGAACAATAAGTTTCGGTAGCCATTTTTGATGAATAAACAGGCGCGAGTTGAGTTTAATCTGTAAACTTACTCGCGCCTTAATGATTTTTGTTTTTTAATATTTACGACAAACGACCATGACTCACGATCGTATTCTTATTTTGGACTTCGGTTCTCAAGTGACGCAGTTGATTGCTCGTCGCGTGCGTGAAGCTCACGTTTACTGCGAAGTGCATCCCAATGATGTCTCCGAAAGCTTCATCCGCGAATACAATCCGAAAGGCATCATCCTTTCTGGTTCTCATATGAGCGCTTATGAAGAAAGCACGGATCGAATCAGCCAAGCAGTTTTTAACGCCGGTGTACCTATTTTAGGTATTTGCTACGGCATGCAAACCATGGCTCAGCAATTGGGCGGTAAGGTGGAAAATGTCGGCAAGCGTGAATTTGGCTACGCCGAAGTGAAAAACCATAACAATTCCGAATTACTCAAAGGCATCGAAGATACAAAGAACGAAGCCGGTGATTCCATCATGAAGGTGTGGATGAGCCACGGCGATAAAGTCACTCAGTTGCCCGAGGGCTTTGAAGTGATGTGCTCAACGCCTTCTTGCCCCATCGCCGGTATGTGTGATGAAACCCGTCACTACTATGCGGTTCAATTCCATCCGGAAGTAACCCATACGCTTCAAGGCCGTCAAATTCTCAACCGTTTTGTTCTCGATATCTGTAAGGCAGAGCCTTCCTGGATCATGGGTGACTATGTGAAGGAAGCTGTTGAACAAATTCGTACACAAGTTGGTGATGAAGAAGTTATCTTGGGTCTTTCCGGTGGCGTTGACTCTTCGGTGACCGCTGCGTTGATTCACAAGGCTATTGGCAAGCAATTGACTTGTGTGTTTGTTGATAACGGTTTGTTGCGCAAGAATGAACGCGAACAAGTTCGTGAAACATTTGAAAAGAACATGGGCTTAAAGCTCATAGTGGTTGATGCCGTTGACCGCTTTATGGGTGAATTGACCGGTGTCACAGATCCTGAACAAAAGCGCAAGATTATCGGTCGACTCTTTGTTGAAGTTTTCCAAGAAGAAGCCGCCAAGCTCCCCAATGCCAAGTGGCTTGCTCAAGGTACGATTTATCCTGATGTGATTGAATCGGCCGGTGCTAAGACAAAGAAAGCAAAGACGATTAAGAGTCACCACAATGTGGGCGGTTTGCCAGATACTCTGCATCTGAAACTTCTTGAACCGTTGCGCGGTCTATTTAAGGATGAAGTCCGTGAATTGGGCGTTGCTTTAGGTTTGCCGGCTGAAATGGTTTATCGTCATCCCTTCCCAGGTCCGGGCTTGGGTGTTCGTATTTTGGGCGAAGTCAAGAAGGAATATGCCGATCTTTTGCGTGAAGCCGATGCGATTTTCATTGAAGAACTTCGTAATGCAGGTCTTTATGACAAGGTCAGCCAAGCCTTTGTGGTTTTCCTTCCTGTCAAGAGCGTGGGTGTAATGGGCGACGGCCGTACTTACGAATGGGTGGTCAGCTTACGTTCTGTTGAAACGAGCGACTTCATGACGGCGCGTTGGTCTCATTTGCCCTACGAGTTATTGGGTAAGGTTTCCAATCGTATCATCAATGAAGTACGCGGTATCAACCGTGTTTGTTACGATATCAGCGGTAAGCCGCCTGCCACGATTGAGTGGGAATAGGCTGGGAGTAATTCCGCCTGAAAATAAGGGATTGGTTTCTATCATGGATTCCAATCCTTTTTTTATGATTTTTTTTAACGGTCTTCTTTGTATTTGATCAAAACTTAATAGACTTTTTGTCGATATGCTTAGCTGTCCGCTTGAGCGAGGGAGGAGCTCAAGCGAGGGATTGACCGTTTCCCGGTGTCGGTCAATCATCGTTAGGAATAGTTCCTAACGGTTGATAACAAAGCCGGAAAAACTAACGCCCTGAGGGTCGAAACACAGGGCGTTGGAGGCAAGAGATGAAGCTGTTAAAGAAATCATCTCATGCCGACATGATGCCACGAGTTGAAATTAAATTCAACATCAATGTGCAATTTATTGTACATAAATTGGTGTATGGATTTGTGTTGATTCTCTGGTTAATCGTGTCCGCATGGCCGTCATAAATTGACGAAAAAGGACGAGGTTTATAAAAGCCTCGTCCGTCATGTGAAGAGGTCCTAACTGATACATTAAATTTCTCCAAACAAAGAAACGTTTCTTCAGCAACACTAACCTTAACTTTGTCTTTTGGATCGTTTTCGTCAAAACACTATCGTTTAATTTCTCGCAAAAACAGAAAAAGAGGCCTCGATAAAAGAGTTCAGCCCCTCTAACACAGTTGTCTTTGTATTTGATCAAAACTTAGGAGATTTTTTGTCGATATGCTTAGCTATCCGCTTGGGTGGGGGGAGGCGCTCCGAGCGAGGGATTGACCGTTTCCCGGTGTCGGTCAATCATCGTTAGGAATAGTTCCTAACGGTTGATAACAAAGCCGGAAAAACTAACGCCCTGAGGGTCGAAACACAGGGCGTTGGAGGCAAGAGATGAAGCTGTTAAAGAAATCATCTCATGCCGACATGATGCCACGAGTTGAAATTAAATTCAACATCAATGTGCAATTCATTGTACATAAACTGGTGTTTGGATTTGTGTTGATTCTGTGGTTAATCGTGTCCGCATGGCCGTCATAACCTGACGAAAAAAGGGCGGGAATTTTCCCGCCCCTCATGCGTGGATAATCTATATTTGTAATGTCACCATTAGCCCTTTTTGATCGCTTTCTGCCAGTGGATTGGCATCATTGAGTGTAATTCGCAACCCATTGCGTTCTGCTAGTGTTTTTACAATAGCCATTCCCAAGCCTGTCCCGGTTTCGCCGGTGCCGAGTACTCGATAGAAAGGATCAAAGACTCGTTCTCGTTCTTCTTTGGGGATTCCCGGTCCATTGTCGTGAATGTTCATCTTGAAAGGAGTAAGAGACTCCAGTTCAATGGTAACCGTTGAACCTTCTGGGCAATACTTCACGGCGTTTTCAATTAAGTTTCTCAAAATACTGAAAAGGTCATCCTCGGCAACATCAACGGTAACATTGCCCTCCTGATCGTATTCGTCAAAACCCAACACTTCAATTTCAATGTTTTTCTTTTCAGCATCAGCCCAAATTTGCTCAATGACAGCAGCAACCGTTTCGGATAAGACGGCTTTTTTCTCGTTATTTTTCACAGATTGTATTTGAGCTCGTTTTAATGAAAGAAGCTGAGAAACCAATCGAGTTGCACGATCAATGCTGATTCGCAGATCTGCGAGCTGCTTTTGGGCTTGCTCATTCATCGTGGCTTTTTCCAGCCGTTCAGCCTGAAGTGAAAGGGCTGCCAACGGAGATCTGAGTTCGTGAGCAGCGTCGGCAACAAAGCGAGATTCTCTTTGTCTTAGTTCATCAATTCGGAATAAAACGCCATTAAATGCATCAACCATTGGCAGCAACTCAGTAGGCAATCCTTGTGTGTCAATTGGAGTTAAGTCATCGGGTTGACGGCGGTTGATTTTGGAGGTTAGTGCGTGAATGGGTTTCATTGAATACCACAAAACGACGGCCAAAATAATAAACAATGCTAAAGATAAACCCAGTAGCGGAAGAGAAGCCGCTAATGCTGTTTGACGGGCGATTTTCTCAATTTCTTTCATTCGCTGGGCAACAGCAATATGTTGTCCGCCTGAAAGCGTGCGAAGATAAAGTCGGTATTCTGTGCCGGAAATAAAAAGTGTTTGTGCGCCATCATGAAGGTCCTGATCAAAGACGGCTCGAATGGTTTGACCGCCTTTGTGAAGCGTTCTGACCAGCACGGTTGAACCGGCAGGAGCGATGGCTTGAGGGGAGTCTTCATCCAGTGTGAACCAGTCCTCAAAGTCATCATCATCCATCCACAAAGCACTGGGATGTTTGCTGGAAATATCCAATCGGGCCAAAACGCCTGTTACCTCTTCCAATAGGTCGTCTTGTTCATCACAAGCCTCGTTATAAGACAAGGTAAATAAAGACGCTGCGGCCGCCAGAGTCATGATGAGAGCTGCCATGCCTGCCCAAACTAACAGTCGTTTGACAAAACCGTAATTTTTTGGCTGAACCGGACTCATTGCGAGGATCCTTTCTCTACCATCCAACCCAATCCCCGGACATTTTTAATAACACTTGGTCCCAGTTTTTTTCTCAATGAATGAATCAAATATTCGACGGCGTTGCTTTCCGGTTCCTCTCCGGGCTCATAGATACGCTCTTCAATACGTCTGCGGGAAAGGATTGTGCCGGGCCTGGCCAGCAGAGCCGCCAAAAGCGCGTATTCGCGTCTTGATAAGACAATGGGGGTTGAGTCGCCTGCCACCGTAGCGGTTTTTTCAGAAACATTGACGGTGACCAGACCGTTTGTTAAAGCATTTTCTGTTGTTTGGTTTTTGCGTCTTAAAACGGCACGGATTCGGGCAAGAAGCTCACTCATATGGAAAGGCTTAACCAGATAGTCATCCGCTCCGGCATCCAGTCCCTCCAGTCGATCATCCAATCCGTCTCTGGCAGTGAGAATAATCACCGGGATATTTTTCTTCTGTCCTTCTGCATTAGCTCTCAGTGTGCGCAACACCGTCATGCCGTCTACTCCGGGTAAGCCCAGATCCAATAGCAAAAAGCCGTACTCATTGACAGAAAGCATCATCAAGGCATCACGACCATTGGCGACCTGTTCGACTGTGTACATCTCATCGGCCAATGCGCCTTTAATGGCCTGTGCGATCATTGGATCGTCTTCAACCAATAAAATTCTCATTTCAACAACCTCACATACGGCTTTTATTTTAGGTGAGTCAGACTGAAGGTGTGAGAGATTTTGCATTTGGTTGCTCTGACTTAGGAAGAGCTAAGTTTTCTCTATGTTTGCTCTAAGTTTAACCAGGTACACTTGCGGGCAAGATAAAAAAGTTTTCGGAGAAATTATGAAAAAAACAGTCGTTGCAGTTGCGCTTTGTGCTTTGGCGATGCCATTGGCTGTGTTGGCACAATCGCCTAGCGGTTTTAATGCAACGCCATCGGCTCAGCCCCAAGGCTTTGCGTTGACTACATTGAAATCTATTGAAGAGGTCAAGCAAAATAGTTACGACGAACAGTTGGTTGTTTTGCGCGGGCGATTTACCCGTCAGGTCAGCCATGATAAGTATGAGTTTACTGATGAAAAAGGTAACACGATTGTGACTGAGCTCGATGATGACAAGAATTGGTCACACGTGTCAAAAGATGCCCTTATGGATATTTTGGCTGAAGTTGACCGGGATCATTGGAAGGTAGAGTTGGAAGTGCTTGAGGCCAAACCGGCTCGTTAAGTCTAAGTTTTTGTGGAACAAAAAATGCGTTTTGAAATTACCGGCAGTGTTGATCCGCTTTTAAGCGTTACCCTTGAGAAGGGCGAAAAAGTTTTGGCTGAATCCAATGCAATGGTGGCGATGGACGGCGATTTGAGTCTTAAAGGACGAAGCCGCGGCGGGATCATGAAGTCTTTGGCTCGAAAGCTTTTAAATGATGAAAGCTTTTTCCAACAATATGTGGAAGCCGAAAAAGGGCCGGGCAGTGTGCTGTTAGCGCCGAATATTCCCGGCGACATTCGTATTTTGGATGTCGGAGAACGTCAATACATGGTCTCTGACGGTGCCTTTTTGGCAGCCACCGAAGAGGTGGAACTTGAAGTTAAATCCCAAGGTTTGGGACGAGCGATTTTGGGTGACTCTGGCGGCTTTTTCGTGATGGCTACAGATGGTCATGGTCAGATTGCGGTTTCTGGCTTTGGTTCCGTGCGTGAACTTGAAGTTAAAGAAGGACAATCCTTGATTGTGGATAATGGCCATCTGGTTGCTTGGGATGCTTCCCTTGATTATGAATTGAGTTTAAATACTTCACATTCCGGTCTTTTCGGCAAATTGGTCAATAGTCAAATAACCGGTGAGGGGATTGTGTTGAAATTCCGCGGTCAAGGAAAAGTGATAGTGTGCTCGAGAAATAAGGGCGGATTTATTGATTGGATTTTTGCCCAAGAAAAAACCGACAAAGCAGTAAAAAATGATTAACTCGCACAAATTCCGGCAGCGATGACTGCCGGAATTTGTTGTTGGTTCAATTTTTTCGTAGTGATTTCGGTTAGCGAATGACTACTTTTTCTATCGGCTCGCTTTTAACTTTATCAATCGGGAGACTTTGATAAGTTACCTGTCCGAAGTTAATCGTTTTTAAGTCGACGCTTCGGATGCGGGCGTTATTCATTGTTTTGTAATAAATCACCCCGTTGGTCATATCGGTTGCACTGCTCCACTGAGTGGCAGAAAGCAGTCCTATGGGGTTGGCTTTATTTTCCTCTTCCAAACCGATCGGAATTTCAAAGGCGTTTAAAATTTTGAAGCTGTATAAAACAGTTTCATCAGCGCTCTTCAGATTAGGAGCCGTGGATACCATGAAAGCAGCCCGGACGAAACGAGAGGGCGGCGTAATATCACCGGGCAGACCGAGTAGGCCGCTGCCGATACCAGGTGAGCGAAGAGCGGTTCCATTCCAATCAACCGGTGCCACCATTCCGGCTTTAAGGTTGATGTAATTATTTAAGTTCGTCATTTGCCAATCAAATCCCGGTGAATTGGTCAGCACTCCCAGAGGGTTATCGAAAATCTTCATTTCACCGTTGACAATTTCAACGACAATCTGCGCTCCGGTTTTATCCGCAATACGGTAGTGGACTGTGCCGGCTCCCTTGAACCGTTCGGACAGACGGATATCAGAGATCCCTTTTCGTGCTGTCGTCACGCTGTCAAAATTGCCCAATACCCAAGCAACAAATTCCATATCGGAAATGGTTTTGTCCTGCTGTTTTTTGTCATAGTCAGGATAAAGTCCATAGCCGGGAAAGAAAAAGAGACCGGCAGAGAGTCCTTTTTCATTGAGTCCTTCAACAACGAAATTTTTATCTTCGATACTTAATCCGACATAACCCCAAGTATTTTTATAACTCAAAGACGGCCCTTGGGCAGTTTGTGTTTGAGTGGCATGGCCGCGGGGGACAACAACCAAGTTGGTCGATAAAACCGAGGAACCCCATTCAATGGAGCGGGCAGTGACGCGGTCACCGTTTTGTGATTGAAGGGTGATGCCGGTGCAAGCAACCGCCTGTTGAGTAAAGGCGATTGCGCAAGAGGCGACTACACCGCAGAAGTATTTATTCATAAGAAGCTCCATTAAAAGGATAGTGTTGAGCCATGTTAGTCGTTTTTGTCTGATTTGGACCGTGTTAAAGGATGCTTTTTACAATTGCTTTCTATTAAAGTGAAAAGTCAATTTAGTTAAAATAATTAGTTGGTAGTTCGCATTTTTACGCGACCAAAGAGGAGCACAAATGAATCAAGATCTTAAGAAAAAAGTTGAAGAACTTATCCCTAATCTCGCTAAAGTTCGCCGTGACCTGCATAAGCATCCGGAATCCGGTTGGACGGAATTCCGCACGGCTTCTATGGCTATCAAGAAAATGCAGCAGCTCGGCTATACCATTACGATGGGCGAAAAGGCCGTCTGCCGTGAAGCCATGATGGGTGTGCCCTCTGCCGACGCGCTCAAGGCCCATATGGAACGTGCCATTGCCCAAGGCGCTGATCCTGAATTAGTGGCTAAGATGGAAGGCGGTATGACCGGTTTCTGGGCCGATATGGACTTCGGCGGCGAAGGTCCTTTCCTTGCCGTTCGTTTTGATATGGACTGCAACGATGTGACCGAATGCGCTGACGCTGACCATCGTCCCAATGTTGAAGGTTTTGCCTCTGTTAACAAGGGTGCTATGCATGCTTGCGGCCACGACGGTCACGTTGCTATCGGCTTGGCTTTGGCAGAAGTTGTCGCCTCCATGCGCGATCAGTTCAAGGGCAAGATTCGCTTTATTTTCCAACCTGCTGAAGAAGGCGTTCGCGGTGCCATGCCGATGGAAAAGGCCGGTGCAGTGGTCGGCGTAGACGAAATCTTTGGTATGCATATCGGTTTCCAAGCCAATAACATCGGCAAGGTCATTTGCGGTACGAAGAACTTCTTGGCTACGACCAAAGCGGACATTACCTTTACCGGTGTGCCTGCTCACGCCGGTAACGCTCCGGAAGAAGGTAAGAACGCGTTGTTGTCGGCTGCCACGGCTTTGCTTAACATGCACGCCATTCCGCGCTCCGGCAAGGGTGATACCCGTATCACCGTCGGTAAGTTAAATGGCGGTGAAGGCCGCAACGTGATTCCGCCGAAGGCTGTGTTGGTTTTGGAAACCCGTGGCATCACCTCGGCTTTGGACGAATACATGTTCGGCGAAGTCCGCCGTATTGCCAAGGCCGCTGCCGAAATGTGGGGTTGCGGTTATTCCATCGATATCAAGGGTGGCACCAAGAGCGGTGAGTCCGACCTTGAAGTCGCCAAGGTTGTGGCCGAAGAAGCCCGTGACATGGGTTGCTTCAAGGAAGTCATCGAAGAACAAAACTTCGGCGCTTCCGAAGACTATTCTCACTTCATGAGCACTGTTCAAGCCGCCGGCGGCAAGGGCACCTATGTTCAAGTGGGTTCCACCCTTCGTGCCGGTCACCACAATAGCCACTTCGACTTCGACGAACAAACGCTTGCCAACGCGCTCGAACTGATGAGCCGTTGTGTCTATCGCACGCTCGCTAAGTAATATCAAAGAGCAATAAAAAAGCCGCGGCGATTTAAATGGCGCCGCGGCTTTTAGTTACCCGTAAGTTACCGCGAGTTCCGTAAAGCCCCGCCATTAATGG
>OBKR01001550.1_pt1 | contig 19567 bp, 18 predicted proteins | sample 1518991 | NCBI WGS metagenome assembly OBKR01 (sample SAMEA2452117, study PRJEB22498) | human gut metagenome | biome: human feces; feature: human gut; material: feces | place: Australia | collected 2012
CATGCCGACGCGCTGATCCTAAGCTATATAATTCATCAAACGAATTTACACTTTGCCTCGTCACTAATCCATCTTTCATGAAAACAATTGGTCCATACATATGCAAAAATACGATTCCAATTATAAGCAAGCATACTATTTTAATTTTATTATTCTTTAGCATGTTACACCTCCTTAAAATAGAACGAATTTACGTTACCGATAGTTATTTTGATTTTTGTTTGCCTTTTTCACTTTCTGTACTTAGATTACATATAATATCTTTTTAACTACTTTTCATTCATTTGTTTTTCAGGATATCTTTTTGTGCTTTCATAATCTTATCACAGAAAATATCCTGCTTTTCGTTTTTTCTTAATTCAACTTCAATGTTCCCATCCTTTACAAAGATCACCCTATTACAAAAGCTTGCAACATATGCATCATGCGTTACCAGAACCACTGTCTTTTTCAAATCTTTGTTAATCATCTGCAGATATTCCATTACCGTTTCCGATGATGCAGAGTCCAGATTTCCCGTCGGCTCATCGGCAAGGATCAGATCCGAATGATTCATCAACGCCCGGCAGATCGCTGCCCTTTGTTTTTCGCCTCCTGATAATTCAAAGATTTTTTTATCCAGTAAAGCACGAACTCCCATAATATCGGCTAGTTTTTCTGCTTCCGTTATACTCTCTTCTACTGGACTGTGATCCAGAATCTTCGGCAGCATGATATTTTCTCTTACCGATAAACTGTCCATAAGATAGTAATCCTGATATATGAATCCAATTTCACGGCGTCTGATCATGGCAAGCCTGTCCCCTCTTAACGAATTACTGTCTTCACCTTTAAAAAAGACTTTTCCTTCCGTCGGCCGATCCAGCAGTCCTAATAATTTTAAGAGTGTTGTTTTCCCAGATCCAGATTTTCCCATAATGGCTATGAATTCCTGATTATTAATGGTCAGATTGATTCCTTTTAATACATCTATTTTCGTTTCATTAACAAGATATGATCTCTTTAACCCTTCTGTCCGCAGTATTTCTGTATTATTTGTCATGATTTTCTACCCCCTTCTTGCCTTTCGATTCATAATCCAAAAATATATTCCATTTATTACGATCCACACTGCTATAACCACTGCTTCCTGTAATTCACAGATTTTCCGGATATCATCTGGATACATTCTCGCAGTCATGGTATCTCGCATAAATAATATGGTTGAAATGATAAGAATAATTGTCGGGACAATCCAATATATGTACCATTCTCTTTTATTCATTTTCTTCCGTTCTTTTCGGTCCATTCCCATGGATACCAGGAATTTCTCGCGTTCTGCTTTTTCTTTTTTCTCCATTTCGTTCATGGCATATAGCATGATCCAATTCAATATGCTTAATGTAATGATAATATATACACAGATCATCGACTTAACGGCTCTTTCGGTTTTCATATCCGTAATTGCTGTTTTTGATAAATAATGAAATTTTACCGTAGAATCATAATTGCCGATATATTTATGTCTCTCTTCTTTTGACTCCAATTCTTTATCGATTTGATCTATGTACTTTTTATCTGTCTGGATGAATACCAGTTTTGTTGGTCCTTCAATAATATAAGGTTCTCCATCATCACCATACATTGCCTTATACCGTTCCAATTTAAAACCAGTCAAAGCTTCTATATCCTTCCATTCATTTTGAGCTTTTTTGAAATATTCATCGGAAAAAACGATCAGATTTTCACATTTTGGTGTACTGTAACACCCTGTAAGACTGGAGATCTCCTCTCCGGCAACTATTTTCTTATCGTATGTTGTCTCATGATCAGCATAATCACAATATTCACAAGGGAGTCCGATATGTAAAGTCGGTGTCTTTTTGTTATAGTACCAGTCGACCGGCTGAGCCTTTGTTGCCCGGTCCTGTTGATGGACAACATATACTTTCTTTCCATTTTTATCCAGATTTAAGGATTTCTTTTTATACGATGGATCTACAGCTTTTTTTAACTTGTAATAAGTAGACTCCGAGATACCAATCTGTTGTCCCTGGATAATAATTTCCCCTCGTCCCTCTAAATGTTCCATCTTATCTGCGTTTGCAACTCTTACCATTGGATATTCAGTTAATGTAGCATGATACTTTTCTTTTATTTTTTCAAAAAGCTTATCGTCTGATTTATCTGCAACACACATAAAATCATACGGATATAAACTTTCTGCTTTTTCGGCATTTATTGTACTGATAAATTGTATTCCGAAATAAAAGCAGCTTAAAAAACTCATCAGTGAAAAGAATAAAATATATCTGCTCACGGTATTCATACGGTAATAAAACCGATGATTCATCAAAAGATTCTTATAATATTTTTTCTGCTTTTTGTGCTTTATACGTTCTAAAAAAATAGAAAATATATTTCTTAAGCTTAAATACAATCCGGCAAAGAAAGCGATGATCAGATATGCACTCTCATAATGGTATATTTTAGAATATGCATAAACGGAATAAATACAAAGTATGATTCCGATCATTATTTTAGGAACTCTGAATTTTCCTTCCAGCTTTTCTATTCTTGCTGTCTCATTCATATTTGTAATGATCAGAAAATCGGATTGCAATTCTTTTACCAGTAAGAAACTGAGCCCATATATAAATAAAATAAGAATACAAATGGACGGATATGTAAAGAAAGCCACCCTTCCTAATTTAAAATTTATATGCAAAGCGCGAACCATAAGGATCTTTAATCCCTCAGTCAATATTTTCCCAACGAAAAATCCTGCTATGATGGATACCAGATACGAAATTGCTGCCTCATATAAAACCATCGTTTTTAAATCTTTCTTTGATATTCCCATTCTTTGTAAAAATACATATTCCGGAATACGCTTTCCAAGATATGATATGAGCACTGTGATGATCAGTATAATTCCGCAGAATAATAGAATTGTTCCGGCAGAAAGAAAGCTTTTGCTTATTCCGTCTTCCTGCATAAAATATTCTGAGGAATGTCCATTGGAAAACATCTGATATCCGCTGACTATAGCATATGAAATTGCTGTCAGTATTGTTTCGCATAAAATCAGAATTCTTAATTCTTTATGGTGTCCCAAAAATATTTTTTTCATTATCTGAAAAAATAACTTGTCTTTTTTCATTTCTCCCAGCAGTTTAAAAAATATTTTTTTCAACATACTTTTCATCCCCTTATCAGTTATTAAAGATAGAAATCATAAATATCAGATGATCTTCATATACCTTATATTCGAAGATTCCATCATACTTTTTTACAATATCCTGTATATTCTTCATTCCATATCCATGAAGTCCATTATCTTTTTTATTTGAAACAAATTCTTTTTGAATTTGCTTCGGCATTTGCTCTAATGCATTTGCAATTTCAATATATAACAATAGATTTTTCTTTTTTATCTTAATCTTTATCCAACGCTCTTTATCACTGATTTTCTCACAGGCTTCCAACGCATTATCCAATAGATTCCCGAAAAGGGATATGATCTCCCGGTCTGTAAAAGGGAGTGTAGAAAAAACTTCTGTATCAATCTGCATAACGGTATTTTGATTCTGTGCATCCTTTTCCTTTTGGTTTAAGATCATATCCAGCATATGATTTCCGGTCCAGACATGAAAATTGTACTCCAGCATATAATCACTAAGTTCATTCAGATATTCATGTAATCCGGACCAATTTTGCTCTTGATCATACTTCTTGAGTGCCAGAATATGGTTCTTCATATCATGAACCACTTTTCGACTTTTTAACATTTCTTGATAGTGTTCTTCCAAAATTTTGACTTTCGTTTGTAATGCGAGCTTTTCCTGGTCCTCTAATTGAGAAATTAATATCTGATGTTCTGATTCCCATGTATCTAGCATTGCATCAATTAAAATCCACAATCCTAAAAAAGCTAATAATACAATCATATACACTTCTACATAAGCAGGAATCAAAGAATAATCTACAAACTCTACTTTATCAATAAATATCGAAAAAAAGATTAAATATATAATCCAGAAAAATCCACGATAATCACTTGTTCTTTCATTTGTGGTTATGTGATATATTCGCATTAATTCAATTAATTGAAAAACCATTAATAGAATAATGATAGTTAAAAAGATAAATGCTTCTATTTTTGTATAGCTCCATGCTTCTTCTTTTAATGATGGTAATAATGTTTTGTTATACATTTGGATGTAATCATTCATTTTCAATGTATTAAATAAATATCCATATATTGTATAATGCTGTACCCATGGGAAAAGAAGGTATATTTGCAAAGCTACGCCTATTATAAAGTCTATTTTTCTTTTTCTTGTCCAATCTTTCATTTGATTTGTCTCCTTATTAATTTCTTGGTTTATTATAGCATGCCTTTTCTTCATTTGGTTGATAGTGGCCATGAATACCCGGTTTTCTGGCCATGAATTTTTTAAAAATACCCTTATAACAATCTCTTTTGCATACTTTGGCATATCTACGGAACTTGCTACCGGTAGTTCCTTCCGAATGCATGGTGATAGAAATAATTTTTATCTGATCGCTTTTATTTTTTCGGAGTATCAGCAAAAAGTCAGGAAGATTAAATATAATCAACCTGACTTTTTTATCAAAGGTTATGATCCGTTTCATTACAGTACCCTTTCGCCCCGGAACAATCACATATTCCATGAACAAAAACGGTATAAATGGAGCGATACAATCTACACCCGTTATCAGCTGTATTTTTCTCTTTTTTCCTGCTGGGCAAAACCTCTCGAATTGCTTTCATGCAATTTGGTCAAAAAGAAAATCTCTCGTAATTTCGGTAAAATTTAAAACATGATGGAATTTACTCTTGCACTGGAATTTACTTTTTTAAGTCAGCAATGTCAATTTTTTGTGAATCTTTTACAGCTCTTTCATCTTCCCAAGGATCTCCTGATAAAATGCATCCTGATTTCCGCTATTCTTCAAATCCTCTAGTATTACACCATCTTTCAACAGAATTAACCGACTGCAATAGCTCGCCATCTGCGGATCATGCGTTACCATGACAATCGTCTTCTTATATTCTGATGAAATCTTATTCAATGCATCAATTACAATCTTTCCTGACTTTGAGTCCAAATTTCCGGTCGGCTCATCAGCAAGGATCAGATCCGGATTGTTGATCAAAGCACGACATATGGCAACTCTTTGCTTTTCACCACCGGATAATTCATAGGGGTTCTTCTTTAACAGATGTTCTATCTGAAATTGTTCTGCATATTTCTTTGCTTCTGCAATCATCTTATTAATATTCTGTTTGCTTATGATCATCGGCAGCATGATATTCTCTTCAACTGAAAGGCTGTCCATCAGATAAAAATCCTGAAAAATAAATCCTATCTTACTGTTCCGGATATCCGCAAGTTTATCCCCGTATAGTTCACTGGTATCTTCTCCCATAAATTTAATCGTTCCATCCGTCGGTTTATCAATCATTCCGAGTGTTTTAAGCAAAGTTGTCTTACCACATCCGGATTTTCCCATGATTCCAACGAATTCGCCTTCTGTAACTTGAAAGCTGATTCCTTTTAACACTTTTACGTCTTCTTCACTTTCTTTTATTACGGATTTTCTATAGCTTCTTATTAAATTTTCGACCTGTAATACATTCATTTTCGTTTTTCCTGCCTTTCAACATTCTTCCTAGCATACCGTGTAACTATTCTCTGTAAGATATAATGCATAAACCAATATAGACATAAAATAACAAGCCAATAAATCCATATTTTATATCCATATATAACCCCTCTTTCTGACTCAATATGAATATTCATTATCATATATGCTGCTGACAAAATTGTCGCCGTTATTAATGAAATCCATGATAATATTTGTATCTCTACATCAAAAATTTTTTTCCAGATTTTTTCATGAATTCCCATACATTGTAAAAATTCTTTTTCTTTCCGATAGTATTGTAAATCTGAATCCGCCTTAATTGCTGAAACAAAAATTGAACTGATAAGTAATGCAATGATAATGAATATTTTATTTGTAATTTTGAAAATGTCTCCTTTTTTTACTGTTTTGAGAAATTCATCTGTAATATACAATGTGCTTTGTGGTGTATCTGTTAATTCAAAATCATTCGGTCCATGAATTTTCGCATACTTCTTTATTTTGGCTGTTGCCTTTTCTTTACTTTCATTTGGAAATGCAAATAACGTCAATGTATTAGGTTCATATTCTTTTTTTGATAATATTTTATATTGCCTAGAAAAATATTTATTAGAAAATACAACCACATTTTCTGCTTCGTCATTCATCTTATAATATCCGAATAAATTTCCAGTTACGGTTTCCCTGATTTTATATAGGTGATCCGTGTCATGATTTGGTAATGGATGATTAGACGATGGATCTACATATTTTTTTAATTCGTTTATATAACTTCCCATTGCAAGCCATGTAAATCCATTGCGTCCATATTCAAATCCGCCTCTTGTCACATTTGCACCAGAATGATTTTTATATTCATTTACAATATATATAATTTCTTCATTTTTCAGGTCTGCAGATTTGCCTGTCAATTTTTTATATGTATTTTCCGAAATACCAATTAATTCATTTCCATAGCTACTTACCCTGATCATTGGAATATTTTCATATTTACCATTGTAAGAATGACTTAACGTTTCACTGAAAGATATATCGCCCTTTTCCCCACGGTTCATCCATATTGCCTGATATGGATAATACTTTTCATGACCATTTATTGGAAGTAATTCGCATACATTCGCAGTGCAATAACTTAATGCTATAAAATGAAGAGAAAGAAACATCAGCAAAACCAATACATTCGTCTGATACTTACTATACAATTGATTGAGTTTTAATAAATTTTTCAGGTAGAATTTCAAATGACTATGAATGATTTCTAAGAGTATGCCACCTCCAAAAATCAATATCAAAAAACCTCCCATAATCCATTCCACATGAGAAAGGACATATCCAGTAAAAGTATTATTGGGGTAACTCCAATAACCCCAAATTAATAATCCCCCACCAATTACAATGCAAATACTCCAATAAATACTTTTAGGCCTTTTCTCTTTTATTTCATTTCCTGCTATCATTCGGCTGATACCACTATTATCGGCCCAGATTAAGAGGACGAAGACTACTGCAAGCATGATGAAAAAGCTGATTTTACATGTATTAAAATATATTTCCGTACCAACTGAACACAAAGAAATATATGTGGGGAAAAGCTTGTGCCAAATCTGTTGGATTAAATACAATATTCCTCTTCCGATACCTAAACCTATTAAAAGGGAAACCATCCATCCCGCCAGATATTCCGAAAAAACAAATACGTATAACTTTTGTTTTTTCATTCCCAAAATATAAAACAAACTATAATCTGCTATTCTTTTCTTAATATAATTCAGCATCGAATAAACCATTAAAGCAGTAGAAAATATAGTTATCACGCTGACCGAAATAATAATTTCTTCCAATGTATCCTCTAACATTACGGAATTTGCAGACATATTTTTTACAATAGAATACAAACTCCAAAATACAAAAAATTCTGTTACACCCATCATATTTCCTATAAAAAAGGCAACATAGTTTTTAAAATTACTTCGGAAATTTTTATAGATTATTTTTGTTAACATTTGCATTCCCCCACCTTATTTGATAATCTGTATTCAGCTACTTTGTTCCACATACTAGTACGCTTCTACTTTACACCACATAGTAGTTATTGTCAATTCGATTACTTATCTATTGTCATGTTTTCTGGCTATGTTATAATATTGATAAATAGATTAGAAAATATCAGGTGATGCAATGTATGATAAATCTCAATTAATGCGTGGAACATTAGAAGGATGTATTTTAAAAATATTATCCAAAAATACATCTTATGGTTATGAAATTGTTACAACTCTTCTGGGTTATGGATTTAAAGATATAAAAGAAGGAACCATTTATCCATTATTGGTTCGTCTTGAAAAAAAAGGAATTATTACCTCTGAGATGCACCCTTCTCCACTGGGTCCAAGCAGAAAATATTATTCCATTACACCAGATGGAGTAGAATATTTGAACGAATTTAAAACAAACTGGAAACAGATATCCCAATCTGTAAACCAGGTATTTGATACGGAGGTATAAAATCATGTTGAATAAAAAAGATCAAAAAATAATACGGCAAATGATGCGCCATATCCGTACCTTTCCTTTGTTAGATTCTGAAATTAGGCAATTTGAACGGGATCTTACTGGAATGGCTCTTGAAGCCGAAAAACGCAGGGAGGATTTTGAAGAAATTTTAGATATGACTCCAACGGAATTTTGTGATGAACTGCTCTGCTCTATTGGCGGCAGAAAAACTCCAGGTGGACGTCGTCTGTTAAAAGGTGCTGGGATTTATTATCAGCTAACAGGACTTATTGGAACGGCGCTTCTTTCTTTGGTTTTCTTAATTTCCTTATTTTTGACGATTGTGATTCCTTCGGAACTGGGATTGGAAGGGGTAATTCTTCTATTTGTTGCAATAATTGGTCTGATATTCTTTGGGGCATTTTTATTATTTGGAAATATCGCCGAACGCAATTGTGGCGCAACCGAAAAATCTGCACAGCTCGTGAATAATGGGAAAATTTTGTTGGTAACTGCAGTTATCTTCGATATCGTAGTTACTCTTTATATGATTTTTAATGCTGGAGCGTCTGTAAGACATTTTAATTATAAGCTTCCGCTTCTTATGCAGGTTATTATCTTTTTCTCCTGTTATATGCCGGCAATTCTGTATATTATCGGTGCGAAGAGGAATCTGCCACGAGAGTACGTTTTAAATGAGCTATAGTAATACCTAATTATATGTAGAAAAGTCAGGAAGATTAAATATAATCAACCTGACTTTTTTATCAAAGATTATGATCAGTTTCTCTCTTTTCCTACTGGGCAAGTCCTCGCGAATTGCTTTCATGCAATTTAGTCAAAAAGAAAGCCCCTGTATAAAACAGAGCCTATGGCATTTTCTTTTGAGAGTCTGCATTCTCTAGCCAGATTGTGGTAAATGCTAAACCCTTATAAAGCTCGTAAGGCACTGACCTCTGGCACAACAAACCTTACTTCTTCGCTTGACAGACACTCAAGTTGTCTGTTGTTATTATTACAATAAACTTCATACAAATTTATGTCAATTGCTCTTTAATATAATACATCATTTTCTTATATTACAATTTGCGTAGATAATTCTTTAATTGATGAAAAATACCAACTATATTTACAATATCTTTTCTTACATCAAATATCACGATATAATTCATTTGTGGAATAACCACCTCATAATATCCTTTTTTTGCCAAATACATATCCCGACTTTTCGGAAATTGGTATGGATTCTCCACCAATCGGTCATAAATACTTTCTACACTATCTAACAAATGTTTTGCAGCTTCTTTGTTTTTCAGGCGGTAAATCAAATGATACACAAGATTATCAAGTAATTCGTCTGCATGATCTGTAACATTTAATTTATAAACCATACTTTGCCCTCATTTCACCCAGTGCCTTTCTTGCATCTTTTACCTGCTCTGTTTCGATCTGCCTTTCAGATATTTCAATATCGCGATACATTGCAAGCTGTTTCATTGTCGATTCATAATTCTCCATACTCATGATAACCATATCTCCATATCCATTTTTTGTAATATAGATAGGTTCCTCTGTCCTATGACACATCTCAGAAATTTCAGAAGTATTTTTCAATTCTTTTATAGGAATTATTTGTGGCATAATCAGCACCTCCTTTTATGGTTTAATTATACCATAATTATGTCCTTTTTCAATCTTTATATACTATTATATGATAATAATCCAATTCACCCAAATTTTTCGGTTCAATAATAGATTATTTTTCTTGTAAATCTATTTTCTGGTGTAAAAGACTTCTGATCTTATTTCTTAATTGTATCTATTGTGTATTTCCTTTTTTGGTTCATATACTTATAGTTAAATACTAAAAAAGACACAAGATTTTACTCTCATGTCATTTTATTGAATTTGATTCTAACTGTTGTTTCAAATATTTTTTGAAGACATCTACAACACTTTTGCAACAAAAATCCAGATTTGCAACCTTATTGATCTTTATTATTCTTTATCAATCCTTCCCAAAAATGTGATTAAATAAGGCTTTTTAATACTCTTTAATAATCTTTAATAGCTAAAAAAAGAAGCCTGAAACAACTCTTGGCAGTGTAAATCTTGCCATATCAAACACGCTCCTTTTATTATGTATTGATGCATTGTATAACTTGATAATATTTTTTATCAACAAAGCATCGTTAATCTTTTAACATAGTTGTACTACTAAGGAATTTATTTTTCAAGTGTTTGAAATGTTAAATTTGTGTTTTTTTCTACTTCCCCAGTTGAAATTCATTTATTTGTATGTACTTTTTACAAAAATTCAAAATATGCAGAACCGATCACAGTATTAATTTTTCTTTTACGCATTTGAAGTTTGTTAAAAACATTACACAATTCGACTTATACTTCTCTTGCATACTTTGACGTCTACAGAACCTGAAATCGGAAGCATCTTTTGAACGCATAACGATAAAAACGATCAGACATATCTTCCGGAATATATCTGATCGCTTTTATTATTTTGCAAGTTCTTTTATTATATTTTCTACTTCAGAAATATCAATTTCCAGCATTTCTGCAATTTGTTCGATTGAGAATTTATTAGACAACTTTCTCATAAGTTCTTGCTTCTCTTCTAATTTTCCTTCTAATATTCCTTCTGCAATACCTTCCTGTTTTATAAGTATCTTTTCTTCCCACGACTGCATATATTTCACCTCTGTCTTTTCACTTGCTTTGATCTGACAAATCCGTCTATGCATCTTTTGAATTCGTTCACTTTTACATACTTCTGACACTTCATCCGTACTATGTTCCATATACTTCAAAAGTTCTATCAATTCTGGTGACACCAGCTCAAAACTTCATTCAATAAATTGAAATCAACAACTCCCGGTGGCATATCGATCTTAATTCAATACATAATTTCTGGTCGTAATTCCGCTCACTCTTCCCTTGGCATTGACCAATACTGCCTTAAAGATGGTCTCTCCTTCCGGCATCTCTACCGGTCCGGTGTACTTCGTAGAAGAAGTCGTCGGTTCTGATTTATCTGTCGTATAATACGCCGTATATCCATCCGGTACTTTAATCTCAATCTCCTGAGCAGTGCTGTACTGTCCGGTTGACGGGGACACTGCCGGTGCATCTTCGATCGGAAGTTCAACGGTATATGATTTTTTCACCGGAAGGCTTGGAATGCCCGCCTTATTTACTGCTATTGCATAGATCGTTGTGTCTCCCTCTTCAATCTGAATCGGACTATTGTACTTATGGCTGCCTGTGGTTGGCTTCTTCTTGTTCTTCGTATAATATATCTTATTTCCCGATTCTGCCGTCAGTTTTAACTGCTGAACATCATCATAATCCTCACCGTCATCCAGACTGAATTTCGGAGTCTTCACTACATATTCCGGTAATTCATCTGTGATCGTCGAAGTCGCATTATCCAGAAGCTCCGGAATCTTCTCGTTCTGATCAGAACGGATATAGAATTTGATGCACGCACGATATAATTCGATATTATCTTCCTGTTTTTTCAGTGCATCCGAGAACAGACGCTCTGCTTTTTCTGTATTATCCTGTGCCTGATAAACTTTTGAAAGGCCTGTGTATGCTTCCGGTCTGGTGTCATCTTTTGCCATGGCATTTCTGAAGCAGTCTTCTGCCTCTGTATAATCATTTCTTTCGAGTGCTTTATTTCCCTTGTTGACCGCACCGATATATGATGTCATATAAGCAAATATTCCAACAATTCCTATGATAAGTAACAGGGACAATGCGAGAAGCAGTGCACGCTTTTTCTTTTTTTTGCGAAGTGCTTTTTGTCTTGCACGCTCACGGTTACGGCGTCTGCGTTCATCCTCATTCATCTGTCTGCTTCTGTTTCTTGGATTATTTCTTGCCACACCTGTACTGCGTCTTTCATTTCCTCTACGGCTGCCGGTTGTAGATCTTCCAGCTGCATCTCTGTTACGTGAAGGCCGGGAATAATACATCTCATCCTCATAGCCATCACTGTCTATTGCACCTTTTATCTGTGCTGTAAGCATATCATCTAATGGGTTGTAGTCCGGAACAATGCGGACCTCTTTTCCACAATGTCTGCAATACAATTCCCCTTCAGGTATTCTCTGACCACAATACCTACATCTCATCTTATGCCATCCTCCTACTGTGAATTCTATCTCTTATCCATTCTTCTCATTCAAATATTGTTCAAATTCTTCCGAAGACATCAGAACTTTTCGAGGTTTTGTTCCTTCCTCCGGTCCTACGGCGCCTGCCTCACATAACTGATCCATGATTCTTGCAGCTCTGTTAAATCCTATCTTAAAAGCTCGCTGGAGCATTCCGATAGATGCTTTTTCCTTCTCAATGATCAGTCTTCCGGCATCTGCAAAATATGCATCATTTTCATTACCTTCACTTCCGCCGGATCCTGATGCCGGATTTCCGGTAGGAATGGTATTCATATGCGTCTCTATATCCTGATTGTATGTAACATCGCCGTTATGTTCACGCAGATATTCTACTACCTGCTGTACTTCCTTATCTGTAACAAATGATCCCTGTACTCTGGCCGGTTTCTGATATCCTGACGGATAAAAAAGCATATCTCCTTTTCCCAGAAGCTTCTCTGCACCGTTCATATCTATAATCGTCCGGGAATCTACACCGGATGATACTGAGAATGCGATTCTCGAAGGCATATTCGCCTTGATAAGTCCGGTGATAACGTTAACTGACGGTCTCTGTGTCGCAAGCACCAGGTGGATCCCTGCGGCTCTCGCAAGCTGTGCCAGACGGCAGATTGCTTCTTCTACATCTCCCGGAGCTACCATCATCAAATCCGCAAGCTCATCAACAATAATAATGATCTGTGGCATAGGCTCCAGTTTATCGCCTTCTTCGGTCTGGACTCCAAGACTTTTGATCTTTTCGTTATATCCTTTCATATCTCTGACATTATATTTGGCAAATGCCTGATAACGTCTTGACATCTCTCCCACTGCCCAGTTCAGTGCGCCTGCCGCTTTTTTCGGATCAGTGACTACCGGAATCAGAAGGTGTGGAATACCATTATACACACTCAATTCTACAACCTTCGGATCGATCATGATCAGTTTTACTTCATTAGGGTCTGCCTTATATAAGACACTCATGATCAACGTATTGATACATACGGATTTACCAGATCCGGTAGCGCCGGCGATCAGTACGTGCGGCATCTTGGCAATATCTGCTACCACAGTCTTTCCGCCGATGTCCTTTCCTACTGCGAAAGATATCTTGGAAGAACTGTTCTTAAATTCCGGCGATTCCAGAAGATCACGGAGCATGACTGCACTGTTTTCTTTGTTCGGTACTTCAATCCCTACTGCCGCTTTTCCCGGAATCGGAGCCTCAATACGGATATCTGCCGCTGCAAGATTCAGTTTGATATCATCGGCAAGACCTACGATCTTACTGACTTTGACTCCCATTTCAGGCTGTAATTCATATCTTGTAACCGAAGGTCCACAGCTTACATTGGTAATGGTAACTTTTACCCCAAAGTTCTCGAGTGTCTGCTGCAGCTTCATAGCGGTCTCTCTTAAATGCGCATCTGATTCTCCTCCGCCGCGTTTTCCTCTCTGAAGCAGAGATAACGGCGGATACTGATACTCTTTTTTCGGCTTTACAGAATCTGCGGCAACGCTTGCAGCAACATCTGCTACTTCATCTGCCATTCCTGCCGCCCCCATCTTCGGATTCTTACGTCTTGCAGGTTTTTCCTGTGTCTTTGGATCATTTTCAGATTCCGGAGTCTTCTTTTCCGGTTCATTCGTCATGTCTTCTTTTCCATAATCTGCCGGCTCAGGATCCGCACGGTGTATGATAAATTCCGGTTTCTCCGGTCCTTTTGCTGTCTTTGGATCGATTGGAAGTTCTCTTACTTCCGGAGATTTCTTAGCGATAGACGTATCGAAAGATACTCCTTCCACATGCTTGTCTCTCCGCCTGTGCATGCTGCTGTCTGCCGCAGCCGCAGCACGTTCCTTTTCACGTTGTTCACGCTGTTCCATGCGTTCACGTTTTCTGACTTCTGCATGCTCTTTATGTCTTCTTGCATCTTCTTTTGCCCTTGCATATGCTTTATCACTGCCGGCCTTCATACCTTTTAATGCAGACTTTCCTGTAATGATCACCAGACAGATGATCATAAGAATCACTGTGACAACATATGTTCCGGCTACACCGATTGCCGGCGTTAATACAGATGCCAGTCCCTTTCCGATCTTTCCGCCAAGTTCGTCCACGAGCTGCAGCAAAATTTCAGCAAGGAACAGCAAAAGCACTGCAATTACTGTCTTCATGTATGCATACCGGTTGCCTTTATTAGACACCAGAAAAGATACCAGACCAAACAAAACGAATGGAATGATATAGGCCACGGCTCCGAATATCTCCCACAAAACTCCGGATACGGCATCTCCTAAAAATCCTGCAACACCAAAATTACTGATCAGAAGAATGATACTGACCGCAAGTGTTATCCATATCAGGATTTCATCCATCAGAAAACTATTACCGGACTTTGCGGTCATGGTAGATCTGGTTGTTTTTTTTGTATTTTTCTTTGTTGTTTTTTTATTAGAAGTCGACTTTTTTGAAGTCGTACCTGTTTTTTTTCTGTTCGTCTTACTCTTTGTAGACTTCGCCGTCATGAAAACTCCCCCTTATGATGGCAATACTAATTATAATTATAGCATTTAGGGGAATTGCTGTCATTACACATTTTCGTTCTTTTTTTGATTTCTGTCACTGATCATTTCGTGCAATTTATTCAATGCATCACTTAATCCGCCTACAGCATCAATGAGTCCTTCTCTTACAGCATCCTTTCCTTCCAGAAGTGTCCCAACATCTTTGACCAGCTCTGTAGGGTTTAACATTAACTCTTCGATCCGCTCCTGCTTCATAGAAGAATGTTCTGACAAAAATCTTGTGATCCGGTCCTGCGTACGTATCATGTTATCGAGACTTTGCTGAACTCCGATAAACATCCCGTTAGACCGCACCGGATGTATCACCATTGTTCCACTTGGCACGATAAATGAATAGTCGGCCGACACTGCCAGTGGTCCGCCGATCGAATGACTGCCGCCAAGCACCAGGGATACTGTAGGTTTACTCAAAGAAGCGATCATTTCTGCAATCGAAAGTCCCGCCTCTACATCTCCTCCAAGTGTATTCAGAAGAATCAGAAGACCATCAATCTTACTGCTGTCTTCGACTTCGGCCAGCATAGGAAGCAGATGTTCATACTTTGTGGCCTTTGTATTCCCGGATACCGCTTCATGTCCTTCAATTTCACCCACTATCGTAAGAAGTTTGATTCTGTGGTTGTCCCGGCTTCCTTCAAGATTCGCACTACCGGTTTCTTTTAATTCTTCTGTCGGCTCTGCACTTTTTTCTTTTTCTTTTTTCTCTTCGCTCATAAAAACACCTCCATACTTTTTATTAGTATGGAGGTGTTGCATACATTTTATTCATCCCAGTTGTGATATACATCCTGAACATCATCGTCATCATCCAGCATATCCAGCGTCTTCTGGATATTGGCAATGTCTTTTGGATCTGTCAGTTCTACATATGTCTGAGGGATCATTGTTACTTCTGCGGATGCCATCGGGATTCCTGCTTCTTCCATTGCAAGACGTACCGCACTGAAATCATCAGGATCTGTCAGTACTTCAAAGCTGTCTTCTTCTTCTACAAAGTCCTCTGCTCCTGCATCCAGTACCTGCATCATCAGTTCATCTGCATCGCCTTCATATTCTTCTTTGTCAATCACGATCTGACCTTTCTTGTCGAACATGAATGATACACATCCAGGTGTTCCTACGTTACCGCTTCCCTTTGTGAATGCATTCTTTACATTAGATGCTGTACGGTTCTTGTTATCTGTAAGAGTTTCTACGATGATAGCTGTACCGTTCGGTCCGTATCCTTCATATGTAATGTGCTCATAGTTTGCTGCACTCATATCTCCGGATGCACGTTTGATATTTCTTTCAATTGTATCGTTTGGCATGTTGTTGGATTTTGCTTTTGCGATTACATCTCTCAATCTGCTGTTATTAGAAGGATCTGAACTTCCGCCTTCTTTTACTGCTACTGCAATCTCTTTACCGATCTTTGTAAAGATCTTTCCTTTGGCAGCATCATTTTTCTCTTTCTTATGCTTAATATTGGCAAATTTTGAATGTCCTGACATGTCTTTTACCTCTCTTTATCTATTTTGTTTTATCTTTTATAAAAATTGTATTATTACACACTTTATCTATTCTATCACGCTTCGGGCAGTTTTTCAATCTTAACTGTCTGAATTATATTATTATCTACCTGTAAAGCGGTAAAACGATATCCTTCATAGTCTACTACGCACTTTTCATCTTCACCCGGAATGTGTTCCAGTTCATCGATCAGAAAACCATTTAATGTCTCATAATCTTCTTTGTCGAATGTAACAGGAATGAGATCCTCCAGATCCTCAAGCTCTGTCAGGCCATTTGCGATCATGCTTCCGTCATTCTGCTTCTGGATCATCTCATCTTCTTCATCATATTCATCCAGGATATTTCCGACGATCTCTTCCAGAATATCCTCCATAGCAACAAGTCCGGACGTCTGGCCGTATTCATCCAGAACAATCACCATATGATTCTTTGTGGACTGCATCTCCTTAAATAAAGTATCGATGCTTTTGGTTTCAGGAATATATGTAACCGGACGGAGATATTCTTTCAATTCTTTCACCGGACAGCCTCTCTTTGATTCATCCAGATAACCGGATGTTGCATCTCTTAAATGGATAATACCTATGATCTCGTCAATATCCTCCTGATATACCGGGAACCTTGAAAATCTTTCATCCAGCATGAATTTTAATGCTTCTTCCAGAGACCAGTCTCCGTCAATTGCAACAATGTTCTTACGGTGGGTCATAATGTCTTTCGCATCTTTATCCATATAGCGGAAAATATTGCGGATCAGCGCTGCAGCTTCTTTCTGCATCTCTTCATCCATTTCATCTTCATGAAATATCTGTTTCATTCGTTGGAACAAACTTCCCTCTTCCATAATTAATTATCCTTAACTCCTTCTTCTATGTATGAAGCTCGAAACTGATTCGGATTGCCTCATCTACTTTGTTCATTATCTCTTCATCCAGATGACATACCAGATCTCTAAGTCTTTGTTTGTCGATCGTGCGGATCTGCTCCAGTAAAACCACTGAATTCTTTACAATATGATATCTTCTTGCATCGATTTCTACATGCGTTGGCAGTTTGGCCTTATTCATCCGGGATGTGATAGCGGCACAGATAACAGTTGGGCTGTGTCTGTTTCCCACATCATTCTGAATGATCAGAACCGGACGGATTCCTCCCTGTTCCGATCCCACCACCGGACTTAAATCTGCATAATAGATATCTCCTCGTTTCACCTGCACTTTGCTTCACACTCCGATTCTTAAGATATACTAAGTATTTCCTTTTTTCTCAGATGTATTCTGCAAAGTTTTACGATATCTACAGAACCTGCCACCGGCAGCTTCTGTACGAATGCACGGCAATTAAAAACTGTCTACCTGTTCTACGACTTCTCCGTGGCGGATATATTCTCTTGGAATACGTTTGTTCAATACACACACGAATTCATAATTAAATCTTCCGGAAAGTTCTCCCAGCGTATCAACTGACAGGAACTCCTTTCCGTCACGTCCGAATATTACAACTTTATCTCCGAATTCCACGTCCTCGATAGCTGTCACATCAACCATGAACTGATCCATACATACACGTCCGATGATCGGTGCTTTCTGCCCGTGGATCAGCACATATCCTTTATTAGACAGACTTCTTGGATATCCGTCTCCATAACCGACCGGAATCGTAGCCACTTTTGTCGGACGGGTTGTAACATACGTTCCGCCATAGCTTACAGGCTTTCCTTCTGTCAGCCATTTTACATGGGCAACATGACTGATAAGTTCCATTGCCGGTTTTAACGGAACCCGTTCTTTCTCTACTTCATCTGACGGATACATGCCATATGTAGTGATACCCGCACGTACAATATCCATATTCGCTTCTTTCAGATCAATGATACCTGCGCTGTTGGAGCAATGATAATACTGGAACGTAACACCTCTTTTTTTCAGTTCTTCTTTCATCCAGAGATATTTATCAAGCTGCTCATTGGTAAATGTCTTATCTGCTTCATCAGACTTGGAAAAATGTGTAAACATTCCTTCCATTACCAGGTTCGGCAGTTTACTGATCTTTGCGATTTCTTCGGCATTCTCTTCTGTAATCTGGAATCCCAGTCTTGCCATTCCAGTGTCAAGCTTAATATGTACATAGACCTTACAGCCCATGGCTTCTGCAAGCTCTGACACTTCTTTTGCCATCTCATAACTATAGACAGTCATACGTACTTCATTGCGGATCATCGTATCCCACTGATCCGGGAAAATGCATCCAAGAACCAATACCGGTTTCTTCAAACATGCATCTTTTAATAAAATAGCTTCGTCCAGCGTAGCTACTGCATAACCCCAGATATAATCCTTTGGTTCCAGAAGCTTTGCAATCTGAACGGCACCATGTCCATAACCATCCATCTTGATGACTGCCATCATCTGTGTATCTTTCTGAATATTTTTCTTCATCATCTCTATATTATATTCAACCGCATCTAAATCGACTCTGGCTAAAACTCTTGTATAATGTTTCACTGCTATTCATCCTCCAGTTTCATTAATGCTTTACTGATATATTCTATCAGATCTCTTGCCATTACACTATATACGCCTTTTTCAAATTTTGCAAGGTCACCGGCCAAACCATGTACATATGTACCTAATCTGGCTGCTTTTTTCGTATCTTTTTCCTGCACCATAAAGCCTGCGATCACACCGGCCAGCACATCTCCCGAACCGGCTTTTGCCATCGCACTGTTCCCGGTAAGATTCAGGCAGATTTCATTTGCCTTATCTGCGATCAGTGTTCTGGAATCTTTTAATACACAGGTTACCTGATATCCGTCAGCGAATTTCTTCAGGATCTGTATCCGGTCTTCTCTAAGATCTTCCACAGGGATGCCTGTAAGTCTAGACATCTCTTTCATATGCGGCGTAAATATGAACTTCCGGTCTGCCAGCCGATCAAGAAGATCTTTGTTATCTGACAGAAGATTTAACCCGTCCGCATCGATCAGGCATGGAACATCCACGTACTCTATAACCGTCCGCAATAACTTCTCCGATGTTGTACTTCTTCCAATGCCGGAACCAATACACACACCGTCTGCCCACTTAAGAAGCTTTAGTACTTCTTCTTTATTAAATTCATCATAAGCCGTTATGACG
>OBKR01001551.1_pt1 | contig 19567 bp, 21 predicted proteins | sample 1518991 | NCBI WGS metagenome assembly OBKR01 (sample SAMEA2452117, study PRJEB22498) | human gut metagenome | biome: human feces; feature: human gut; material: feces | place: Australia | collected 2012
AATACAACACCGTGATGAAGTACCTCACTTCTAGTATATTCATTATACTAAAAAAATATACTTTTGTCAATTTTTTAGATAATTTTTGATAAATTTTTTATCAGATTGTGTTAGTTGTTCTTTAATATAAATTAAGTTAATCTTTGATATAGGTAATTCTATCGGTATTTTAACTTCATATAGTTCTTTATTCTCTAATTCGTTTTTTACAGCCTCTTTCATAACATACCCTATACCCAAGCCTCTTTTTACAGCATTTATTCTTAATTCTGTAATATCATATTGCATATTTGCTTCTATTTCTATGTTATGCTGTTTTAGTATATTTTTCAATTTATTTATAGTAGAACTATATTCAAAATTTAAGATATATTTTTGATTTTCTAGTTCTTTTAATTCTTTAATTTTAATTGGTTTATTAGAAATAAATATGTTTTCTACTTCTTTTAGTTCTTCAACTATAATGTTATTGTAATTTGTATCTACTTGCGTAGTGTCTATTATAAAATCTATTTTGTGTTCTTCTAACATCTGAATCATCTTATTAAAATCTGCACCACTGATAAGATTTATTTTTAAATTAGGATAATCACTTTTTGCTTTTTCTATGCAATCCATTAGGTAAAATGTTGTCAAATGTGATGGACAACCTATTGCTATTTCTCCAGTTGCTAAATCGTTTTTTTGCATTATTAGCTTTTCTCCTAAATTTAGAGTTGCAAGTCCTTGTTCTGCATATTTAAAAAACTCTTGTCCTGCTCCAGTTAATTTCACTCCATCTTTCTCACGATAAAATAAAGTTGTTCCTAATAAGCTTTCTAACTGTCTTATATTTTTACTGATAGCAGTTGTAGAGATATGTAATTTATTACTTGCATCTACATAGTTTTTAGATTGTGCTACTACACAAAAAGTTCTATATAAATTTATACTTATATCATACATAATACAACACTCCTATATGGAATATTATAGCATATTATGTTTACTTTGTAAAGTTTTAGTCATTCAAATAACTTCTAAAGTATTACTCTTCTATATTTCATACATATCTTTTTTACATTCATTAACTATCTCTTTTATAATTTCACACTCTTCATTTAATCTTATTAATTTAATTCTAACACTAATTACTGAAGCTCTTACTGTACTCATTGTACAACCATATAATTTAGCTATTTTAGTTAGATTTCCAAATTTAATATTGTTATCATTAAAACCATAGTATATTATAAATCTTTCTTTTTGAATTTCTGTAGCATCTAAGTTCTCAATAATTTTTAATATTTTATTTTTTTGACTTTTGTTTAATTTTGATTGCTTTGCTAATTCTAGTAGCTCATTAACAATTAAGATTTTATCTTCATCTTTCATTCTGTTTTTATCCTTTCTTTTTATTTTTGGGCGAACTGGGTTTGCCAAGTATGGTAAAAAAATATAATACAATGTATAAAAACGTAAAATCAATGAAAGGGGTATTATTTATGGGTAATATAAGAAAATTAGATAATAATGTTAATATTGTTCGGCACTAATTTAAAGCGAATAAGAGAAAGTAAGAATCTATCCCAAATGGACTTATGTTGTAAATTAGAGTTACTTGGAGTAAATATGTTTAAATCTGATATATATGAAATCGAAAACAATAAAAGACTTGTAAAAGATTTTGAATCAAAAGCACTTTGCATTGCCTTATCAATTTCACTTGACGAATTATATGCCGATACAGATAAATATTTTGAACACTAATATTATGTTAGTGTTTTTACCTTTTTTATAAATATGTCTTTCATTTCATAAATATTTTTCTTGTATTATTTTATTACCTTGAAAAATCTCAAAATTTTTTCAAAAAAATTACATTTTTTAAATATTTTTTCTTGTTTTACAATTATTTGTTTTTCTTCATTAATTGTATCTTTTTTTATTCTTCTTATTTCATTAATAATAATATCATAATCATCAAAAGGCTTTTTTATATATCCTTCAATCTTTAAATTTTCACAAAAAATATCTTCTTTTTTATCAGCTGAAATAACTAGAAATTTAGGATGCTCTTTTTTTTGAGAATACTCTTTAATAATATCTAAACCAGTATATTTATGATTTCTAACTAAATCAGTAACTACAATTTCTGGTTTTAGTTCTTCAATTTGTTTAATTTCTTCTTCATCTGTATATGCTATTGCTAAAACCTCAACATCTTCATATTTCTTAAAATACTTTAATAAAAGATCACAAAATCCTTTGTTATCATCTGCTATTATAATTTTTATTTTATTTTCCATTTATAACAACTCCTATATTATTTTATATTACTGAATATTTTTTCTGTTTTATATTAGGCTATAAATATAGCCTAATTATTTATAAAAGGTTGATATACTTTTAAATAATTTGAAAGGAGAAAAAACTATGCAATTAAGCGATGCCATAAGAATTAGAATTGAATATTTTTTACACCGAAAAGGCTTTTCTTCCTTGTGGGATTTATACAAATCTTCTGGTGTTCCTAAATCAACTATAAATGCTTTATTAGGAACTGAAAAAAATAAATTACCACGCTTACCTACATTACTTCATATATGCGAAGGATTAGATACTAATCTAATGGAGTTCTTTAATGATTCAATGTTTATTAATCTCGAAGATCCCTCAGAAGATAAAAAAGATACAAAATAATTAAAAGATGTGTTATGCATCTTTTTTATTTTTACATACTTATTTATTAAAATCCCTCCTTTTTTATAAATTTACCATATTTATAATTTTATATTTATTACTTCATTTATTACTTCATTTATTACTTCATTTATTACTTCATTTATTACTTCATTTATTACTTCATTTATTTTTCAGTCATAAATTATGATATTCTGATATATTATAATCACTTTTATTTTTATAGTCAACCAGTCCAGTAGTCAAAATCAATTCTTTTTTAGTTATATCAACATTTATAAAATTTCTCGACATTTTTCGACAAAGTCTTTAAAAACACAAAAAGAACCAGATTTTTCTAGTTCTCACCCCATTATATAATATATTCGTTTTTTATCCATTTAAGGCATTATATATTGCAATATTAGTTAGCTTATAAATTGATAATCCGTATTTGTTCTTTAGTTCTTCTAATTTATTGTAAGATGTTTCCCTTATTGCGAAATTATGAGCCTCTATAATTCCATTATCAGGTCGCTCATAAACCTTTACATTTTCTTTTTCAATCATATCTATAATTGCTATATTTACTAGCTTATTTACAGATGCATCATATACATCAGTCAATTCCACTAATTTTTCATAAAGTGTATTATCTATTTCAATTCTTCTTTTTAGAAGATTATCTTTTTTTAATAAATATTTATCAAAAACACTCATTTTCTACCACCTCACGATATGATTATACTATCCAATATTGTTGTTTTTAATTCCCTTGTGGTAGTTGTTTTGACTATTTTAATGTGTTTTTGTTCCACTTTTTAACATTTAATTCTTAATATATATTAAAATAAAATTAAACTCAATAAATGTCAAAAAATAAAAGAAGGTAAAACTTCTTTTATTAAATATAATAATTGTTTATTTAATCTCATTTTTTCTCATTTTTACTATTGCTAAAGCAATAAGCAAAATAACCAATATTACTAATACCACACTGAAAGGAATTGATAAATTTCCTTTATTTTCTTTTTCTTCATTTGTTGTATTTGTTTCAATATTATTTCCATTTTTTATATTATTGTCTGTTATTGTATTATTATTGCTATCTACATCATTTAAAGTATCATTACTTGTATTTTCATCTGGTCTAGGTGTTGTTGTTGGAATAACAGATGTTTGTCCATTTGTATTTTCTTCATTTACTGATATTGATTGTTTAGTTGATGTTTGAGTATTTGTAGAATTTGGTCTTGGAATTGTTGTAGGTGCTACACTTGTTTGACCTTCTACTTCCTCACTTTGCTCTTCAGTTTTTGGAATAGCAGTAACTTCTTCACTTTTTTGTCCTGGTACTGGAATGGTATCTACCTCTACGCTGGTTTGTCCTGGTATATCAGTTGCAAAAATGATATTGTTAACAAATAATATTATAAATAAAAATACAACAAGAGAAATTACAATTTTTTTATTTTTCATAAAATTACCCCTCCTTAATTATTATTACACACTAGCTCAAAAAAAGTTACATATAAAAACAAAAAAGTACAAATAAATGCACTTTTTTGTTTTTTATATTTGAAATTTTCATTAATTACCAAGCCCAGCCATAATAAGATTTATCTCCATACATTCTTATTGGTGTACTTCCAGAACCTGGTACAGTACTTGCTGCTGCCAATGCTGCATCCCTTAATGATTTACTTCCGACTTGACTCCAGAATGATTTTGAAAATTCATAAACTTTATCAGTCCATACAGTTTGATACCAACCTAAAAAGCCTCTTGAAGAATATCCTGTGGTATGAAAAGCATCTGCCCATCTTGAATCAGCTGCAGTTGAACAACCATCTAAAAAGACAAAATGCCAATTTCCACTTATTTCGCTAACATTAATATATGTATCATATTGTCCATTTATAACAGCTAAATCTGTTGGACTACCATGACTTTTTAAATATAATCCATAATTTGAACCTGACATATTAATATAATTCATAATTGTTGATTTTGATGTTACATTATCATTATATTGTACAATATTATATCCTAATCTACTCATTCCATCTCTGGCTAAGCTTAAAGTTAGACTACCATAAGAATTTGTCAAATCTCCTGTGCAAAACAAACCTGCTTGGTCAGTTGCCGCAAAAACATTAGAAGCTATTGAAATTATTAAAATAGATAAAATTGTCATTATTATCATTTTATTTTTTACTTGATTTCTCATAGTGCAACATCACCTCCTATTACTTCTCCAGTTGTAGCGTCTACATACACAATTGTTTTATTTTCATCTTCAAGACTTACAATATAAGCTGTTCTTGTTTTTTCTACTTCTTTATATGTTAAATAATTATTTTTATCTTTGAAGAAATAGTTAGGTTGTACAATGGCTAATTTTACTTTACTATTACTGTTTGAATTAATTTGTTTTTTTGCAATATCTTTTGCTTCATCTTCCGAAATACTTACACTATTATTTTCATATATACCTTGATTGATTATTGATACAATCTTTACTTGTTTATCAGCTGGTGCAAATGTTACTTTTACTGATTCAAAGTCATTATATAAATCACCATATTTTTTACTAAAATTTGCAATCCATAGTTCATCATCAAATTTAATAATACCATTTAACTGATAATCTTTATATTCATTTTTTATATCTAAATTTTTATATAACTCATTTGCAATTACTTTTGCTTCATCTTCTGTGCAATTACTATCAGTATATTCTTGTTTTTTACTTAATGTTTGTATTAAATCTCCTGTTTCGGCATCAATTTTAGTTTCTGTATAATTATCTGATACTGTCCATATTTTCTTATCATTATACTTATCTTCCTTTAAGGTATTTCCTTGCTCTAAACTTCTTACTTGTATTTGCATAGTTGTATCTTTTGTAACATTTTTCTCATATTTTTCTGCTAATTGAACAATTTGTTCTTCTGACAATTTTGATTCTGACTTTTCAACTTGAACGATTGAATTTCTAACTTCTTCATTATTCAATTTTACACCTCCAGAAAGTATAGATTTCTGTAAGTTATCTTGTGTCGCAAATACCAATGCACTACTACCAATTATCATACTTCCTAACAAAGCTGTTGTTAAAATCACTTTTTTCTTATTCATAATATACCCTCCTTTTTTTTAATTAAAATAAAAAATTTTTCCCTCCTTTCTAAAAAAATAATAATTTATGCTATTTCTTTATTGTTGACTTATATATATCATAATTTTTTTGTCATTTTACAAAATTGGACTTTTTTGGACAATTTATTTAAAGATGTAACATTTTTAATTCTAATGTGTAATAACATTTAAAGGGGGAGTATAATTTTATGGTTACTTTTTTGATAGCTGATGATAATATTTTTACAACAGACATAATTTTAAAACTTATTATAAAAAATAATAATATTAAATTATTAGATGTCTGCCATGATGGAAATGAAACCTTAAAAGATATTTACGAATTAAATCCTGACGTTTGTATTTTAGATTTAGATATGCCATACATAACAGGTCTAGAAATACTTGATAAAGCAGAAAAAGAAAATATAAACTGCAAATTCATAGTCTTCTCAGGTTGCGATTATTTAATTAATAAATTAAGAAACTATTCGCCAATCAGGTCAGTAATAATAAAAGGTTCTTCTTTTGATAACTTATTACGAGAGTTAAATGAAATTTCTAAGGAAATCAATTATATTAATATAAAATCAGAAATAATCCACACCCTAACTTCTTTTTATTTCAATCCATCTGCTTCAGGTACTAAATATCTTATAGACTGCATATTGTTTTGTTTAGAACAGCCTAATTATTTAAGAAATTTGAGCAAGTTAGTTTATCCTATTATTGCGAAACAAAATTTTACTACTCCTAATAAAATTGTATGGAATATCAATCGTTCTATTAAGTCAATGTGGAGATATACTCCTGATATAAAATATACAAGTAAATTTTTTAACTTAGAATCAGTAAGAAAACCCAATATAAAAAATATTATCTCTACCTTTATTGATATTTATGAAAAATAAAACTAGGAACAAATTCCTAGTTTTATTTTATACTATCCCCACCTATAATTTCACCAGTTGTAACATCAACATAATATTTTTCTTGCTGTTCAATGTTATTTTTGTTTATAACACATTCAACTGACCATACTTTTCTTACTATTTTATTCATTTTATAAGCCTTATTTCCTTCTATAGGATTATCTTGCATATAAACATAAGGATTCATTTGCTCTATTTTTAATTCACAATTTATATTTTTTATCTCCTCACCTTGCAATTTATTTTTGACATTTTCAATTGCTTCATCCTTTGTTATTACTATTGGATTATTTTCAAATTCTTCATCAAAGATATTTATCATTTTAATTTGTTCTGTTTCAGGAATAAATGTAATCCTTATACATTGATAATCATTATATATTCCATCATATTTTTTACAAAAATCTGCTTGCCATAGACAGCTATCATCTGTGATAGCAACTTTTTGAATACTTTTTAATTCATAATCTTTATCATTTGAAACTTCATTATATAAATTCATTACAATTTTTCTTGCTATACCTTCTTCTACCGTTGCTTTAATTTTAGTATCATCAATTGTCCCATCATAGTATGATACCAAATTACCTTCTTTAGTATCAATTTGTATTTCATATTTTTTGCTTGTCGTTATTCTCCAGTATGACTTATCTTCATCTGGATATTTTATAAATTCAACATTTGTAATATCGTCTTTTTCTTTTCCGAACTTTTCTAAAATTTCATTTGCCTTTTCTTTTGCTTGTTCTTCAGTAATTGAATTATTTATATCATCTTCTGTTACTTTTTGTTCTTCTTGATAATCAATTACAGTAGGATTTTTCCATATATTTTTATAGATAATAGTTCCTGCATATACTATGCCAACACTTAATGTGCTTACTATAAGAAATGTTGCTACTAATCTAGTTATGTCTGAAAAACTCTTTTTTCTTCTATATAAATTACCTTCAAAAAACTTTTCTTTATTTTGCTCGTTGGAATAATATTCATATTTTTTCCAAACTTCATCTCTAAAAGCTTTGTCTGTTAACATTCAAACCCCTCCTTTCTTAATATTTTAGCCAAAGATTTCCTAGCTCTATGAATTAAGACCTTTACTTGTGACATATTTTTATCTAATATTTTACATATTTCTTTATATGAAAATTCTTCAATATCTTTTAGAAATATAACAGACTGGTACTCCAGTTTTAATTTTTTCAATGCTTCTTGAACCTTTAAATTTTTTTCTTTTCTTAACAAGTTATCTTCTACTTGTTCTGGTTCTTCCTCATTTTTGATATATGCTTCATCAAATTTAACTATTCTTTTTTGATTTCTTATGTAATTACTTGCTCTACATTTAGCAATTGTATATAAATAAGTTTTTAAACTATATTTAAAATCATACTCTTTTCGATTTACTAAAACATATACAAATGTATCCTGTACTAAATCTTCTGATATTTCTAAATCATGAACATATTTATTAATAAATAATATTAAATTCTTTCTATATCGATTTATTATCTCATCAAAAGCTTCATTATCACCTTTTAAGAAACTATTGTATAAAACAACATCTGTTTTTTCCTCCATTTGCTACTCCTTCCTCTACTCTATTATTATAGCTTGTGAATATAGCTGTTTCCAATTGCTAATAAATTTTGATTTTAACTGTTTTGCATTTTGCCCAGCACTTGGATCATTCAAATAAACGTAGTTATTATCATATCCCATCAATACAAAGCAATGTTCCCCTACGATTTCTTCAAAACTTCCACTTCCATCTGGATATTTCCATGTTACACCTTTTTCTGGATTTCCTGCATTTTTTATTCCCCAAACTACTACTGGTTTTCCTTTATTTATATATTCAAATAAAGTATTCTCACTACAACCTGATATATTTTTTACCTTATTTCCCGCAATTTTTTTCATTGCAATAACTATTGGCTCTGCAAAACAACCATAAGAACCTTTGCTTTTTCCTATTGAAGGATGACCAACAAAAACTTTAAAAGGATTTCCTCCATAATAAGAATTTGTAGAATTATCATAATATTTTCCCTTTGTATCTGTTGGTGTCGCGTTCACTATCTGACTTGTCGAAACATTATATCCTGCAAATTTTAATAACATTGTTGCCGATACTGCTTCACAGCCTGTTGGATATCCTAAAGAAAATTGATTTAAGTACGGAACATTTTTTATTATTTTTACCCCATTTGTATCTGGGACATTATATGTTACTGGAATAGGTTTTGTTGTATTATATAAAGAATATAATGAGTATCCAACTATTCCATTTCCATTTCTTACTTTTACCCATCCATTATCTAATTTTTTTAATAATTCAACTTCTTCATCTTCACTCGTTGTAGCTAACGACTTTGAAGTCTTATCAGGTCTATTTCTAATTGCATTTCTACTTTTTGCATATAACTTTTTATTTTCTTTTGGTGTATTTACAATATTAAATATACATTCGGCTTGTTTATCTCCATTATCTGTAATTGCAAACACACTTGTTTTTCCTATACCTTTTGCCTTAATTATTCCACTTTCATCTATTGTTAAAATATTTTCATTGTTCGACTTCCACTTTATATCTTTGTAAGTTGCTGTATCAGGAGTTACAATAGCTGTTAAAATATATCTTTGATTTTTTCCTATCTCAACATTACTATCATCAATTTCTATCTTTTCTACTGGTTTTTTTGATACTATTACTTTAGCTTCTTTTTCTACTTCTTCTGACTGATTAAAAATTCTAATCATTGTTTCTCCTTCTTTTATTCCTTGAATTTCTCCAAGTTCATTTACTGTTGCTATTTCTTCATTTTCTGATAGATATTTTAAATTAGTATCACTTGCATTTTCAGGAATAATCTTTGCAACAATCTGGCATTTTTCACCGATTTTTATATATTTTTTTTCTTCTTGTAAGGTTATTTCTTTAGCCTTAATCATTACACTAAGTTCTTCTTCTGCTTCTTTTCCATTACAAATAACTTTTACCGTTGCATTTCCTTTATTTATTCCTTCAACAATACTATTATTCTCAACATTAATTATATCATTATTTGAGCTTTCTATGGTATAGGAATAAAAGTTTGCATTATCAGGATAATACTTTATTTTAATTTCAGCCTTTTCTCCTACTTCCAATGTGTTTTGTTCAGCAATAATTTCTATTTTCTCTAATTTAATAAATTTTGATAATACAAATACTTTAATATCTTTAAAGTTTAATATTCCAATAATTGTGCATATAAGTATAATTATAGAAATCGATAAAATAATTATTTTCTTTTTGTTTATTTCTTGTTTTTTCATTCTTCTACATTTATTTTTCATTTCTTTTCCTACTATTCCTTTGTTTTTTATTTCTTCTTATATTACACACATAATCCTAAAATGTTACACATATAAATAATAATTATGCTTTTACTATTTTTAAAATAAATCTAAATTTAAACTCTATCTCAAAGCAATAATGTCTTACAAAAAATGATATAAAGTCGGGGAATCGCTTTATATCATTTTCTTTTTCTAAAAGAAAAGAATTCAAAATTATGGTACATATTTTAAGAGGATTAGTTTTAAATATAACTGATCCTCTTTTTCTATTTCCAATATTCACTCATTACACTTGCTAATTCTTTTGGACTTTCTGTATTTACTTCATGTCCTGCATTTTTTATAATTTCTAATTTACTTTCTTTTATATTTCTATTTAATTGTTTTGCACTTTCCATATTTACGTTATCTTTTTCACCACATAAAATTAAAGCTGGGCATTTTATATTATCTACTTTTGATTTAATATCTAAATCTTCCATTGAATTCGTTAAATTGATAAAATCATTTTTCTTTATTCCCATATTTTCAAATGTACTTTTAGGCATAAACTTAAATATGAAATTCTGCAATTTAAACATCCTTTTTGGTATTTCGTATGTTGTGCCTATAAGTATTATAGAATTTACCTTTTCTGGATATTCTATCGCATAATCAATAGATAATATACCTCCTAATGATAAACCACATAAATTTAGTTTTTCTTTAAAAGAATTACAATAATCAGCAAATGTTTTATACATATTCTCATAATTTACTTGATAATTTTTTACAATAGAAAACAGATTAGGTGTTTCTACATTTATCCCATTATTATTTAATTGATTTTTAACTTCATTCCAACTAGTTTCATTTTGTCCAAGTCCGTGAACTAAAATATCTATCATTTTTGAATCTCCTCTACATGTAATTTGTTAGTCTACTACATTTATGATACAAGTTCTTTTCTCTCATAATGAGTGATAGTCAAAATCATAAATATTGCTGTAATTACTATTGCTAATGCAATCATCAATGGATTGATAGACACATTTACTATTACATTACGAATATCAGCAAGTGTAAATATTGATATGTATTTTAGAAATTCTGTACTTTCTCCCATCTCTGATATTATGTTTAGAAAATAACTTGCAAATACGATTCCTAAACTTATTCCAAGTGTTTTCTTTGTTTTATGTGTAAATGTTGATAAGAATAAACATATTGCAAATATAACTATTGATGTAAATAGTGGTGTTATGCTTAATAATATATATGATTTTTTATCAAATTCTCCACTCAAACTTAATCCTATGAAATTGAATATTCCAATAATCGCTATCATTAAAATAATATATAATAGTCCACAAAGTATTTTGTTTATTACTATATTTTTTCTTGTTACTGGTACACTATTTAAGTATTCAATTGTTTTATCACTTTCTTCTTTTAATAAAATATTTGAACCTAGAATACCACTATAAATTCCTGTTATTAAAAGTACAAATACAAAACCTTCTGTCTTAAGCCATCCAAAAGCTGTATCGATACTTGAAATATCCATATTAAATGCTTTTAGCATTTCTTCTGGAAACATTTTCATCATTTCGTCCATCATTTCCATATTTTCACTATTTATGATAGATGGATAAACTAGAAATACGATTAAAAATAGTCCTATTAAAATGGATGTCCATATTACAAAACTTTTAAAATTTATTTTCATTTCTCTTTTAAACATGATTTATCCCCCTTATTTATAATAATGTAAAAATACATCTTCAAGTGTTGCTTCTTCTATTAAAATTCTGCCAATTTTATATTTTGAAAGTTTCTTTATTAATTCATCATGTGGTAAATTGTTTCCAAATTTAACAGTGTTTCCATCTTCTGAAATAATATCTACTTTTAAATCTTTTATAATTTCTTTTGATTCTTCTGATGTTATAGTAACAAATGTCAAACTCTTTTTAGATAAATCTTCTACTTTTTCTACTTTAATTAAGCCTCCATCTTTGATGATTCCTACTCTATCACAAATTTTAGAAACCTCACTTAAAATATGTGTCGAGTAAAATATTGTATTTCCTTTTGCTTTTTCTTCTTTTAAATAAATCATAAAAAACATTTTGCATAATTGGATCAAGTCCACTTGTTGGTTCATCTAAGATTAATATTTTAGGTTCATGTGCCAATGCCAATATGATTCCTAATTTTTTTAAGTTTCCTAATGATAAATCTTCTATTTTCTTTTTTTCGTCTAATTCTAATCTTTTTACTAATTCTATTCTTCTTTTGTGAATATCTTTTTTATAAAAGCTCTCATGATAATCTAACATTTCTTTTACTGTTAAATCATCATATAAGTAAATTTCACTTGGTAAATAACCTATTTTTTCTTTTATTTCTATATCGTCTTTATTAAATTCTCTGTTTTCTATTAAAACTTTTCCACTTGTTTTATTAATTAAATTCATTATAGAACGAATTGTAGTAGATTTTCCTGCTCCATTTGGTCCAATAAATCCAAATATTTCTCCTTCTTCTAATTTTAAGGACAGGTTCTCTACTCCTTTTATTTTGCCATAATATTTTGTTAAGTTTTGAATTTCAAGAATATTTTTCTCCATATCAAGTTTTTTCCTTTCTATTTTCTACTTTTTATATATACATATAGATAAATAAATATACAAAATACTATCGTTGCTATTGAGACAGCTATACTTACTGCTACATCAAATAATATACTTAAAATAAATAATATTCCAAAGCCAATTAGTCCATATGCAGTAACCTTCATTGCTTTATTTACTAATTTTTCATCTCTATTTTTTACCCAGAATACTTTTGAATTCATATAATAATCACTTCTTACTTTTGGCATGTAATTACAAGAAATTATAAATAAAATACCAAGTACGCACATTACTATTTTTCTTATGTCTAAATCATTTCCAAGAGCAATGGCAATAGTTACAATATACATAACTACTGTAATAATAGGAATAATCCATTTATAAACTGTAATTGCCTTTTTATTAGCTTCTGGATTTTTATCAGACCAATCGCTGACAATACAACAAAATACTTGTAATGCTACCATTATTATTGGCATTCCAAATACAAATGCTGGTTTTGAAAAGTATCCATTAGGATTATTATCTATTCCCCAATGTATTGCAATGCTTTCTGGTAATGAATTATAAAATATTAACCCACAAATAATTGGCAATAAGCATACAGTTGATGTAATGATTAAACTTTTCATATTAATTTTTTTCATCAAAATTACCCCCTAATCCTTTTATCCAAATTAAAACTTCTTCAAATACAGAAATGTTTACTTTGCTCACTTCAACAACTTTATCAATCATTTCTACTTTTTGAATTTCTTTGTCAGTAGTTACAGTAAATATAATTTTATTTGAAACTACAAATCCATCTGGTGCATAATCTTCATATAAAGTATAAGTTTTATTTTCCTCTAATCCTTTTACATTATGACTTTCTTTTGTAGATGTCCAAGAATCAACTATATTTCCATCTTCATCAACAACTTTTAGTTCTGCTCCCTCTATTTCTTCGCCTCCAATATCTTTCTTTGATATTGTTACGATTTTATCTATCATTTCAACTTTTTGAACTTCATTTGTATTTTCAACTTTGAATTTAACATCAGTTGCTCTAACAAATCCATCTGGTGCAATTTCCTCTCTTAATGTATAAGTTTTTCCTACAATTAATCCCTCTATTGTATGAGCTTTTTCTGTTGATGCCCAAGTATCTACAACTTTTTTATTTTCATCTATGACAGTCAATTTTGCTCCTGCAAGTTCTTTATCTCCTGTTATACTTTGTTTTGGAAATTCAACTACTATTGTATCATTTAAAATATCTTGTTCTATTTCATATACTTTTGTTACTAAATCTTTCTGTGTAAATTCAATTTCATATTTTTTATTATTCAAAACTAATCCATCTAATGTTTTAATTTCAACTAATTCATAAGTTCCCATTGGTAATTCTTGAATCTTTAAGTCCCCATTTTTGTCAAGATTATATTTTCCAACTTCTTGATTTGTCTTATAAATGATGCTTCCATCAATAGGGCTTTTTATTTCTTCTTTTGCTGTTAATTTGAATTGTATTCCACTTAAATCACTTGTATCCACTAAGGATGTGTCTATATCTTCTCTTAAAGCAATACTTTTATTTACAATTAAAGTTCCTGTTGGTTGTTCATTTTTCACTATAACCTCTTTGATATAATCTCCATCTTGGTCTTTGTCATAATCTCTTAAACCTTTAACATCAAATTGAACAGGTTGTTCTAATTGTAAAAAGCCTTGTGGAGTTTTTATTTCTGTTACTTCATAACTACCAACTTCTAATTTTAGAGGTGTTACGATAGTTCCTAATTCTTCTTTGTCATTGTTATAACTTTGATCTGGAACAACTAAATTCTCTGAATTAGTTGTAAATGAAGTAAATGTTGTACTTCCTATTTTTTGAGATATAGCATCTCCTTTTTTGTATAATATTTTACCTGTTGCTCTATCATAAATATCTCTTGTCGCTTTAATCTGAAATGTAGCACTATTTAATGAAACTATTTTATCTGTTTTTAAGTCTTTTTTGACTAACTTAATATAAGTTTCTAATTGTTCATTATTTACTATTAAGTGTTTAGCTTTTTGAGCAACTTCTTGTATTTCGCATTCATCTTTTGTTATTGAAAAAGTAAAATCTACTGCTGTTTCATAATCTTTTGGTGTAGCTGTTTCTTTTACAATATATTTTCCATACGGTAAATTATTTTGAGTATAAGCATTTCCATCTTTATCTGTTGTTATTTTTGCATAACTTGGTGCTATTACTTGAGCTTCTTTAACTCTATTTTCATCAACTGTTACTTTATTTCCGCTTTCATCAATTCCATTCCATACTTCTTCATAAGTGTAACCTTTTGAATATGCTTCTTCTACATTTCTGTTAAGTTTTATAGTAAATTCTGCACCCTCTAATCCAGGTGTTTCTCCAGAATTAACTTTAATTCCACTTTTAAAAATATGAACTTGCATTTTCTTTACCACTTCGTTACTTGTAATTGTCTCTGAAATAACTTTCGTGTTTTGGTCTTTGTATTTTAAGTCTACATCATATTCTTTTTCATCTAATAGATATCCCTCTGAACTCACTTTTTCTTTTACTACATATTTTCCTAAAGGTAAATCTGTAATATCCTCTGTTGTTCCTTTATCATTCATTGTTCTTGTCGCCACCAAATCTCCTTTAGAATAATATTTTTTTGTTTTAGCCACATTATAAATATCTTCATTTGCATACACCTCATATTTAGCATCTACGAATGTTGCATCTCCTTGTGGTGTTGCTCCTGTTTCACTATCTCTTTTGATTATTGTAATAGTTCCTGTTGGTTCTTTGTTTACTACTCCATCTACTTTTATTTCTACAACTGGTGTTACTGAATTTTTATATTCTAATTTCGCAGTATATACTGTTTCATTTAATAAATATCCTGTTGGTGCTGAACTTTCTTTCACTTCATAACTACCCATTGGCAAATTATCTATTGAAGCAACTCCATTTTCTGTTGTTATTGTTGCTACTACTTGCCCTTTTGTATAATAAGTTTTTGTTTTAGCTACATTAGTTATATTTTCTTTTGCAGTAACTATAAATGTTGCATTATTAACTTTATCTCCATTTTCATTAACTTTGTAGATTAAAATTTTTCCTGTTGGTTCATTGTTCATGAAATCAACTGTTACAGTTTGTCCGTTTGCTACATTAACTCTTTTTATTGTATTGTCAATTAAATATCCTTCTGGTACTGATGTTTCTCTTACAAAATAAGTTCCAACTTTTAAGTTATTAAAAGTTAATTCTCCATTACTTCCAGATGTTCCACTTGCTACCTTTTGAGTACAACCCTCATCTTTATATAAATCAAAATTACAACCTGCAACTGGATTTCCTATATTGTTTGTCTTTTTAATTAAAATATTTCCACTTTGCACATCTACTGAAACTAAAAATCTTGATGGATCTACATAGTTTGAAAAAATCAAATTTTGTACTGTTCCAGAATTAAATTGAAAATATACATAGTTTGACATACTTTCCTTTGAATATTCTGCTCCATTTGGCATTAGTTCATATATTCCATAATCACTTGAATTGAATGTTACTTTTCCAAAACTTCCATTAGATGTTATAACTCTTAAATCATTGCTCCCACTATCATGTTTAAATGTTACTCCATTTATAGTTTTATTAAATGAAGCATAATGTTGTAAAACTCCATTTGTATCTGTAAATGTTGTTTCATCTCCAATATCTATTTTTCTATTCTCTCCATTAAAAGACACATCTCTATAATATTGATTATAATCACTTTCTGTTTGATTTAGCCAACTTGCATAAATTCCTGATGACATATAATTAACATTCCAAGAGTCTCTTCCTGGTACTTTGCTACTTCCATCAATGTTATTGTGAATATACTCCCATACATATTGTTGTGTAGCACATGCTGCTCTTTTAGCCTCTGTGCTTGTTGGAAGTCCCATTCCATACTTCATAGTGTAACCAAAATATATCATCTCTGCAATTTTTTCATATTCTGGTCTATTATTTTTATATTGTGCAATAAATTCTCCATTATAAGTATATTCTTTACCCGTCGGAGAAGTTTTTCCATATTGAGTACAAAAAAGTATATAAGTTCCGCCATCATAATTGGCATAGTGTAACTCATGTCCATAAGCACTTAAGCTTCCACTTATAACTCCAAAAGTGGCATTACTATTTATGTCTGTTATAAATGTTGCAAAGCTACTAATTGGCAATGAACTACATAATGTAAGAACAAGTAGTATGATTGCCATAATCTTTTTGGTTTTATTTTTCATTTTATCAATTCCTTTCTTAAAATTTGCATTAAAAAAAGAGCCATAAAGCTCTTTGAAAAATATGTTTATTTATTTTGCTTGAAAATAATATAATCCACAAGCACAAGAATCCACTTTATAATGATATAGTGAATTTTTATTCATATAATCTTTTGCCGCCGCATCTGCCTGTTCCCATGTTGTATAATATCCATGTTCATCAACACCATCTCCTGCTATATGATGTGTTCCCCCCTCAATACACCAATAAGCTGTTTCTTGCTTAGTCTGTGTAGTATTTTGGGTTTCAACACTTTTAGTTGTTTCTTGTTGCTGGACAGCACTTGTCTGTGCTTGGCTGACTGTTGTGGATTTGCTATTATTGCTACTTTTAGTTTGTGAAGTTGATTTACTGCCTGAACTACTAGAAGTAGTTGCGCTTTTCTTTTGTTGTGTTTTTTCTTGTACTGACTGAGTTGTAGTTGTTTCTGTTGTTTGTTCTTCAATTTGATTTTCTTCTACAATTACATCCGCGTTATCAATGCTTTCTATTTCATTCTCTATAATATTTTCTTCTGTTATTGTATTTTGTATCTCCATATTTTCAGCTATTTGATTTATATTGTTTTCCCCAACAACAATATTATCAGTTTGATTGTTTCTATATATTAACATTCCTACAATGCTTAATACAATTATAACTACTGTAATACTTACCCATATAATTGCTTTCTTTTTATTCATATCAACACATCTCCTTTTTTCTTTATTCTACTATAATGTGTTAGTATTTTCAAATATGCAATTTGCAGTATTATTTTAATTTTGTACTCCCACACAAAATTATCTGACCATTTCTTTTTCCTGCATTCTTCTTTTCCATTTAATTTGGTATTCTTCTAAAAGTTTCTGCATAACTTTTTGCATTTGTTCTACACTATAACCTTTTGGAAAGTAATTTTTAACATTTTCTACTTTAAATTTTATTTGTTCTTTTTGGTTCGGTTTTTCTTCACTTAATATTTCTTCAATTTTATCTCTTTCAAGCAATCCTTTTTCACTTAATTTTCTCAACTCTTTTGCCTGTTGTTCTGATGGTGTTGCTTCATTAAGTAAAATAACGTCTAGTAATTCCTTTTGGTCTTTTTTTGTCATATATGAAATTTCAACTGCGGGTCTTAAAGACATTCCACCTTTTTCTTTATCAACCATTTCTAATAATTCTGGTATTAGTTCTGTTAGTCTTACATATCTTCTTACTTGTTCTCTACTTATTCCAAATTCTTCCGCAATAATATCTACTGATAACTTCTCCTCCACTGGTGTAGAAGTTAAATCTACTCTTTTTCCTTGTTTTTTTATTGCATCTAACTTCATTTTAAAAGCAAAAGCTCTTTCACTTGGTAATATTTCTTCTCTTTGGACATTAGTATCTACCATAAGAATTGTTGCTTCTTCATCTGTCAATTCTCTTACCAAACATGGCATTTCATTTATTTCTGCTATTTGACAAGCCCTTTTTCTTCTATGGCCTGCTATCATTTCATAGCTACCATCTGCTTTTTTTCTTACTATTGCAGGAAATATTACTCCATGTTTCTTTATACTGGCTACTGTTTCTATCATTTTTTCATCATCTCTAACTTTAAAAGGATGATTAGGAAAATCGGATATTTCTTCTATTGGTATCATTACCACTGTTTCTGCTTTTCCTTTGTTTGTACTAAACTTAAATAAATCATCTACATTCGGAAGTTCTAAATTTATCTCTTTCGCCATTCTTCAGCACCTCCTTCGTAAATTCTTCATAAGATATCGCTGGCTTACTTTTTTTGTCATAAGCATATACACTTTTGCCCTCTATTGTACTTTCGGCTGCTTTTACTCCCATAGGAATTATTGTATTATAGATCTTTATTCTTCTGCCATAGTTATTTCTTAAAGTTTCTATTGTGGTTTTCGCTAGTTTTGTTTTCATATCTGCAATAGTAAGCAATACTCCTTCTATTTTTAATTTAGAATTTATCTGTACTCTTGTTTTGTCTATTGTTTGCATGAGCTGTGTCATCCCTTTTAATGGTAGATATTGAGCTTGAACTGGTATTATCACACTATCGGCTGTTGCTAGTGCATTTATTGTTAAAAGTCCTAAAGACGGTCGGCAATCAATTAAAATATAATCGTAATCATCTTTTACTTTTTCAACATATTGTTTTAATATTTTTTCTTTATTCACACATTTAATCATTGATATTTCTAATGCTTCTAATTCAATATTTGCTGGTATTAAATGCACACCTTCTTCATTTTGTAATATTCCTTCGTTTTTGTTTACTGGCATTTCTTGTATTACTTTTTCCATTAAGGTCTTAATAGTTGTTTCTATACTATCTTGATTTTTATAACCTAGTGATGTTGTTAAATCTCCTTGTGGATCTAAATCTATAAGCAATACTTTTTTTCCATTTCTAGCTAGCCCATTTCCTAAATTTACTGTTGTAGTTGTTTTTCCTACTCCGCCGTTTTTGATTAGCAATGGCAATTACTTTACACTTTGACACTTTTTTTACCTCCTTCCATAAAAATTAGCCA
>OBKR01001567.1_pt1 | contig 19402 bp, 16 predicted proteins | sample 1518991 | NCBI WGS metagenome assembly OBKR01 (sample SAMEA2452117, study PRJEB22498) | human gut metagenome | biome: human feces; feature: human gut; material: feces | place: Australia | collected 2012
AGAACTGCTTGTCCGCCGCAATAAAATCAATCATCTCGAAAAAATTATATCGGCCGTGCAGGAGGCTTCCGAAGCATTGACCGGGGAACGAGGGGCGATGGACGGACTGAACGGGGCAAAACGCGCGATGAATTCCGTTTCCGGACTGGATGAGGAATATCAGGCGATTTGCGACCGTCTGGAAAGCCTTTCGCTGGAAGCAGACGACATAGCCGAGACAATTTCCGACTTTGCTTCCGGATTGTATTTTGACGAGGAAGAGGCGCAGGAGACGGAAAACCGACTGGACGCCATCCGGACGTTGAAGCGCAAATACGGCGCGGATAAGAAAGAGATTGACCGTTATCTCGCCGAATGCCGCGAAGAATATGAGCTTCTTTCCGACAGTGAAGGAAAATATGCGCTTTTGACCAAACGGGACGCAGAGATCAGAAAGAAGATTTACGAAGTATGCCTGGAAATCAGCAAAATCCGCAAACAGACGGGCGAGGAATTTTGCCGGCGGGTGACGGCGGAACTGAAAACGCTGAATATTCAGCACGCGCGCTTTGAAATCGGATTCGGAAATTATACGCAGGAAGATGCAGACCGGGCGACGGCCAACGGTCTGGACGAAGCCTGCTTTCTCTTTTCGGCAAATGCCGGCGAGCCGCTGAAACCGCTCGGAAAAATTATCAGCGGCGGTGAAATGAGCCGTTTTATGCTGGCGGTCAAAACGCAGTTGTCTGATCTGAACGGCATTTCCACTTATATTTTTGACGAAATCGACGCGGGAATCAGCGGAAAGACCGCGAAAGTGGTCGGAGAAAAATTTGCGAGGATTGCCGTGAACACACAGATTATCGCCGTTTCGCACCTTGCGCAGATTGCAGCGATGAGCGACCGGGAATTTCTGATTGAAAAACGGGAAGAGAACGAAAAGACGTACACCCGCGTGCGCGCGCTGGATGAAGCGCAGAAAGTAAAAGAAATCGTTCGGTTGCTGGGCGGCGAGGAAACGGAGGGCTTTGCGCTTAAACATGCCGAAGAACTTATTCGCCAGGCAAAAGAATACAAACAAGCCATAAATTGACAGGATACGCGAAAGAATAGACGGATTTTTTGCGAATAGAAAGCATTCTGCCTGCACAAATTACTTTTCAGACGGGGGTAATTATGCGCAGGTTGAATGCTTTTTTATTGGGAATTTTCATGGCTTTCGGCATTGCGGCGGGAGGAGTCGGCGTTTCGTCCGGAGTCTCGGCGGATGCGGAAGGCAGAGAAGTATATGTAGGAGGAATGCCCGCAGGATTTACGCTCAGCGCCGGTGGAGCGCAGGTAATCGGGCTCAGCGAGGTCATGAACGACAAAGGCGTGAGTTGTCCGGCTGCCGACGCGGGAATCCGTACGGGAGACGTCATCGTTAAGGCAGCCGGAATTCAGGTGGAAACGGTCGGGGATCTGAATGAAATTTTAGGCAAAAGCAAAGGAAAAGCCGTAGGGCTGGAAATCCGGCGAGGAGATTCCGAAACGGAAATTTCCGTTACTCCCGTAAAGGATAAAGTGACGGGAAAATACAAGATCGGGGTTTTGATCCGCGACAGCGTTTCCGGGATAGGCACCGTTACTTATATCGACAAGCAGACAAAAAGATTCGGTTCGCTCGGACATTCCGTGGTCGGCGAAGATCATCGGGAAATGAAGATTGCCGGAGGAAAAGTGTACGAGTGCAGTATTGTTGGCGTTTCCAAAGGCGTTCGCGGAAAGGCGGGCGAACTCAGGGGGATGTTTTTAAGCGAAGGCGGAATCGGAAAAGCGGAAAAACTCTGTGGTTGCGGCATTTACGGCCATGTAAATGAAAGTTACGAACTTTCCGGATTGCAGAGCGTATATACTTCCGACATAGACGAAGTACAACCGGGGGATGCTTATATCTATTCTACGGTCAGCGGAGTATGTCCGAAAAAATATACCATAGACATCGTGAAAGTCGATAAAAACAACAAGAGCAATAAGAATTTTGTAATCAAAATTACGGATAAGGAATTGATTTCCGAAACGGGCGGGATCGTACAGGGAATGAGCGGAAGCCCCATTTTGCAGGACGGAAAACTCGTCGGGGCCGTGACACATGTTTTCCTGAACGATCCGACCAGGGGATACGGCATAGATATCAATACCATGCTTAAAGAATAAAATCGGCATAAACAGGGCGGAAAGGATCATATATTTTGATATGAACCTTTCCGCTTATTTTGTCGAAGTGTCGGGAATTCTCCGGAAGCGGTTGCTTCCGGTCGTTGTTTTTTCCGGCTTGTTTCTGGTCGGTGTATTGTCAGGCATAGTAATTGATAAACCCGTTGCGATCGAATATTATTATCTCGATTATTGCGATGAATATGTCTATCGGATTTTTTCCGCGTCGGTGTGGAGTATTTTTCTGGCAAGAATCCTGAATTGTATTCTGTTTCTGGTGCCGACCGTCCTGATTTCTCTTTGTATATTTTGCATTCCGTTACAGGGAATCCTCGTCTTTTATAAAGGGTTTGTATTCGGGAGCGTTACGGTTATTCTCTTTTCCGTCTATAAATTCAGCGGTTTTATCATCTGGTTGCTTGTATTGCTGCCGCAGACTTTGCTGTTTGCGGCGATCTATATCGTTTTTTCGGCGCTGGCGTTTGATTGTGGGCTTGAAAACCGAGGGCGGAAATGTTGTTGGGGCGGCGTGGCGGACTGTTGCCGGCATCTTTTGTTCGCCGCATGTGCGTCGGGAATTTGTGCGCTGATTGAATTTTTGACCGTCTGTCTGATTTTCCGCCCGGTTTCCGGAATTTTATAGAGAGGGAAGAAAATTGGTCCTGGTAAAGACGTACTGGGGTAAAAGAAGTATGAAAAATATATTTGGAATAATTTTTTTCAGCCTGTTTTCCGGTGTATAATCCGCGAGGAAAGAGGAAAACTAAGAGTATGAAAAAATTATTGGGTACCATTCTCGGAATGGCGATGATATTCCCGTGCGTTTCCGCGAAATTTGCGGAGTGCAGGCAGGAAGGAAAGGCGGTAGCCGTCATTGCGGCCAAAGCGGAGGATATTTCGGAAGAAAAACCGTCCGGGAATCAGTTGGAATGCAATTCTGTTTCCGCGCGGGCGGAAGGCAATACGGAATCCGGAACGGTCGATCTGCGCCTGAATGCCAAGGCGGCCTATATGATGGATTGGGCGAGCGGCACGGAAATTTATTCTCAAAATGCCTGCGATCGGTTGCCGATTGCGAGTATGTGTAAAATCATGACGTTGATTTTATGCTTTGATGCGATTTCTTCCGGAAATCTCAGCCTGGACGAACAGATTACCGTGAGCGACAACGCGGCTTCTATGGGCGGTTCCCAGGTGTTTCTGGAAGCCAATGCGCAATATCCGGTGCGGGAGCTGATCAAAAGCATTGTTGTCTGTTCGGCCAATGACAGCTGTGTGGCGATGGCGGAGCGCGTTGCCGGGAGCGAAAGTCTGTTTGTCGATCGGATGAATGCCCGTGCAAAAGAACTCGGGGCTGAAAATACGCTGTTTGCAAACTGCACGGGGCTTCCCAAAGAACCGCAGTATTCCTGTGCGCGGGACGTGGCGAAAATGCTCTCGGAACTCGTTTCCCATGAAGAGTATTTTTCTTTCAGCAAAATCTGGACGGACAGATTTGAACATCCGAAAGGACGTTATACGGATATATCCAATACCAACCGACTCGTACGTTTTTATGAGGGCTGTGACGGAGGGAAAACGGGATTTACCAGTCAGGCAGGATTCTGTCTTGCCGCGACGGCAAAGCGCGGCAGCATGCGCCTTGTTTCCGTTGTAATCGGAGAAGATTCCAGTGAACATCGGTTCGGAGATATACGCACGATGTTTGATTATGCATTTGCGACTTATACACTCAAAACGGTTGTGGACGACAACAATCCGCTGAATGAAATTGCGGAGGTGAGCGGAGGGAAATCGCGTACCGTGACCCTTCGTCCTGAGCGCAGTTCGCATATTTTTGCGAAAAGGGGAGATACGGAAGACGTGAGCATCGACATCCGTATCGGAACGAGAATCAAAGCCCCCGTAAAAGCCGGCGACAAAGTCGGAGAAATCATCGTCTATCGGGATCGGATGGAAATCGACCGCGTGAATATCGTCGCCAATGAATCGGTTGCCGCGGCATCTTTCTTTGATCATTTCCGCCGGATTGCCGAAGACTGGAATTTTTAAGCCAAAGAAAATTTTATCCGACCTATCGGAACGGGAAACCGCTCTTTCCAGAAATTTTAACCGGAAGGGCGGTTTTTTTAGGAAAATATGTTTTTAGTCCTTGCATTTTTCCGGAAATTTTGATAGAATATAAAAAAATAATTACAACGGACGGATTGTAAAAAACGAAACGATCCGGAAGGCAGAAAAAATGAATTTCAGAGATACTTTGAAGATAAACAAGCAGGGACATCTGGAAATAGGCGGGGCCGATTGCGTGGAGCTGGCGAAACAATTCGGAACGCCGCTCTATGTATTCGATGAGGCTTATATCCGCCGCATGATGCGGGTATATAGGGATACAATTGAAAAGGAATACGGAGGAAACGGGCTTGTGCTCTATGCTTCCAAAGCGTTTTCCTGCGAAGCGATTTACAGGATTGCCGATCAGGAACGTATCGGCGTGGACGTCGTTTCGGGCGGGGAATTGTATACGGCGCTGAAAGCGGGGTTTCCGGCTTCCAGAATTTATATGCACGGAAACAATAAGCTGGACGGAGAACTTCGTGAAGCAATCGGAGCGGAAATCGGCTGTATCGTGGCCGACGCATTTACGGAAATAGACAAAATTGACTGTTTTGCGGCGGAAAAAGGCATTGTACAGAATATTCTGATCCGGATCAATCCCGGCGTGGAAGCGCACACGCACGCTTATATTCAGACTGCCAAAACGGACAGCAAATTCGGCTTTTCGGTCGCGGACGGCTCTGCAGAAAAAATGGTCGCTTACGCGCTGACCAAAAAGCATGTGAATCTGCGGGGATTCCATTGTCATATCGGTTCGCAGATTTTCGAGAAACAATCCTTCGTGATTGCGGCCGAAAAATGCATGGATTTTGCAGCGCAGATGAAAAAAAATTACGGATTCGTCACGGAAGAGCTCAATCTCGGCGGCGGATTCGGAATCTGGTATACCGACGAGGACAAAAAGATACCGCCCGAGGGGTATGCGGAATATCTTACCGCATTGATTGACGCGGTAAAGGCGAAAGCGGAAGAACACAGTCTGAAATTGCCGTATCTTCTGATTGAACCCGGACGTTCCATTGTTGGAGAGGCCGGCATTACTCTGTATACGGTGGGAACGGTCAAAACCATTCCCGGAGTCCGGAAATACGTCGCGGTGGACGGAGGTATGTTCGATAATCCCCGCTATGCGCTTTATCAGGCGAAATATACGCCTGTGCTTGCTGCGCGGGCTGAGGATACGCCAACGGAGATTGTTTCCATCGCGGGAAAGTGCTGTGAGAGTGGAGACCTGATCGCCGCGGGTGTCAATCTGCCCGAAGCAGAACCGGGAGATCTGCTCGCCGTCCTTTCTACGGGGGCTTATAATTATTCTATGGCGATGAATTATAACCGCAATCTGATTCCGCCCTGCATTCTGGTACGGGAAGGAAAAGCGGATTACATCGTAAAACCGCAGAGTTATGAAGATCTGACAAGAAACGACGCCATTCCCGCCTTTTTGTCGGAAGCGGGTAAAGCGGATTAAAAATAATCGGAACCGACTTTGAAGATTTCACCGAAAAATTCTTTCATGTACTTGCTTTTTTCAAAGAAAGGCGGTATAATGTCTTTATGAATTATTTTGTAGCGCTTGCGGCGCGATTTTTAGCGGCAATCATCGTTCTTACGCTGCATGAATTTGCTCATGCTTTTGTCGCCTGGAAGTGCGGGGATCCGACGGCGAAATATTGTGGGAGGATGTCTCTTAATCCGGTCAGGCATTTTGATCCGTTGGGCATGGTGTTGTTTGCATTGGCAGGATTTGGCTGGGCAAAGCCGGTTCCGGTCAATCCCAACAATTTCAAGAATTATCGGAGCGGTTGTTTTTGGACGAGTGCCGCGGGCGTGATCGTCAATTATATTTCGGCATTTTTGTTCTTTCCTTTGTATTTGCTTGCGGTCAGTTTTCTGCCAGGGAATACTTATGGAGATTTGTTGCTGAGCAATTTTTGTTACTATCTGTTTGCCTGCTCGCTCAGTTTCTGCGTATTTAACCTGTTGCCGTTCTATCCGCTGGACGGATTCCGGATTGTGGATGCACTGAATAAAAAACGTGGGAAAGTTTATCTTTTCCTGCGCAATTACGGATATTATATTTTGCTCGGCCTGATTGCGCTGAATATCCTTGCACAGTATCTGCCTTTTCTGGAAATGATCAATATTCTCGGTTATGTGATGCAGTTTGCCGTCAAGATTCTCGGCTGGCCGATTGAAAAATTCTGGTTGTTGTTCTTTTAAATCATAAAGGGGTGTTTTGTGGAAAAGTTTACGGCGGAATCGGTTAAAAATTTCGATTCGGAAGTGGATTATACTACAGTTTTGGACAATTTTGAAGGACCGTTGGACCTGCTTTTGTACCTCATCAAGGAACAGGAAATCGAAATCCGTGATATCTTTGTATCGCAGGTTACCGAACAGTTCCTGATGTATATGAAGGGGCTTCCTTACATCGATATGGACAAAGCAAGCGATTATCTCAATATTGCCGCGACGATTATTGATATAAAGGCCCGCAGTCTTGTTCCGCCTCCCGATGACGGATTCGACGATTATTATGATGAAGAAGACAATCCGCAGGAAGAGCTGTTCCGCGCTCTGGAAGAGTACAAGATGATCAAGGAAGAAGCGGAAAAGCTCAAAGAAATGGAGACCGTCGGATATTACTTCAAGGAGCCGGATCGGGATATCGGCGGCATACAGGTCAAATATAAAGACTTTACACTTGACGGACTGTTGAAGGCTTTTGCGAAGCTCATGCTCAAACGGGAGAGCATGAAGAATGAAATAGGCGACGCCCGTGAAATTCCGAAAGACAGGTATACCGTTCGGGAAAAGATTTCTTACATACGGGATTTCATCCGGGAAAAAGAGAAAGTGCAGTTTGAAGATCTGTTTGAGGATAGCGCTTCCCGCTCGGAGATCGTGACAACTTTTCAGGCGATTTTAGAACTTTTGAAACATCAGTTTTTGATTGTAGAACAGGAAGGTATTTTTTCTTCCATCACCATTATGAAGAATCCTGACAGGAACGAGGACGAAGAAATTGGAGAAATTGACGAATATAATTGAAGCAATTTTGTTTGCTTCGGGCAATGCAGTGCCCATGGATATGCTGAGGGAAAAACTTTCGATTACAAAAGCGGAGCTTGATACCGCTGTGAGACATCTCGAAAAAAAATATTCGGGAGAATGCGGGATACGCCTTCTTACTTTCAATCATAAACTGCAAATGGCTACCAATCCCGATTATAAGGAGCCGGTCGCGTCTGTTCTGAATCCTATCCGGGAAAAAGAATTTACACGGACCATTCTCGAGTGTGCGGCAATTATCGCCTATAAGCAGCCGATTACGCGGTCCGAGCTGGAAACCGTACGCGGCGTGAACAGTGATTATGCCGTGACTACGTTGCTCAATCTAGATATGATCGAGCCTTGCGGGCGTAAAGATGCTCCCGGAAAGCCCGTTTTGTATGCGACGACCGATAATTTTCTCAAACGTTTCAAACTGAAATCGCTTGCTGAATTGCCCGATTATGACGAGCTGATGAAGAAAATTGCGGAACTCAATGCTTCCAGCGAGGCCAGCAGTTATCTGTACGAAAAAGACGTTTATGACCCCGAAAAGGATCCCGAGATGCTTGAAGAGGACGGAACGGAAGAAAAATCCGAATCTTCTGCGGACGGATTTGAGTTGCCTGATTTTCTCAAAGATATTGAGGATGGAATCATTAAGATTCAGTAATATCCGTAACTTTGGGAGTAGTTTTCGCAAATATTTGCCGTGGCGATATTTGTAAGACTTATTCAAAAAAGCAATTGTTGCAAATTTCGACAAAAATACATACTTTCATGCAATCTGCCCATATTGTAGGTATGGGCAGATTCTTTTTTTATTTTCTGATAACGGTGCTCGGTTTGCTTGGATTGCTTTTCTTTCCGATTGTGGTGGAAGCAGACGTGCATTACGACATGAATCGGAGGAAATTCGGGTTTGCCCTGTACGCATATAAGACCTGGAAGCTGGTGGGCGGATATGTGACTACGTATCCCGGTGGATTTGCTCTGCATATTTCTCCCGATAAAGCAATTTTGAAACCGTATTCGGGAATGGAATCGGATCGGAAGAAATTTTCTTTTGTGCGGACGTTCCGCGTGCTTTCGTTTTCAATTTTGACGGAGACGGGGGCGGAGTATCTCCTGCCTGTTTCCGTTGTGCACGCGGCTCTGCGCGCCGTTTTCTTTTCTTTTGGCGGAGATAGGGAAAATATCAAAAATAATCTCTGGCTGACGGACGGAGACGAACTAAGGATTTCTGCCGATCTTGTCCTTCAGTTCAATCTGTACCTTTTGCTCCGGGCCTTTATGAAATCTTTAAAGGAGAAAATTAAAAATCTATGGCAGAAAAAAACAAGAAAATCAATAATTTGATTGATGCCTCGGTGATGACCTTAAACGATCTGGCCAACGTAGATACTGTCATCGGAAAACCGATTATTACGGCAAGCGGATTCCAGATTATTCCGTTTTCAAAAGTGACGATGGGCAGTTTGTCGGGCGGTGGTGAATACGGAGACGTGAAAGTAGTCAAAGAGACAGATTCTATGCCGTTTGCCGGAGGCAGCGGTTCGGTTGTCAGCATGAAGCCGATGGGATTTATCATCGATGACGGGAAAAATTGCCGTCTGATCCGGGTCACCGATCAACCGGTTGACAGCCTGATCGAAAAAGCCAGTGAAATCGTACAGAATATCACGGCAAAGGACTGATATGAAACGTAGTGAATATTACTCCGAAAGGGACAGAAAACCCCGGCGTTTCCGATTTCTGATCAGTTTTCTGTCGGCGGCTTATTGCATTTGTCTGGTCAGTCCGTCGGGAGCTGCCTTGCCGGCTGTCGGAGCACAGGCACAAGCGGTGGCGCCGGGACGTGCGGAATGTGTAATGGAAGCGGGATCAAGACGAATTCTGTATGAACTCAACGGCGAAAGAATGTTGCCGATGGCGAGTACGACAAAAATTCTGACGGCAGTTACGGCGCTTGAAAATTGTCTGGATATCAAATCGGAATTTCCGATTCCGCCGGAGGCGGCAGGAGTGGAGGGATCCAGCGTCTATTTAAAGAGCGGGGACATTTACAGCGTAGAAGATTTGCTGTATGGACTGATGCTTCGGTCGGGCAATGATTGCGCGGAGGCGCTTGCACTTTATATCGGAGGCAGTATTGATTCTTTCGCGCTCCGTATGAATGAGACGGCGCAGAAAGCAGGGGCTTTACACAGTCACTTCAAGAATCCGCACGGTCTGCCTTGCGAAGGACATTATACCACGGCGCGGGATCTTACGGTGATTGCTTGCTACGCCATGCACAATCCAGAATTCCGGAAAATCGTTGGGACCAGATATTATGAGCCCCGGCACTGGGCCAATAAGAATAAAATGCTGAAGACCTATGAAGGAGCCGTCGGCGTCAAAACCGGGTATACCAAAGCGGCCGGCCGCTGTCTGGTGACGGCGGCGGAACGGGATGGCATGACTTTGGTTTGTACCGTTCTGAATTGTCCTATGATGTATGAGCGCTCCGCCGTTTTGCTCGATGACGCCTTTCAGGCTTATGAGCGGGTTCGTATTCTCGGGGCAGACACACCCGTTCCCGTTGCGGAAAATTTGCGCGGATGTACACGTGAGGATTTATACTATCCTTTGTTGCCCGAAGAAAAAATGTATCTCAGAATAGAAACGGAAAGAGTACCGGAAATGTCCGGCAGGCAAAAAAACGATGAAATTATCGGACAAGTCAAAATATATCTCTTAAATCGGTTGCTTTTTTCCCGGAATTTATATAAACTATAAAAGATCGGAATCCGAGGAGAAAACAATACAAATGAGAATCAATAAATTTTTGGCTGAGAACGGAGTGGCCAGCAGGCGCAGGGCAGACGATATGATCGCGGCGGGGCGTGTGAAAATCAACGGCCGGACAGCCACGCTCGGCGAGGACGTGCAGGACGGCGATGCAGTGCTTGTGGACGGAAATCTATTAGTGCCTACTGAAAAAAAGCCGGAATATTATATCATGAATAAACCCAAAGGATTTGTGTGTACCGTATCCGATGATCGCGGGCGCAAAACCGTAATGGATTTACTTCCGAAAGAAGCCGGTCGGGTGTTTCCTGTCGGAAGGCTGGATTATGCGACAGAGGGATTGCTTCTCTTTACCAATGACGGCGATTTGTCCTATCGGCTGACCAGTCCGAAGAGTGAAATTCCCAAGACTTACCTCGCTCGTATCGAAGGCACTATGACAGAAAAAGATCTTAACCGCCTGCGTTCGGGCGTGGAGCTGGACGGTATGCTTACAAAAAAGTGCCGGGCACATATCGTCGAAACAAACAAAGCGTATACAAAGGTGCATATTACGATTACGGAAGGGAAAAACCGCCAGGTGCGCCGGATGTTTGAAGCGATCGGAAGGAATGTAGAATTTCTCAAAAGAATACGAATCGGGAGTCTCACCGTCTCCGGGCTGGATCGCGGAGAAGTGCGCGCACTGACGGAAGAAGAAATTTCATACTTGAAAAATTTATGATTGCTGGTTATGACTGCGTTTAGGAAGAGCGGATTTCGCAACAGTCAGAAAAACCGGGCGACCCTTCAAAGCGGAGGTTGCCCGGTGAATTTTTTATTTCGGTGACGCGGATCAGAAAAGATTCCGTAAAGGGAAACAGAATGCCGTTTAAGCCTTATAATTTCGCATGAGACCGACGACTTTGCCGAGCACGGAGATTTCCCCGGGTTCAAAAACCATATCGCTCAGAGCCTCATTTTCGGGGTGAAGAATGACTTTTCCGTCTCGAAAGAAGATGCGTTTTACGGTGGCGGAATCTTCTGCCAGCGCGACGATGATTTCGCCGTCGTTCGCCGTCTGCTGACGACGGACAATAATTTTGTCTCCGTCAAGAATACCCGCGTCGATCATGGACGTACCGCAGACGCGTAACATGAACAGTTCTTCGCCTTTGAATTCTCCGGCTGGGAAAGTATAATAGTCCTCATAGTTTTCATAGGCAAAAATCGGTTGCCCGGCTGTGACGGTACCGATCAGAGGAATGGTGACGGAAGAACTTCTTCCGATGCTGACAGAGCGCTTTTTGTTGTCTGTCTTGCTGAGAAATCCGCGATCCTGCAATTTTGCAATATAACTGTGAACAGTGGCGGTAGATTTGATGCCGCACTGCTGGCAGATTTCACGGACGGAAGGCGTATAACCGTTTTCTTCGGAAAACTTGCGGATGTAATCCATTACCTTGGTCAGCTTTTCTTCATGAATCATGATTTTTCTCCCATCATTTTCATTTCCAAACATATTATAACATATCTTTTCTTAAATTGCAAACAAATGTTTATGGCTTTTTATTGATTTTTTTAAATTTTATGATATAATAGTAACCAGACAACGGAGGAGGGAGCTTATGAATAACAAAGAAGAGACGAAAAGCCATACGCAAAAATGCGTTTTGTACGATAGGGACTGTATCGGCTGTCTGGAATGTGAGACGTGTGATCTGGATCCCGGCAAAGTCTGCGACAACTGCGGAAAGTGTCTGGATATCAAGGACGTGGCTTCCATCAAAATTGAGAAAATTTACACAAACCCTGAGGAATATAAAGAAAACTGAAAGAAGCAGGCGGGTAGCCTGCTTTTTGTTTAAGGCGTTATAAAGAAGGGGACTTTGCAATAAAGGGAGTAAATTTATCCGCATATACGGCAGGAATGACTGCCTGTATCGTCTGGCCATCGTCGCCGAAACGGATATTCCGTTCTTTCAGCAGAGATTTTATTTTTCCGTATTCTCCGAGTTTTTCGTAGGGGACAAAAAGATCGCAGAAAATGAAATCGTCGGAAAAATGCCTGAGAATTTCCCGCCGCAATGTTTCGATGCCGAGATTTTCTTTGGCGGAAATGGCAATGCTGCCATACGGAAATACGGAAGTATCGGAGACAGTTTCGCTCTTATTCATCACCACGAGATAAGGCGAGGAAAAATGCATGCTTTCCAGCGTACTGAGGGTGGTATTCAATTGCATCTGGTATTCGCCGGTGGCGTCGCATACAATGAGCGCAAGGTCGCAATGCAGAGCGCTTTCCAGGGTGGATTTGAACGCTTCGATGAGATGATGGGGAAGGTCTTGTAAAAATCCGACGGTATCCACCAGCAGAAATTCGACGTCGTCTATGGCAAAGGTCCGCGAAGTCGGATCGAGCGTGGCAAACAGTTCGTTTTTTACATATACGTCTGCGCCGGTCAGCAAATTCATCAAAGTGGATTTCCCTGTGTTGGTGTATCCGACGAGGGCAATGGTTTTCACCGCATTTTTCTTTCGGCGTACCGTTTGAAGAGCTCGCCGCTTTTCCGTCTCTTTAAGCCGTTGTTCAAGGTATTTCAGCCTGCCGCGAATATAGCGCCGGTCCGTTTCCAATTGCGTTTCTCCGGGGCCGCGCGTTCCTACGCCTCCGCCCAGACGGGAGAGTGCGGCTCCCTTGCCTTTCAGTCTGGGATATAGGTAGCGAAGTTGCGCGAGTTCCACCTGAATCTTTCCTTCGCTGCTCTTTGCGTTTTTTGCAAAGATGTCGAGGATGAGGGTGGTGCGGTCTATGACTTTGCGGTCACCCAGCGCAGCGGAAATATTGAGCGTTTGCGAAGGGGAAAGATCGCCATTGAAAAGTATGGTGATTCCTTCCAGTCCGGAAAGGAGCTCGTTCAATTCCCGCAATTTGCCTTCGCCCACAAAAGTGGCGGGATTGATTTCCCGTACATTCTGTACCAGGGAGCCGGCATAGAGTGCGCCGGCGCTTTCAATCAAAGAAATCGCCTCCTGCTGCAGGACTCGATAATTGGACGAATTCTGTTCCGTCACCGGTTGAATAATGTAGATTTTTTCCGGAGTTTGGCTTTGTTTGATCTGCATAGGGTAAAAGATTCCTTTATCGATATAAGGGTAAATTGAGAATACCGAAGACAAATCACGTTTTTTCAACGTTTTTCGCTGTTGGAGTCGGTATCCGGATCTCTGAGCTTGACAGCGTCTGCCACTTTTTTTCGATTATCTTCTGTGATAGCGGCATAATGCTTTTTGGTCGTATTGACATCTTTATGCCCCAGCACGTCTGCCACGATGTAAATGTCGCCTGTTTCGTTATAGAGCCGCGTACCGTATGTACTGCGCAATTTATGGGGAGTGATCTTTTTCAGCGGCGTAACCATGCTGCTGTATTTTTTCACCAGAATTTCCACAGAACGGACATTGATGCGCTTATATTGCATGGACAGGAAAAATGCCGGCTCGTTCTGAGGTACTTTTTCATCGTTTGATTTTTCGGCGATGTATTCCTGTAAAGAATATCGGACTTCGTCGGAAAAATAGAGGATAGCTTTGTTTCCGCCTTTTCTTGTGACGATGAAGGAATTATTGGTGAAATCGAAGCTGTCATTGTCGAGGCCGACCAGTTCGCTGATACGGATTCCCGTGCCTAAAAACAGGGTGAGGATAGCGGTGTCCCGGATTTTTGTTTTATTGTGATAACCCGTTGCGTGGCGGGAGAGTCCGTTTCCGGATTCCGCGACGTCAAGCAACCGGGAAACTTCTTCCGCCTCCAGCCGGATGATCGCTTTTTCGTGAAGTTTGGGCGTCTGGACTTTCGCCGAATTGTTTACCTCAATCAGTCCTTTGTTAAAGAAATATTTGAAGAGTGCGCGGACAGTGGAAAGTTTCCGTGCTTTCGCACGTTCATCGCAGGACAGACTTTTTTCGTTGAAACGGTAGTGGGAAAGATAACTTAAAAACAGCTCGATGTCGCTGTTTGTCACGCCTTCCAGATCTTCCAGAGTAAGATCTCCGATTTCCTTTTTACGGTATTTCTTTTTGCAGAGAAAATCAAAAAAGATCCGCAGGTCATAAGCGTACTTCAATCTGGTCTGACAGCTGGTTCTCGTTTCAATTCCCAAAAAATAATCCTGACAAAAGGGGGGAAGACAGTCGAGCAATTCGTTGGTTTTATCAATGTCCTGAATATTACGTTTCGTATAGTAGTTTTCGTGTTTCATAAAAATATTGTACCGCGAAATCGTTGTTCTGTCAACAGAAAGTGCACGGATTTTCCGAAAAGTTTCTCAATATCTTACAATGATTCCTGTGCCTGAGGCTTAAATCGATTGACTGTCTGTGCGTTACTCTTCAAACGGTTCCGATAAATTCTAATTCTTTCGGTTCTGTAAGCAGGAAAACTTGAGTAATGAAGACGAAAAAATGAGTCAGTCATTCAGCGCTTTTCCTTTGAAATAAAGGCTTTTTTCAGAATTCAAGCGGCGATAGGGAAGAGAAATAACTATTCGTAAAATGCAGCTTTTACGAATAGTTACGACAAAAAAGACATCGATGAGGCGAAAATTGTCGAAACTTATTTAAACTGTCTGGATTAAGTATTTGGTATTCAATCTATAATATTCCTGAAAAAGCTATGATAACATTTCAGCGGGCAGATCGATTCTTAAAGAAAATAATCCGAATCCAGGATTTAGATTCGGATAAAAGTTCTGTATTTCAAGAAGTTTTTGCTTTGATGGTTTCTCCTGAAAAATTTTTCCGGAAATTGTTTTCAGAGATTTCGTTAGCTTTGAATGAATCAGGTTCCTGTAGATTAAAGATGAGTTTTCAAGAACGGTGTTCAGTTAACAGCATCATTTTCTCGCAATGAACGCGTATTTTTAAGATTTTGATCGGAAAGAAAGATTTTGCAGGAATACGGTCTGATTTCCACCAGATCGGTATAAATCTGATCCTCGAAATAATCCCGGTAAACTCCGTTCAAACGAATGATATAGGCTTCCGATGAGTTGTTTGCGAGGACATACGCAGTTTGTTCTTTTTCACTGTAAATGCGTTTGAAAATAAAACAACCATTTCTGACATAGATCTCCTGGAAAACTCCGATGCTGAAAAGTTCCCGATATTCCTTTCGCAGTTCCCCGAGTTTCTCATAATAGGAAATTAATTCCATGTTCAGGTGTTCCCAATCAAAACATTTGCGGCAGAACGGATCGATATAGCCTTCCGCCCCGTTTTCGTCTCCGTAATAAATACAGGGAATTCCCGGCAATGTATATTGAAGAAGTGCCGCTGTTTTGAGTTTCTCAATTGCCATATGTTTTTCTGTTTCATTCAGCAACATTTCCGGATCGGCCATTTCGTCTTTCGTGTAGCAGCTTTTTCCACCTAAAACAGTTAAAATCCGTGCAGTATCGTGTGTTCCGAGAATATTCATCAGACAATCGAGCGTTTGTTTTGGGTAGTGATCCTGCAAAGTACGGACGGTTTCAGAAAGATTCCGGGCGTTTTCAGTTTTTATGAAATGAATGATCGCATCTTTCAGCGGATAATTCATAACACTGTCCAGTTCTTCTCCCTGAAGATATTCCCGTCTCGTCGAATAAGCAATTTTATTGGATGCATCCTCCCAGACTTCTCCGATGATGATCGCGTCCGAATTTGCCTTTTTTACCGTTTTTCTCAACTTTTTTAAGAAAAAATCCGGCAATTCATCGGCAACGTCCAGCCGGTACCCGCCAATCCCGCATGCCAGCCAATGGCGGAGCACCCCGCCTTCTCCGAAAATAAAATTCTGATAGCTTTCCGATTCTTCATTTAATTCGGGCAGAATATCGATTCCCCACCAACTGCTGTATTTATTGGGAAATTCCTGAAAAGTGTACCAGGAATAATAAGGCGAATCTTTCGATTGATAAGCGCCCACCGACGGAAATTTTCCGTATTTATTAAAATAGACGCTGTTGTCTCCCGTATGGTTGAATACTCCGTCCAGAATTACACGGATACCGTATTTTTCCGCTTCCCCGGTCAGTTCCGCAAGATCTTTTTCCGTACCGAGATAAGGATCGATTTTGAGATAATCGGAGGTGTCGTAACGATGATTGGATGCCGCCTGAAAAATCGGATTCAGATAAATTGCCGTAACATGCAGATTGCTTAAGTATGGCAATTTGCTCTGAATTCCTTTAAGAGTACCGCCAAAAAAATCGTTGTTCAGAACTTTTCCGTTTGAATCGGGCCGATAAGAAGGTATTCCACCCCAGTCCGATCGGCGTACTCTACCGTCTATGTCTGGCATAGTTCCGGCCTTGCAAAAACGATCGGGAAAAATCTGATATAAAACTCCCCCCTTAAACCAGTCCGGGGTGTGATAAGTTTCCAGCGATACCGTCAGCTGAAATCTGGAATTTTCATTGGGAAAATCGGAAAAGGAGGCCATATGGTCATTTCCGAAAATGAGCAACTGATTTTTTACGACGAAACGATAAAAATACAGCCCCGTCTCATGGATTTTGAGGCGTATTTGCCAGCCGTAGTCAATCGGATGCATCTTGTAACTTGTTTCGGGTTTTCCGTCTTTTTTTAACAATAAAAATGCTTCCGAATCCGGTCGTTCGCAAGTTTGGGCTGATATTGATTTTTGTTTGGGGAAGTAGTTTGCCGTTTCCGATTGATTTTGAGACAAATCATTCAGAAACAACAGATTCAGAATCAGTTCTTCTCCCCGGTAAATCCCCCCCGTGATGTTTTTACAGACAGGATTCAAAGGATCAAAGTAAATGTTCATGAGAGCTCCAAAACAGAAAAAGCGGTTGTCTTGTTCCAAGGAAAAAGCTGTAAAGACTCTTTACAGCTTTTTCAGATGGAAAATGCATTCGTAATCAATCAGTGCAAGGGTTTGAGATCCCAAATCTTTTCCGCATATTCTTTGATGCTTCTGTCTGCGGAGAAATATCCCGAAGCGGCAATATTTCTGAGGGACTTCTGATTCCAGGAGCGTTTATCCGCCTGATAGAGTTCAGAAATCTTCTTCTGGACGCTAAGATAGGATTCGTAATCCGCCATACACATATAAGGGTCCGCAATCGGAGCGCCGGTCAGAAGGTAGTTGGCAATATCGGAGAAAGATTCTCCGTTGAAGCCGATAATCAGAGATTCGATGATTTTCCGGAGCATGGGATCCTGGTTGTAATAGACACTGGAAGAATATCCGTTGCGCCAGATCTGCGTCACTTCATCCGCTTTCAGCCCGAAGATAAAGATATTGTCTTCCCCTACTTTTTCAGTCATTTCAACATTTGCGCCGTCCAGGGTCCCTACTGTGAGAGCGCCGTTGATCATGAATTTCATGTTTCCCGTTCCGCTTGCTTCTTTTCCCGCAAGAGAAATCTGTTCGGAGATTTCGGACGCGGGCATGAGGACTTCGGACATGGTGACATTATAGTCTTCCATATATACGACGTTGAGCTTTTCACGGATCTTTGGATTCTGACGGATTTCTTCGGAAAGGAAGCAGATCAGTTTGATAATCTTTTTCGCCATATAATATCCGGCTGCCGCTTTGGCCGCAAAAATATACGTTTTCGGCAACATGGGCAGTTCGGGATTTTCTTTCAGAGCGAGATAATCGGTGATGATATGCAGTACGTTCAGCAGTTGTCGCTTATATTCGTGCATCCGCTTTGCCTGTACGTCGAATACGGTGTTCGGATCGATGACAATACCCTGTTTCTTATAGGCAAAATCTGCAAACTGTTGTTTTTTGATAAGTTTGATTTCATCAAGGCGTTGCAGAACACTGTCGTCGTTTTCAAATTTTTTGAACTCGGCCAAACGGGAAGCATCTTTGGCGTAGCCTTTTCCGATACACTCGTCGAGCAGTTCGCACAACTCGGGATTGGACTGATTCAGCCAACGCCGATGGGCGATTCCGTTGGTCACATTGGTAAATTTTTCGGGCGTATAATCATAAAAATCACGGAAAATACTCTTTTTGATGATATCGCTGTGCAAGGCAGAAACACCGTTTACTTTATGAGAACCGTAAACAGAAAGGTTGGCCATTTTAACCGTATTGTAGGAAATGATTGCCATTCTGGAAATTTTGTTCCAGTCGCCCGGAAAGCGGTTCCAGAGATCTTCGCAGAACCTACGGTTGATTTCTTTGAGAATGGAATAAATACGGGGCAGCAGGCGGGCAATCAGCCCTTCCGACCAGGTTTCCAATGCTTCCGAAAGCACCGTATGATTGGTATATGCACAAACCGAAGTCGTGATAGCCCAGGCTTCTTCCCAGCCCATTCCGTTTTCATCGATCAATAAACGCATCAGTTCGGGAATAGCCAACGCAGGATGCGTATCATTGAGATGAATGGCGGCAAGTTTAGGCAGAAGGGAAAGAGAGCCGTATCTGCGCTTATGATCGCTGAGAATGTTCTGAAGCGACGCGGAGACAAGGAAATATTGCTGTTTGAGCCTCAGAGATTTTCCTTCCGCATGATTATCGGCTGGATACAACACTTTGGAAATGAGTTCCGCTTCGTTGTCTTCCTGCATAACCGCATTATAATCGCCCTGCGAAAAGAGCTTCATATCAAAATTCTGTACGCTCTTGGAACGCCACAAACGCAGAACGGACACCGCTTTGCTGTCGTAGCCGGACACCATCATATCATAGGCAACCGCCTGCACTTCCTTGGCGTTACGATAAATGGTTTCCAGTCCGTGTTCGGTCCACTTTTCTTCGACATAGCCCTCAAATTTTACGGTGTAAATATTATCGCTTCGCTGAGTAAGCCACACTTCACCGCCCGGCAGCCAGATATCGGGCAATTCCGTCTGCCATCCGTCAATGATTCTTTGTTTGAAAAGTCCGTATTCATAGCGGATAGAAAATCCCATCGCAGGATAGTCCCCTGTCGCCAAAGCATCGAGAAAACAAGCCGCCAATCGGCCGAGTCCGCCGTTGCCCAGGCCGGCATCAGGTTCCAGCTCGTATAATTCGGGCAACGTGACGCCATATTGTTTAAGAGCTTCTTCAAACGCTTTTTGCACGCCGAGGTTGAATACGCTGTTTTTCAGAGAGCGCCCCATCAGAAACTCCATGCAGAGATAATACACTCTTTTGGCTCTCGCCGCCTTGGTTTCGATGTGAAAGCGTTGCCGTTTTTCCAGCATAATGTCCCTGACGCTCATGACAACGGCTTTATAAATCTGGTCCTTGCTTGCTTCCGAAGGAACG
>OBKR01001581.1_pt1 | contig 19245 bp, 15 predicted proteins | sample 1518991 | NCBI WGS metagenome assembly OBKR01 (sample SAMEA2452117, study PRJEB22498) | human gut metagenome | biome: human feces; feature: human gut; material: feces | place: Australia | collected 2012
AGGAACTTGTACGTCTTGGTGAGCTGACCAAACGTGCCTGGGAAAAAGATGTCCAGGTTATGGTTGAGGGACCGGGACATGTGCCGCTCGATCAGGTTGAGGCTAATATGAAAGTGCAGCAGTCTATCTGTCAGGGTGCACCGTTCTATGTATTAGGACCGATCGTAACAGATGTTGCACCGGGATATGATCACATCACATCTGCAATTGGCGGCGCGGTAGCTGCCATGTCCGGAGCCGCATTCCTCTGCTATGTGACACCGGCAGAGCATCTTGCACTTCCGAACCTTGAGGATGTAAAACAGGGAATCATGGCCTCCAAGATCGCTGCTCATGCGGCAGATATTGCCAAGGGTGTCCGTGGGGCCCGTGAGATCGATGACAAGATGGCAGATGCCAGAAGAAAGCTCGACTGGGAGGCACAGTGGGAGTGTGCCATGGATCCGGAAACAGCGAAACGTATCTGGAACGAACGTAAGCCGGAACATGAAGATACCTGCTCCATGTGTGGTAAATTCTGTGCAGTACGAAGCATGAACAAAGCACTTGCAGGAGAGCATATCGATATTCTGTAGTACATAGGCAGCCGGCAGCACAGCATACCTGTTTTCGGGCTATGCAGCAGCCAGCCGGAGTACTGACGGGATATATTGTTCAGCTGCAATATAATATAGAAGAAACCGGAATATCAGAGCCGTTCATGTCTGTGGTAAAATATCACAACAGGGCGGCTCTTTTTCTGTGTATAAAATAAAAATATACATGTAAAATGTCGTCTATATGACGAAAAAATACATGTTCCATATACAAAGTGCTCAATAATCCATGTAGAAGGATTGGATAATCCATGTATTTTTTGTGTCCAAATTGTTAAAATAGCATCATCAAATAACGGAGAACGTCAAAATAAAGGAGGACGAAACATGAAAAGAAAGATGCTCAGCGTTCTGCTCTGTGCAGCGATGATGGGAACAACACTGGCAGGTGCAACAAGCGTGCTTGCAGCTGACGACAAAGATTCCGACAGCAAATGGGAGTACAAGGAAGCTACTCTTACGTTCCTGTTCGATTCTGATACACCAAGTGCCGGATATCAGGCAGTATTTGATCTTTGTGAGAAAGAGACAGGTATCCATATTGAGACAGAGCTTCGTTCCGGCGGTGGAGACGGTGATAATCAGGTTAAGACAAGACTTGCATCCGGTGAGATGACAGATCTCTGCGGATATAACTCAGGCGCTAAATTAAATGAACTTGATCCGGAGAATAATTTTATTGATATCTCCGGTGAAGAGTGGGCAAGCCGTCTGGATGATACGTTTAAATCTGCAGTAAGTGCCGGATCGGATACTGCAGTGTATGGTGTACCGCTTGCAGCTACGAGCTTTGGAGGTATTTTTTACAACAAAGATATCTATGAGAAATATGATCTCGAGGTTCCGGACACATGGGAAGATTTCCTTAAAAACTGTGATACACTGAAAGATGCTGGTGAGACAGCAGTGATCGGATCTCTTGGAGATTCCTGGACAATTCAGGTTCCATACCTTGGAGATCACTACAATGTACTTGCAGCAGAACCGGATTTCTCAGAAAAGTTCCAGGCAGGAGAGGCTAAATATGCTACAACAGAGGCTGGTCTTAAGAGCTTCCAGAAAATCGCTGATCTTCAGCCATACTTCAACGAGGACTACACAGCTACTACATACGCAGATGCATGTGATAAACTTGTAAATGGCGAGGGTGCTCACTGGTTTATTCTTTCCTCGGCACTTTCCAGTATCTACGAACTCTACGGAGATGATGTAAATAAGATCGGTGTTATGGGTATTCCGGGAGATGACGCTGATAACCATGGCCTTACAGTTTGGGAACCATCTGCAATTTACGGAAATGCTAACAGTGACAAGAAAGATGATATCTTAAGATTTATGGAGTTCTACACATCTGATGAAGCACTTGATGCATTTACATCCGCACAGAAACCTGATGGTCCATACGCTATTAAGGGATATGAGCTTCCTGAAGACGCATATGACGGAGTTAAAGAGGCTCAGGAGAAATACTTCGACACAGGAAAAACAAATGTTGCAATGGAGTTCCAGACAGCTGTAAAGGGAACAAACTGTGAGTATATCTGCTCTGAGGTTGCAACAGGACAGTCTACAGCAGAGGAAGCAGCAAAGGCTTACGATGAGGACTGTAAGAAACAGGCAACACAGCTCGGACTTGACTGGAAATAAGTAAATGTATGTCGGCCGCCTGTGTTTCAGGCGGCCGATTTTACGGAACTGCATTTACAAAAAGCTGCCAGATATCTGGAAAAACGGAAAGGAAATAGAGCATGAACAAAAAGAAAATATACAGTTTATGGTTCCTCGTTCCGGCAGTTGCGATCTTTGTGATCTTTTTCATCATTCCGATGGTGACATCACTGTTTTTTAGCTTAACTGTATGGGACCTGAAATCATTTACATTCTGTGGTTTTGATAACTATAAAACGTTCTTCAGTGAGAGATCCTTAAGTATATCTGTAAGAAATACTCTGATTTACGCATTTCTTACAAGTGGACTGAAGGTGATCATTGCATTCTTCATTGCATTGTTCCTGACAAGCAAGATCAAAACAAAAGATTTCTTAAGATCTCTTGTATTTTTCCCGAACCTTGTCAGTGCAGTAGCCATCGGTATTATTTTTAAGGCACTGATGCATCCGAGCAAGGGTCTGTTCAATACACTTCTTGCAGCCATCGGAATTTCCGGACCGAACTGGCTTGGAGATACAAGCCTGGCACTGTTTTCTGTGATCGCAGTTGATGTGTGGAAAGGTGTCAGTGTTTCCACAGTTATCTTTATTGCAGGTATTACTTCGATTGATTCCAGCTATTATGAGGCTGCTTCCATTGACGGTGCAACCCGCTGGCAGACGATCCGAAACATTGTAATGCCTCTGGTTCGTTCTTCAACAAATACCATCATCACACTTTCCCTGATCGGCGGGCTTCGCTGCTTTGATCTGATCTGGGCTATGACAAAGGGTGGTCCTGGGTTTGCAACTGACGTACTTGCATCGGTTGTTTACAAGCAGTACGCAGCAGGCTTCTTCGGTCTGTCTACAGCAGGAAACGTTATCATGTTTGCGGTAATTGCGATCATCGCATTCCCGCTTCAGAAATTCCTTAACAGCAGGGAGGTGTACAACTAAAATGAAAAAACAGAAAAGACTTACCCTATTAGGAGACATCCTTGGATGTGTTTTCGGTATTCTCATTTTTGCAGTACCGTTTCTCTTCATGCTGATCAATGCACTGAAGGACAGAAAAGAAGCAAACCTTCTGAGACTTTCCCTTCCGACTGAGTGGATGTGGAGCAACTTCAAAGAAGTATTTTCCGCAAATAATTATCAGATCATCACAGCATTTAAGAACAGTATTATCCTTACGATAGGATCCCTGATCGTGCTTATCATTGTAGGATCCATGGCAGGCTATGTTCTTCAGAGAAGATCTGACAGACCTGTAAAGATCGTGGATACACTTGTTATGACAGGTCTTATGATTCCTCCTGCAATCCTTCCTACAATCTGGATTATGCAGGGACTTCACATTTACAAAACCATGTTTGGTATGATCATGGTTGAGACAGCACTTCAGATTCCGTTTACCATCATGCTTTACAAAGGTTTTATGAATACAATTCCTGTAGAGCTTGAGGAGGCAGGATACATCGACGGATGTACAAGAAGCAATCTGTTTGTAAAGATTATTTTCCCTCTTCTGAAACCGGTTACATCCACAATTATCATCCTGAATGCGGTAGCGATTTTCAATGATTTTACTAACCCGCTGTACTTCCTTCCGGGAAATGATAATGTAACAGTTCAGCTTACTCTTTATAACTTTATGGGCAGATATTCCAGTTCTTACAACCTGCTGTTTGCAGATGTACTGATAATCACTATCCCGATGCTGATCCTCTTCCTGTTTTTCAACAAGAAGATCGTAGACGGTATGGTAGCCGGAGCTGTCAAAGGCTGATGCCAAATATGCAAAATCGGATTTGTGTGGTATTATCATAATTGAATCAACTGCGAAGCAGTTATTCGGTTATGATAAGCAAGCAGTGAATAAGGATGGTTTTATCCACCTGACATGCCATGCAGATAAAAGAAAACAGATACTCTGCTGTGACGGCAGGGTATCTGTTTGGGCAAATAAAAATATATGAGGTGTGTTTATGAAATTTCGCACAAAACTGATTTTGTTTTTTTCCATTGTAATATTTTTTATATCGGCAATCCTGGGTATAGTCTGCTATAACTATAATTCAAAAAGGCTATCTGAAAAAGCGGCTCAAAGCCTGAAATTCTATTCCAGGCAGACAGCTGCTAATGTTGATTTTACAGTAGATTCCATGAAGCATGTGACAGATTATATCCTGTCAGAACAGGATATGCTCTATGCAATGAAAACATTGCCGAAATATTATGAAAAAGGCAATTACGGATTTGGGAAAACGATAAAACATAATGATCTTCTGGATACCTTAAATACAGGACTTGCCATGTACTATATCGACAGTAATTTTTACAGGGTGATCATTTTTAATGAGTTCGGAGATGTGGCATCCAGTACAAATAACGGTTCCAAGCTTACCAATAAGGCAAGGAATACATCCGACATCAAATGGCTGGATTCAGCAGCCAGAATGCATGGTAAACCGATTCTGATAGCACCACATATGGATGGCTGGGGAATCAGGGAAAGCGAGGAAGTTTTTTCCCTGGCAAGAAAAGTTCAGGGTGGAGATTTCGGATATATTGAAGTTCAGTATGCTACGGATGAACTGAAGGATATATTTGAGATTCCGGATTCCGATATTAAAGTTGTGGCATTTCTTCCGGGAGGAGAAATCCTGTATCAGTCCGAGGGCCTGACCGGTGATCTGGTAAGCTATATAAAAAAACATCCGGAAGTAACAAAAATGGATTCTATTACCGTTTCTTCAGACACAAGCATGTGGGCATCAGAGATATCCGATAATTATGGGATTCGTGTGGTTGCCCTGGAGGAAAAAACAGGGATCATTGCGGGGATGAAAGAGGCTGTGATGATCGCTCTGGGAATGGCTATAGGCTGCTTTGTGATTTCAATGGGAGTGGTAATCTTTATTGCCAGCAAGCTTTCCAGGCCGTTGACTGTGTTAAAGGATCAGATGGAAAATACAGGAATCGAGAATATGGATGCAGAGCTTGTGGTACCGAATACAGATGATGAGGTTCAGGCAGTAGGAATCGCATACCAGAATCTGATGCACAGACTGAACGAATCCATTGTAAAAGAAAGACGAATGTCATTGCTTCAGCTTCAGGCACAGTTCGATACCCTGCAGGCGCAGGTCAATCCACATTTTCTTTACAATGTGCTCAATGTGATATCAAGCAGAGGCATTATGGACGGTGATGAGGAAATCTGCGAGATCTGCGGCTGTCTGGCAGCTATGCTCAGGTATTCCACGAACACAAAGGAGAGATATGCAACAGTAGAAAAGGAGCTGGAGTATCTTGAACGTTATATTTTTCTGCTGAAATCCAGATATGAACATCGGTTGGAAGTGGAAGTGGATTGTGAGGAATCCGTAAAACAGGAGCAGCTTCCCAAAATTGTGCTGCAGCAGCTGGTAGAGAACAGCATACAGCACGGATATAATAACAGCAAAAATATCATGAAAATTTACGTACATGGCTGGAGAGATGAAACAGGCTGGTACTTTGAAGTCCGGGATAACGGACAGGGGACCACGGAAGAAGTGCGTGAAGAGTTAAACGAAAAAATGAGAAAAATCCGGGAAAAGATCATGTCCAGAGGAAGCAGTATAGAGTTTGAAATCGGAGGTATGGGGCTGGCGAATACCTATGCAAGAATGTTCCTTGTGTACAATGGAAAAGCAGTATTCCGGATACGAAACCTTGAAGAGGGATTAAGTGTCATCATAGGGGTATCGGAAAAGGAGGATGAAGCCGATGTATCAGGTGATGGTTGTTGATGATGAGCCGATGGCAGCCAGTCTGATCGTCAACATTATAAAACGAAAATACAGTAATTTTGATATCATGGGAACTGCCTATGACGGTGAGGAAGCACTGGAACTGATGGAGAAAAAAGGAGAACCGGATGTTCTGATCACAGATATCCAGATGCCGGTGATGAATGGATTGAAGCTTGTAGAAGAGACAAAGAAACGTTATCCGGAAGTGCTCAGTGTGATAGTCAGCGGATATCAGGAATTTGAATATGCGAAGCAGGCTATCGCATTTGGGGTGTGTGATTATATCCTGAAACCGATCGTGCCGTCAGAGTTTGCCAAGCTGATCACAAAGATTGAAGAGAAGCTGAGACAGAAATATTATAAGGAACGGAACGTTCTTATGCACAGGATGGTAAATGAGCTTCCTGTAGATGAAAAAGCTCTCAGAAGATACTTTCAGTTGGAAAATTATTACGGGGCGATCGTCAGGACTTCCAAGCCGCTATGGGGAGCGGGGAAAAAAGGAGATTTTTTCAGATATCAATGAGATGATGTTAGCATATGGCCGTGATACCCAGGAGACGCTTTATCTCTGCCCGGGCATGCTTGTCAGCGATGAAGATTATGAACAGATGATCCTCCACCGTATTGAAAAAGAACAGCCGGAAGCGGCTTATGTGACTACTATTATCCGAAGAAAATCAGTTCCGGCAGGACAGATCGGAGAGATGGTTCGTGAACTTTACCGGGCATTGGATGCTTCCATTATTCTGGGAAAGAGCCAGACTATTATTATAGAGGATGCCGGAAATTTTCAGACACCCGGATCATCCGGACGGGATTATGAATATCTGGAGGAGCTGGAATATCTGGCAGAAAAACAGAAGTATGACCGGCTTCAGAAGGGCACGGAAACGCTGATCCGTAAGTGGGTAAAAGAAGAACATACTCAGCTCTGGATCGAAGGGCGTGTACGGCAGATCAGTTATTTGCTTCAGCGTTACAGTGCAGGAAACAGGGATTACCGGGAAGCAGAATTTCTTATGGATGACATTTTTTCCGGTGCAGAGAATGTGGATCAGCTTTGCTGCGGAATTTCAGATATTTTCTTCAAGGATGTCCGTGAGGAAAGTGATCCTGCACAGAAAGCAGACACAGAAGAATATTTTGACAGTGTAAAAGAATACATACGTAAGCATATGGCAGAACAGCTGTCACTTCATAGTGTAAGCAAAGCGGTAGGCGTTTCACAGACTTATTTAAGCAGACTTTTCCGTAAATATGAGGATGCGTCATTTAATACGTATCTGACTGCACTTCGAATGGAAAAAGCCAAGAAGCTTCTTCTTCGGGAAGATAAGATGTATGTGAAGGATGTTGCGGAAAAAGTCGGGTATAAGGATCAGTTTTATTTCAGCCGTATTTTTTATTCCTATACAGGAGTGCGGCCGTCAGAATATGTTGAGAAATAAAAAAGTTGGGATGATATAACAAAAATAATATAAAACCAAAATGGAGGGTTAAGGTATGCTGTATCATAATGGGGAAAAACTTACAAAAGAGAAATTTCAGAATCCGGGCAGCGAGTACAGGGCAGCACCGTTCTGGGCCTGGAACTGCCGCATGACAAAAGCAGAGATCGACAACACTCTGGATGCGCTGAAGGCTATGGGAATGGGAGGAGGACATATCCACTGTCGTACAGGAATGGACAATCCGTACATGGGTGAGGAATTCCTGGAGTTGGTAAAATATTCCTGGAAAAAAAGCCTGGAAAAAGACATGCTCACATGGCTTTATGATGAGGATCGCTGGCCGTCAGGTGCAGGTGGCGGACTGGTCACAAGAGACCATAAATACAGAATCAGATTTCTGCTTTTCACACCGGAATGTCAGGATGGAAAAGAAATCGGGAACAGTGATCTCAGGTCATCTGGACAGGCTGTCCGAAGCAATGAGAGGACTTTTCTGGGAAGATATCAGGTGCACTTGGAGAACGGTTATCTGACAGAGTATGAGAAGATCAGTGAGGATCAGGAGCTGAAAGAGGGATTTCAGGAATGGTTTGCTTATCTTGAGGTATCCGGCGATAATCCATGGTTCAATAACGAAGCCTATCTGAATACCCTTGATAAAGAGGCTGTAAAGCGTTTCGTTGAGGTAACACACGAGAAATATTATGAAAATCTGGGACAGGAGTTTGGGAAAACGATTCCCGCGATCTTCACAGATGAGCCACAGTTTTCCCATAAACAGTGCCTGGATTTTGCAGATGAGAGGATGGATGTGACCATTCCTTACACCGATGATCTGGAGGATACTTTCAAGGCTGCATATGGACACAGCCTTCTTGAACATCTTCCGGAGCTGTTCTGGGAGCTTCCAGGAGAGGATGTTTCCAGAATCCGTTATGAGTATCATGACCATATCGCAGAGCGTTTTGCAGATGCTTTTGCAGATACTATTGGAAGCTGGTGCAGGAAGCATGGGATCGCACTGACAGGCCATATGATGGAAGAGCCTACTCTGGAAACACAGACAGCAGCACTTGGTGAGGCAATGCGTTCTTATCGTTCTTTCGAAATTCCGGGAATTGATATGCTCTGTGACAGAAGAGAACTTTCCACTGCGAAGCAGGCAGAGAGTGCAGTGCATCAGTTCGGAAGAGAAGGTATGACAAGTGAGCTTTACGGCGTTACAAACTGGGATTTTGATTTCCGGGGACATAAGCTTCAGGGCGACTGGCAGGCTGCTCTTGGTGTAACTGTCCGTGTACCTCATCTGACCTGGACTTCCATGGCCGGCGAGGCGAAACGTGATTATCCGGCTTCTATCAGCTATCAGTCACCGTGGTATAAAGAATATCCGCTTGTAGAGAATTATTTTGCAAGAGTAAATACAGCACTGACAAGAGGTGTGCCACATGTGAAGCTGGCTGTGATCCATCCGGTAGAGTCCTACTGGCTTTTCTGGGGTCCGAAGGAGCAGACAGCACCGATCCGTGAGGAGATGGATGAGAACTTTATCCATATGATCGAGTGGCTGCTTTACGGTACCGTTGATTTTGATTTTATTTCTGAATCATTGCTTCCGGACCTGAATATGGGACAGGAAGAGGAAAAACTTCTGAAGGTCGGAGCAATGAAATACGATACTGTTCTTGTACCAAACTGCCTGACACTTCGAAACTCTACTTTGGAGATTCTTGAGAAGTTCAAAGAACGAGGCGGTCGTGTGATCTTCGCAGGCCAGCTTCCGAAATATGCAGATGCCTATCCGTCAGACAGAGGTGCGAAGCTGGCAGATAAGTGTGAGACTGTGGCATTCAGCAAGTACCGTCTGCTGGAAGCTGTGAAAGGTGCAAGAGATATCGAGGTACTTGAGGATGATGGTAAACCTTCCACAAACCTGATCTACCAGATGCGAGAAGAGGGAGAAAACCGCTGGCTGTTCCTGTGCCATGTAAACCGCACAGAGAAGATTTCCGATGCCTGTATCGTGATCAATGAACTGCAGGAGCGTAAGAAAAATCAGGATCTTCCAAGAGAAGAAAAACTCCGCATCCGTATCCGCGGATCCTGGAAGGTGACGGTATATGATGCCATGACAGGTGAAATTTATCCGGTGAAAGCAGAATACCATAAAGGGGACACTGTTCTGGAACGAAGCATGTTTGATCACGACAGTCTTCTTCTCTGGCTGGAGCCGGCTGGTACAGCATCCATGGTATCAGAAGAATTGCTTTCTGAAACAGATAATGCTGAGAATACTGAGAGTGGTTCTGCCAGTGAGGAGAAGAAATGCAGCTGCCAGCTGGATATTTCCGATCAGGTGGAGATTGTCCGCAGTGAGCCGAATGTAAGTATTCTGGATCTGGCTGAATATGCGTTTGATGGTGGGGGGTGGCAGCCGGAGGAAGAGATTCTCCGCATTGACAATCTGTTCCGTGAGAAACTGGGATATCCGCTTCGCATGGAGGCTTTTGCACAGCCGTGGACCAATGACAGAGAGGAAGGCTTTGAACATACTTTGTCCCTGCGATTCCATATTCATACAGAGGTTCTGTTGGAAGGGATTTTCCTTGCTATGGAAAATGACGAGAAAACCAGAATATTCCTGGATGAGAAAGCAGTAGAAAACCGTACAGAGGGATGGTATACAGATCACTGTATCCGCAAAGTGCCGCTTCCGAAGATTGAATCCGGAGAGCATGAACTGGTTGTGGAGATCCCTTACAATTCCAAAGTGAATATCGAAGCAATGTTCTTGCTGGGAGAGTTTTCCGTGAAAGCTGTGGGAAGAGACCAGGTGCTGGATGCGGTGAGCCACAAGGCAGCTTTCAGTGACCTTACCGTTCAGGGTTATCCGTTCTATGGTGGAAATGTGACATATAAAATTCCATTTATCAGCAAAGGCGGAGAAGTAAATGTACGGGCAAATCTGTTCCGTGCACCGGTTATGAAGGCTTCTGTGGATGGAAAAGAAGCGGGGTATATTGCATTTTCTCCTTATGAGGTATCTCTTGGTGAACTGCCGTCAGGAGAGCATCTCCTGGAGCTGACTGTATTTGGAAACAGAGTGAATACATTTGGAACCTTACATAACTGTGATCAGAAAGAAGACTGGTATGGACCAAATGCATGGAGGACAACCGGCGACCTCTGGTCCTATGAGTATCAGATAAAATCGTCAGGCCTTTTGAAAGCGCCGGTTCTTGTAGAGAAAAATTAAGCCTTGTAATTATAAAAAGAGCGCGTTATAATGAACTCATAAAAAAGAAAATTTCTTCGGGGCAGGGTGTGATTCCCTACCGGCGGTATAGTCCGCGACCCGCTTTGGCGGCTGATCTGGTGAAATTCCGGAACCGACAGTAAAGTCTGGATGAGAGAAGAACGCGCAGTATTTAAAGAACGTGCTCAGTGCCCCGGGAAGAAGCTCCCGGGGCTTTTTATGTGAAGAAATAGAAATTTTTTTCGCATAAAGATTTCTTGTGGAAATTTTCTTTGAATATTTCTGAAGAAGGAGAGAGTTATGAGTGAACAGATATTACAGAGAGGAAATGCCGTGGAAAGAAGCAGAACAAGGACCATCGCGCAGGTAGCCATGCTTGGTGCTGTGGCAGGAGTATTAATGAATCTTGAGTTTCCGATCCCGTTTCTTGCACCGTCTTTTTATCAGCTTGATTTTTCCGAGGTACCGGTTATGGTAGGAACCTTCGCTATGGGACCTGTGGCAGGTATCCTGATCGAGCTTGTGAAGATTCTCGTACATCTTGTGACTAAGGGAACCATGACTGCCGGTGTTGGTGATGTTGCCAACTTCCTGTTTGGATGTGCCTATGTGGTACCGGCCGGTCTGATCTATCGTTTCCGTCACAAAAAGAGCAGAGTACATGCAGTTGCAGGTATGGCAGTGGGAACAGTTCTGACAGCGATTCTTGCATGCTTTGTCAATGCCTTTGTGCTGCTTCCAGCTTACGGTAAGGCGTTTGGAATGCCAATCGAGACCTTTATCCAGATGGGAAGCGCAGTACACGGCTCCGTAAACGGACTGCTTACCTTTGCACTGCTGATCATTGCTCCGTTTAATATCTTTAAATATGCACTGACATCTCTGATCGTATTTATAATTTATAAGAAGATCCGTGTTGTACTGAAGGGTGACTGATCATAAGCAGCTGCCGGAGGATGAAGAAAAGATCAGAAATTGGTGGTTTCAGATAAATATCTGAGAATGTGAGAAATGCCATGTAATATATTGCCGATGGGCAGTAAATTACATGGCATTTTTTATGTCAGGCGTTTTGTTCTGCAGCTTTCATGACTCCAAGCTCACGTCTGGCAAAAACAACGGCCAGCACAAATGCAGAGGTATCTGCAATTGGTCCTGCGTACATGACGCCATCGATTCCGAAGAAGACCGGGAAGATGACAATCAGCGGCAGCAGGAAGAGCACCTGCCTTGTGAGGGACATGATCACACCAAGCCGGGCTTTTCCAATGGAGGTAAAAAAGCCGGCGGACATAGGCTGGATCCCGTTGGCAAAGGTCATCAGCATGAAGATGCGGAGATATTTTTCTGCAAAATGAAAGTACAGGTCGCTGCCGTTTCCGAAGATGCCTACGATCTGATGCGGGAAGAACTGGAAGCAGATAAAAAATATGGTTGCGATCACAGTACATAAGGTTACGGAATAGCGGTATGTCTGGCGTACACGGCTGTATTTTTCGGCGCCGTAGTTAAATCCCCAGATGGGCTGGGAGCCCTGGGAGATTCCGATGCAGATGGCCATAAATACCTGATTGACTTTGGAAATGATTCCTGCACAGGCGATCGGAATATCACTTCCGTAAGCGGAGAGTGCTCCGTAATGGCGAAGTGTATTGTTCATGACAATCTGCACTGCAGCAATGGCAACCTGATTGATACAGGATGCCATTCCCAGAGAAAAAATGGCAGACAGATTGCGTGCCTTAGGAATCAGCATGGAGTGGTCCAGGTACATTTTTCGGAGTCTGGAAAAATAAAAGATGATCAGAAGTCCGGATACAATCTGGCCGATCACGGTTGCCCAGGCTGCACCTTTGATGCCCCAGCCGAATCCAAAGATGAAAAGCGGGTCCAGGATGGTGTTGATGGCGGCACCGGCCAGGATGCAGGTCATGGAATAGGTAGGACTCCTGTCTGCTCGGATCAGGTGGTTGCCGCCTGTGCTTAAAACATAAAAGGGAAGTCCAATGGCGGTGATCCCCATGTAATCAATGGCATAGGGCATGACGTCCGGTGTTCCGCCGAAAAAATGAAGCAGTGGCTTCAGGAACAGAAGGACGATGACAGAGAGTATCGTACCGGAGATTATCAGCGCGGAGAGTCCGGTTCCTGCAATGGAGCTGGCTTTTTTTTCGTTTCCTGCGCCCATTTCCAGGTTGTAATTGGAGGCGCTGCCGATTCCCAGGAGCAATGCAGCAGCAGTAGAGATAATGGTTACGGGAAATGCGATGTTTGTGGCGGCGTTTCCAAGCATTCCTACGCCCTGGCCGATAAAGATCTGGTCAACGATATTGTACAGAGCGCTGACCAGCATGCTGATGATGGCGGGAATGGCGAATTTGGCGATCAGGCTGCCTACAGGGGCGGTTCCCAGAGGGTTTTCGGCCTGGGCAGCATTGGTCTGGTTTTTCAATGTTTTTTCCTTCTTTCTTGTCTACAGTAGCTGTTTGGTAATGTGATAAGTAAATTTAAATTTTATAGCAGGGTATTTATTATAGCACTATTGTGAAGGGAGTGTAAGTATAAAAAATTGACCTTTGGTTTTGGATGGGATAAAATGTTTTTAGAAAAAATTTTCGGGAAGGAGCTTTTCAGATGGGTAAGATCAACAGTGTGAAAAAACTTACAGATAATAAGTTCGTGAATCTTTATGGAGTGGATGCGACCAGTGTACATGATACGCCGGTTTCTTATTTTGTGGCCTCCAGGGCGAAGAGTGTGGAGGATATGAAGCTTTCTACAGGGGAGAATCATCCGGATGGGGTGATCATTTACAGTGTTTATGGAGAGAAGCGGGATAAGGTTGTGCTGATCCGTCAGTATCGGTATACGATCGGCGGGTATATTTATGAGTTTCCGGCGGGGCTTGTGGAGCCTGGGGAGGATTTCCATGAGGGTGCTGTGCGGGAGATGTTTGAGGAGACCGGGTTGAAGCTGGAGCCGATCAAGGTTGCGGAGGCTTTTGAGAAGCCTTATTTTACGACGATCGGGATGACGGATGAATCCTGTGCTACGGTTTATGGGTATGCCAGTGGTGAGGTTAGTAAGGCTGCTCAGGAGGATAGTGAGGAGATCGAGGTTGTGATCGCGGACCGGGATGAGGTCAGGAGGATCCTGAAGGAGGAGAGGGTTGCGATCATGTGTGCTTATATGCTGATGCATTTTCTTGAGGATGAGGAGGTGTTTGGATTTCTTGGGGAGATTTAAACGGAGGTAGTTATATGGTGGAAGGGGACGCCAGTGAGACGTGTTAAACCAGGCTGGGGCTTCGTCGGGGGCTGGCTTCTAAGGTGCCGGAATTCTGCTAAAAGCGCTTCAAAAAATCTCGAACTCGCGTCTGAAGCCGCTCAAACAGCGAGATTTTTTGAAGCAACGCAGATTTCCGCCACCTAAGAAGCAGCTCCCCTCCTGCAGAGTCAGCCTGGAAAGAAGCCCCTCACTGGCTGTGCATTGGCCGTGAGACGTGTTAAATCTCGTGGGGAGTGTTGCTAGTGGGGTGGTATGACGAGAGTTGGATGAGCCGTCAGCGCTGCGCTGGACGGCTGGGAGGAAAGGCTGAGATTCCTTGTGGTATGACGGGAGTTGGATGAGCCATCGGCGCTGCGCTGGATGGCTGGGAGGAAAGGCTGAGATTCCCTGTGGCTTGAAGAGGGGAATGGGTCATCGGCGCTGCGCTGGATGGTTGGGGGAAACGGGGAATCTGCGGTTGCGGATTCCCCGTTTTGATCAGAGCTCTGTGAGTTTTCCCAGGTCTTTGTTGTATTTGCAGTATTTGCCGTTTTCGGAGATAAATGGCTGGTAGGTGTCGGTCCGGTTGTCTTTGACGTAGACGATTCCGGTGGCGATCATTTCTACCAGGGAGAAGCGTTTGCTTAAGCTGGAGATCCAGCGGTAGGTTTTTTCGTTGCCGGAGTCTGCCATGAGGAGGTTATAGCCGCCTGGGCAGGCTTCCAGGGTGAAGTAGATTTTCTGGGATCGGATGGAGGTGTTGAAGACCTGGCCGGTGATGTAGGTGGAGAAGTTGTTTTCTACAAATTGGCGGAAGGTGTAGAGATCGTAGATCACGCCGGTGGTCTCATCTTTGATCTTGTCGCCGCGTTCGATGCGGGCTTTCAGGAGCTTGAGGACTTCGATGGTCCAATTGATGAAGGAGATGCTGCTGTAGGTCATGCTTTCCTGAAGTTGATCGACCAGCTGTTTTGACAGGATGTTGGATTTTGATGCTTCATTAAAAAGTTCTTCGTTCATAAGGTTCCCTCCAGTGTTGGATTTTTATATGGTTTTCGCTCTTTTTTTGTATCTTTTATTATAAGTCTGAATTATATATAAAGCAATAAAAAATGCGTAAAATACAAAGATGATTATCGGGAAATGATATATAATTGACGATTATGTTTTGAAAATATCAGTGCTTTTGAGGGCTGGGTTAAATGTGGACTTTAAATATCGAGTTAATTTGGATAACTATAAATAATTATAAGGAAGAGTTTTACCAAATATTCTCATTTTATTGATAAAATTTTGTTGTATATCTCCCTTGACATAAAGCCTTCCTCCGGGTGTATCATAGTGCTGTGTTAAAGGAGGTAGACTATATGTTTGAGACATTACAGGAAAAGACAGAAGAGAAAGCAATGGTGCAGTTCCTTGAACGCTTTACAGATTATCCATTTCTGGTAAAGTTCAAGAATTCCGAGTATCATATCGGAGAGGGTGAACCTACATTTACGGTGAATTTTAAGAAAGCGATTCCTCTTGCAGATCTGATGAAAAGTACGTCCCTTGCGCTGGGCGAGGCGTATATGAGAGGGGATCTGGATATTGAGGGAAATCTTTATGAGGCACTGGATCATTTTATGGGACAGATGGGGAAATTTTCTACCAATGAGTCTGCTCTGAAGAAGATCATGTTCAGCTCAACATCCAAGAAAAACCAGGAAAAGGAAGTAACCAGCCATTATGATATTGGCAATGATTTTTATAAATTATGGTTGGATGAGACGATGAGTTATTCCTGTGGATACTTTATTCATGAAGATGATACATTGTATCAGGCACAGGTAAATAAAGTTGATTATATTCTTAAGAAATTACATCTGGAAGAAGGCATGAGCCTTCTGGATATTGGCTGTGGCTGGGGTTTTCTGCTGATCGAGGCGGCGAAGAAGTATAAGATCCACGGTACCGGCATCACTTTAAGCCATGAGCAGTATGCGGAATTTCAGAGAAGGATCAAAGAGCAGGGACTGGAAGATTACCTTACCGTAGAGCTGATGGATTATCGTGATCTTCCCAAGAAAGAGTATCAGTTTGACCGTGTTGTCAGTGTTGGTATGCTGGAGCATGTTGGCCGTGACAATTATCAGCTGTTTCTTGATTGCGTGGAGAAAGTTCTGAAACCAGGTGGACTGTTCCTGCTTCATTTTATCAGTGCCCTGAAGGAGCACCCGGGTGATCCGTGGGTTAAGAAATATATTTTCCCGGGCGGAACCGTTCCGAGTTTACGTGAGATCCTGAACCATATGGCAGAGGATAATTTCCATACTCTGGATATCGAGAATCTCCGTCTGCATTACAATAAGACACTGCTTCACTGGGAAAAGAATTTCCGTGATAACATTGAAAAAGAGAAAACCATGTTTGACGAAGAATTTCTGCGTATGTGGGATCTCTACCTGTCTGCATGTGCGGCAACTTTCCATAATGGAATTATCGATCTTCATCAGATCCTTATGACAAAAGGAATCAACAACGATCTGCCAATGACACGGTGGTATTGATCTTCCCTTAAGCAAGATCAAAATCAGTATCCGAAAAATAACATATATGAATATAAAAACCTCCCGGAACAGTCAGCAGTTAAAAATGCTGTACTGTTCCGGGAGGTTTTTTATCATAACAGATTGCTTCGGAGAAATGAGAGACTGACATCATACCCCCGGTGCAAGGAGCAGCTTTTCAAAATCTTCCTCACACATAGGACGGTAATACAGGAATCCCTGGATCTCATCGCAGCCTTCTTTTTTCAGAAATTCGGCAATATCTTCTGTTTCCACACCTTCGCATACAATGGATTTTCCCATGCGTTTCAGCATATGGAAGACTTCCTGAAGAACGATCTTTGCATTTTCCGTAAGGGAATCGCCAAGGAATTTCCGATCGATCTTTACTTCATTGAACAGCAGATCTTTTAAGGTATTCAGGGAAGAATATCCGGAGCCGAAATCATCCATGGAAATCTGAATATTATGCTGCTTCAGGCCACGGATCACACGGTTGACGGCCTCGGTATTGTTTACATAGGTGGATTCCGTGATCTCAAAAGTAAGGCGTGAAGTGTCCACCTGATAGGTGCGGATCAGTTCGCAGATCTTTTTGACAAAATTTTCCGGTTCCTCAAAGTGCAGTGGAGAGACATTCAGGGAAATGCGAAAATCTGCCGGAAGCTGAATGGAAAATTTCTGAAGCCATCGGAAGGTTTTTTCATAAACATAATAATCCAGACTGATGATAAAACCATTCTGTTCAAATAATGGAATGTACACAGCCGGGGACCAGAGCGTTTTTTCGTCACGGAGCCAACGGACGAGGACTTCCGCACTGGAGATTTTTCCGTTGGTGGGAGATACTTTGGGCTGAAAATAAATCTGAAATTCTTCATTTTTCAGAGCCTGATGGAAGGAATGGAGAATTTCTGCCTGCATTTTTTCCTGCCGGTCAATTTCCCTTGAATAGATGTAGCAGGGCGGAATCATTTTTTTGGAGAGCCGCCTTGCCACATTTGCACAGGACAGTACGGTTTCCGGTGAGGTTTCGGCATCCGGGATAAAGCAGATTCCGGAGTTTGTGCGGAAGAAATTAACGTGGTAGGTATTGCGGATGCGCTGGCTGATCTGCTGATCAAGTTTTGCGATCTGGGACAGAAGCGCTTCACTGGTAAGGTCCGTAATATCTGCAATGCTGACAAATACATCGGAGAAAAAGCGGGTGGTAAGGATCGTGAAGGAAGCACCAGCCAGTTCTTCATAGACAATGTTCAGGATTTCGTCTCCAAGGGAATATCCGTATTTGTCATTGATGTAATGAAAATTTTCTATGTCTGTGGAGATCAGGGCGATGGAGAGGGAACTTCCGGTACTTTTCTGGATCTGCCGGATCTTTTCAGAAAGGGCTTCCGAAGAGATGGCAGGGATTACCGTATTGCGGGAATGGGTGGAAGGGACAAGTTCCCGGATAGCAGCAATTTTTTTGCTGGCTTTGTCCTGGTACATTTTTTTGTCTGCGGCATTGATCAGATCTTCCATCATAAAATAGTGATTCTGGAAACTGACTTCATATCCGATGGCATAACTTAAAGGCAGTGTAGTTCTGGTGTTGTATTCCTGAACAAGGGAATCCAGTTTCTCTGCCATATGCTGAAGCTCGGAGAGGCTGGTGTTCTGCTGGATCAGGATGAACTCATCTCCGCCATAGCGGGCCAGAAAACTGTCAGAATCCAGGATCCGGGTGAGACAGTAGGTGAAGGTCTGGATAAATTCATCGCCTTTTTCATGTCCGTAAGTGTCATTGACATATTTCAGATTGTTCAGATCAAACATCATGACGCCAACGCCAAAAGTGCTTGGGCGGTTACTTAAGTCCTGAACCAGCTTTTCCAGGGATGTTTTGTTGTGGACACCGGTGATATCCCGAAATGCCTTTACGATAAGACGGGAGAGAAGTTCTCTCTGGATCAGGGAAAGCGCCAGGGTCACAACCAGAAGTGCCAGAGCTGCTTCCATAAGATGAAGTATGGGATAGTAGGATACTTCCGGATCCTGAAGAAATTTCAGAAGATAAAGATCCATAATCAACAGGATCACAAGCGCAAGCAGGGTGCCTTCGCAAAGATGAAGTACACTTTTTTCTTTTTTCATGGGTAAAATAAGTCTCCTTGTTTATTGATAAATAAAATTGAGCAGGCTTTTTCAGGCCTGCACGATGATCATTTTTGTAAAATCCTGACTGATACCGATTTTGCTTTCCTGTATGCGGACGATGTAAGAGCCGAGAAGGATTGATACGATCCGTACAGTTGCGCCTTCGATAAACCCCAGGGTTTCCAGATAATGGCGGTCCCCTTCATTCCCGCATATTTTCTGAATGATATAATCGGTGTTGATATCAGCTAAATTCAGTGGCATGATTCCTCCATAAAAAGCTGTATGTGAACAGTGAAAGCGGAAAGATATCCGCCAACATAAATTAGTTACAACTAACATTATAACGCGCAGAGATTTTGTGTCAATGGTTTTGGAAAAATAAGAAACATTTTGTCATACAGGACGACAGGTGAAGGTGTTTGTGTTATGATAAAAAAGCATAGAGAAGATCCAATGCAGATAAAAAATAAGTTTAGGAAGATAAGCGGGAATCCTCGGTAATTCAATTGCCGAGATGAAAGCGTAA
>OBKR01001583.1_pt1 | contig 19219 bp, 33 predicted proteins | sample 1518991 | NCBI WGS metagenome assembly OBKR01 (sample SAMEA2452117, study PRJEB22498) | human gut metagenome | biome: human feces; feature: human gut; material: feces | place: Australia | collected 2012
TACGTTCGCCCCGCTTGTTTGTATCGCATAAATCTAAAATCGGGGCAGACAACGTACTGCCCCATACGAGGAAAGGAATTATTAAATGGCAACTAATGTAAATGAAAGAAATGTACCTGACACACCGACAAATAAAATGTTGGATTGTTTATGGGAAGCAAGAAACTTGTCTTTGTATACTGTAAAGATTTGTTCAAACACAAACAATTTTCCGCCTGAGTATTATCAGACAATGACGGGTGACATGATTAAGAAGGCAAAAGATATATACAGGCTAGGAAAAAGAGCAAATGCAATCTATGTTCAAGGTAAGACAGGACATGAAAGATGGAAAGAACGCAGTAGATACCAACGTGAAGCCATTTTCCTTTGTATAGATTTATTGTCTGACATAGATGTAGCAAAGACATTATTTAACATTCGTGGAAAACGAGTTAAATATTGGACTAATCAAGTAGTAACAGTAAAGAGAATGTATATCGCATGGCATAATGCAGATAAAGAGCGATATGCAAAATATATCAATTAGTAATTATTAATAAATACTAATACATACGGGATGTAGGTTGATTCTCAGTACGTCCGTTTGCGTTCAGCCTACCGAGGCTATGCTTGTAGTGCGTGGGGTGTGAGCACTAGTGGCACGGTCAGCAGCAACGACGGCGCTTCTAATGCGTCTACGTTCGCCCCGCTTGTTTGTATCGCATAAATCTAAAATCGGGGCAGACAACGTACTGCCCCATACGAGGAAAGGAATTATTAAATGGCAACTAATGTAAATGAAAGAAATGTACCTGACACACCGACAAATAAAATGTTGGATTGTTTATGGGAAGCAAGAAACTTGTCTTTGTATACTGTAAAGATTTGTTCAAACACAAACAATTTTCCGCCTGAGTATTATCAGACAATGACGGGTGACATGATTAAGAAGGCAAAAGATATATACAGGCTAGGAAAAAGAGCAAATGCAATCTATGTTCAAGGTAAGACAGGACATGAAAGATGGAAAGAACGCAGTAGATACCAACGTGAAGCCATTTTCCTTTGTATAGATTTATTGTCTGACATAGATGTAGCAAAGACATTATTTAACATTCGTGGAAAACGAGTTAAATATTGGACTAATCAAGTAGTAACAGTAAAGAGAATGTATATCGCATGGCATAATGCAGATAAAGAGCGATATGCAAAATATATCAATTAGTAATTATTAATAAATACTAATACATACGGGATGTAGGTTGATTCTCAGTACGTCCGTTTGCGTTCAGCCAACCAAGGCAATGCTTGTAATACGTGGAATGTGAACACTAGTGGCAATGTCAACAACAACAACGCTTCTAATGCGAATACGTTCGCCGCGATTGTTTATCAACTTAAACTATATGGTCAACCTTAGATGTTGATACGATTTGATATGTGTAAACAAGGAACCTCATCCCTGCTCATTAGAGCGAACAATACCGCAGAATATACATAAATCAGTGTATTTTGCCACCGATGTTAGAGCCTCTTAAAAAAGATGGTAGCTAACTATGACGGAAGGAAACTATTATTTTGGAAATAAAAGAATATATTACAGACTACGATCAATTGTTTGATTCAATGTTGAAATGTAAGAAAAATGTATCTTGGAAACCTAGCGTTAAATCATTTGTATTGAACGGGGTAGAAAATTGTTTGAAGATGGAAGAACAATTGCAAAATGATACATGGATAAACAGAAAGCCTAAACCGATTGTTGTTACATATCCAAAAAGAAGGGAATGCTTAAGTATTCCTTTCAGGGATAGAGTTTATCAACGCAGTATTAACGATAATTCATTATATCCTCAAACGACAAAACACTTTGTTTATACAAATATAGCTTGTCAAAAGTTCAAAGGAACTAAGAAAGCTATGGATGTAATGAGACAATATCTTCATAGATATTACATCAACAACAAAACAAATGTAGGGTATGTTGTATGGATAGATATACATGGATATTATCAAAATATGAGACATAAAGATGTCAACGAATGTTTTTATAAGATGTGTGATTCAGATACTGCTAGTATGTCTCAAGATGTGTTAGATACACAATATTCAGGAGATATTGGATATAATCCAGGTTCTCAAATGGTTCAAATTGCTGGCATAAGCTTATTAAATGAATTAGACCATTTCATCAAAGAAAAACTACATTGCAAAAGTTTCATAAGATATATGGATGATTCTTATTTGATTACAAGCGACAAAGAAAAAGCGAAACAATGGAAGAAAATAGTTTGTGATAAGTTAATCGAATTAGGGTTTGAACCTAACCCAAAGAAAGCTAAGGTTCTAAGAATAGATAAAGGATTTATGTTTCTTGGATTTAAAGCTACATTATCAAAAACGGGCAAGGTTTATTACAACCTAAGTTCAGAAAATATAAAACATGAAAGGCGAAAATTGAAGAAACAAGTCATTAAAGCTAAGAAAGGTGAAATGACAAAAGAAGAAATTGATGCAAGCCTTCATAGTTGGAAATCACACGCAAAATTAGGGAATACGTACAAATTATTACAAAGAATAGATGCGTATTATGCTAATCTATGGAAGGAGATAAAAGTATGATTATCAAACAATTAGATGTTTCTATCGACAAACAAGCGGAAGAAGAATATCAAGCTTCTCAAGTTCAATCCACAAAAGACGAATTGGCAAATCAAAAGTTTTTAACAGAGTATGTCGCTTGTATGGCAGGTATTGAATTGCCTGTTGACGAAGAAGAAACGGAGGGAATGACTCATGTACAGGATTTTGAGTAATCAGAAAAGCAGAGTGATTGATGGAAAGTATAGTAAAGATAATTATATTTTCTTAGTAGAACAAGCTTATAAGAAAAAGAAAATCACCAAAGCAGAATATCAAGAGTTGATTGATTTTGAGTAATTTCGAGTACATTCAATATTTATTAGATATTATTGATAAGCAAAACAAAATCATTAAAGAACAAAATGAGATTCTATATATGAATGGAATTGATGTTTTAGATAAAGAGAAAGGGCGATAATGTACGTCCTTTTCTTTTCATTATATAATTGAGATGCCATAAAACAGTACCTCAGAAAATATGAGAGAGATGAAATATTTTTGGAGGTGTAAATTTATGAATGTACAAGATTTTTTAACTTTATTACAGACTGCTGCTACTTTAGTTTGTGGTGGATTAGCTTTATATTTTAAATTCAGTACCAAAGCTAAAACTAAAGCAAAAGAAGTTCAAGAAGTGATTGCTAAAATTACTGCCCAAGCAGTTGTTTACATTAAAGAAGCTGAGGACAACTACAAAGATACAACTAATGCTGGTGGTAAAAAATTTGAAGAAGTTGTCGGCAAGCTTTATGATCTAGTGCCTGATGCATTGCATGGAATTATCACAAAAGAAATGATTAGTGAAATTGTTCAAAGTACTTTTGATGAAATTGAAGAATATGTTAAGATTCAATTGGATAATGGAATTGATAAAATCAACGTCAAAGGTGACTAATGGGAAAAGTTATCACTATTGATTTAGAATATGTTTTATGGCTTTTAGGGTTCATTGCTTCCGCTTGGGGAGTAGTTAAAATCATTAAAGAAGTAAAGAAACCTAATGACGATTTAAAAGAAACTGTTAGAAAACACGAAGAATGGTTAGCAAGAGACAATGAGAGAATAAAATCAATCGAAAGCTTAGTTATCACACAAGAAGGGATTAAGAAAGAATTGAATGAACATTCTAGAATGTTAGGGGAACATGAGGAAAGATTAGAAGAAGATAAGCAACGTGGTAATTTGACATTAAAAGCAAATATCGCAATTATCAACAATATGCTTTCTGAAAACGACAAAGACAAGCTCCAAGAAACTAGAGACGAGATTCAAGACTTTCTGCTAGATAAAAACTAAGGAGGATGAAAAATGGGAACTCCACAAGAGTTTTATAACTATGCTCTCAATAAGGTTTTTAACAACAGAGGGCAAATAATGAACATTAATTATGTTCAAAGTGGTGAACCATATGGCGGACAATGCGTTTCATTGATTCAAGGATTGATGGCATGGGGAGGGAAGCCATGTATTGCACGTGGCCATGCTAAAGATTGGTGGTTCAATCGAGCAAATAATGGTGTTTTAAGTTACTTTGATGTTGTTACGGGTGCTCCCCAAAATGGTGATGTGGGAGTGTCTGTAGGCGGTGATGCAAGGTATGGACATATATTTATCTATTGGGAAGGTAGAGCCCTCTCTCAGAACGTTCTAGGTAACCCTAAAGCTATGTTATGGCCATTAAACTATCAAGGTGCTATTTGGGGATATTTAAGACCTAAATTCTATACTAATGCTTCTACATATGATGCTTCTCAATTGATTAAAGAAAATGGAATGGCAACTTTCAACAATGATACTGCTATCGTTATTCATAGAGATACACCAACAGGTGCTTCTTACGGAACATTTGTAAAGGGCGAAAAACAAGTCTATACAGAAAAATGGGTAGGACTTGGGCATAGATGGATTTCATGGATTCATACAAATGGAGTCAGATGTTTCGCAGCAGTCAGTGGCAGTGAATCATATGGTGTTGAACCGTGGGCCACAATCGGTGCTCCTGAAACACAAGATATTGAATTAACTCAGGAAGATGGTATCGCAACATTCATTGTTGATGGTGTGCATAAGCACTATGATAATCCAAGTGGTGAAATCTTTGGACAATGCAATTCAGGAGATGAGATTCGTTATTATTGGAAGTGTGTAACGAATGGGCATAGATATGTTGTAGGAAAAGAAGGAGACAGAAAGTTCTTTGTTGCAGTGTCCGCTACAGAGGATAGAAGCCAAATGTGGGCGAAATTCAGAGCACCTGATACAAATACTGAGGAAGATACAAAAGAGCCTTCTAAGCCTTCTACAGAGCCTTCTAAGCCACCTACAACAGATTACACTAAGAATGTTAAGGGGTACGGAATTGATATTTCAGAACACAACAGTTCAGATATTGATTTATCAAAATATGACTTTGTGATTTTGCGTGCTTCCTACGGAGAACACACTGATAAGAAATTTGAATACTTTGCAGATAAATGTGAACAATTAAAGATTCCTTATGGTGTGTATTGCTATGATTATGCGTTAGATGATAGTCAAGCTAGAGCGGAAGCAGAGTATGTATATAATCTAATCAAAGACAGAAATGTTCAATTAGGTGTATGGTTTGATATGGAGGATGCAGATAATTACAAGAAGAAAGCTGGTGTCTTAACAAAAGAAAGATGTTCTTTCTCTTGTAAAGTATTCTGCGACTATATGAGTGCTAAGGGATATTATACAGGTGTTTATACTAGTACTAGTTGGCTAGGAACATTTGTAGAAACAACATATCCTATTTGGATTGCAAATTGGGGTACGAATGACGGTAATATTCAATCAGACCAATCTGGTGTAGGTGTTATTCATCAGTATGCAGCTAACCCAATCGACAAAGATATAATCTTCCACGATATTGATTTTTATAAATCAAATCCAAAGAAAGATGAATCAACAGACGATAAAAAAGATGAACCAAATACAGATTCTAAAGACGATAATGGAAACAAAATCAATGTGACAGGAATCAATAAATTGATTGAACTGTTGCTAAAGATCGTTGAAAAAATCGCTAATTTGTTCAAATAATTGTACATAATGTAAGAAATACGACATAAAACACTCATATTTGCACAAAATCTGCAAAAAAGAGGTTTATATGTTTGTAAATACATTATGATCTTGTGAACTATCGTGAACGAAAATTTAATTGGTGGAAATGAAAATCATGTTGCTCCTTAAATATCACGCAAGCTCGAGATAGCCAATTATAAAATAGCTCATCTACTAGAGTAGAGGGAGTTCCCTAGGACGTATGATTTATACGTCCTTTGCTTTTTTGTGTTAAAATATAAGCACATAGATTAGCAGAGTGCACAATGCAACCAATACCATAATATGGTATAATGTCTATGCTTAGGAGAATATGATTGTATTCTTTTTATCTCGTGTACCAATTATAGGAACAAGGAGAAACGAAACTGCTACGCATTTAGTTGTGTGGCAGTTTTTGCTATGTTATAATGGCAAAGGCCCAAACATGAGAAATTCTAAGTGAACCATATCCACATCAGGTATGGTTTTTATTTTTTAACAAATCTTGAAATTTATGTGCTATATTATTGATGTGTTCTTCGTGGATGAACACACCCTTTCTAAGATAACTAAAACTTATGCAAAAGAGTCTCCTTACCAAGCGGGAGACTTTTTTGTTTATATATTATAAGGAAAGGAAACAATAATATGTTTTTGGCACAATGGCATAAAGTGCGTGGCATAAAACATGGAATATTTTTTTAGGTTCAATTAAATAAAATGTGGTCAAAAACGAGAAAATATGAGAACATAAAATAAACTAGATGAATAAAAAATAAAGGAAAATAAAGAGCTAGAAACTTATAAATATCATTCAACAAAAAGAAAATTGCTTTATATAAAGTGCGATACATATTATTGGCATGATATTGGCATAAAATAGCCTTATTTTTCACCTATTTTCACTAGTTTTTTATAAAATTTATATGTTATCTAAAGAAAGAGGGAAAATTACATGGCAGTAAAGAAAGATGAAAAAACAGGTACGTGGTATTTCTATGGCTCGTACAAAATGAAGAATGGAAAGTATAGACAATATAAGAAACGTGGCTTTCCAAAAAAGAAAGATGCAGTAAAAGCGGAGATCATATTCAAAGAGAACGTGAAAGACCCATACAAGAATATCACACTTGAGGAATTATTTAATATCTATGCAGCATATACAGAAAAGAGAATAAAAGAAAGTACCTATAAAGTTCAGAACAGATTGCTTGAAAGATGGATTGATATTTTAGGTGATGTGAACATAAAATCCATTACAACACACGATATAGAATGTGCAATGGAATTAATGATTAATAACGTAGGATATGAAACTGCAAAGAATTACTTATCTAGAATCAATAAGATGTTTAGATTCGCAGTACGAAAAGGATATTTATAAGCAAATCCTTGTTCACCTGTTGAATTGGCTAAAAATCCAAACGAAAAGAAAGTCGAAATGAAGTATTGGACTTTGGAACAATTCAATCTGTTTATTCCTTATGTTGAAAATCCTTTGTATCATCTTCTATTCGACAATCAATTTTATATGGGGATGAGAATTGGTGAAACACTAGCGTTGACTTGGGAAGATGTGGATTTAGAAAACAATACGATTGCAATTAAAAAAACATGGTCAAAAGATTTGCATAAAATAACGACTCCAAAAACTCCAAACAGTTATAGAACAATCACAATGCCCCAGTTCTTATCGGATGAATACAAAGAGTTTAAAGAGATGTTGGATAAAGATAATGCACTAGATTAATTTCTAGTGCTTTTTTTGTATGTAAAAAGAAAAACACACCCTTTAGCGAGTGTGCCTTCCATGAAATAGAGAGAGATGAAAATACAGTTGCCTATTTACAGGCACTTAAAGTTTATCATGTTTCGTTGCGGACGTTTTGTGCTACCAAAACAATACGTATAATGTAACTAGTATAAAAACTATAATAAAGAATGGCAGTACATATTTAAAGAAGAACGCAATAACAAGTAAATAAAAAAATCCACTTATTACCGTTTCTATTATACTTTCTGTAGCTTTTCCTATACCTAATAATCCAAGTGTTAATAAGCAAACAAATATAATCATTTATATCATCTCCATTCAATAATTATTATTCTACACCACTGAATTTACAAACTAGTTTCCCAATAATTCTAAAACACTCGTTAGTAACATCAATAATTATTGGGTCGTATTTTGGGTTTGCACTTTCCAATACAATCATTCCATTATTTAATCTTCTAAATATCTTGCATACACAATCATTTCCATCATTGATGCAGAAAGAACCAATTTGTCCACTTTCCAACACGTTTGTTTTCTCAAATATTAATGTGTCTCCATCATTGATTCCTTTTCCAATCATGGAATCACCTTTTGCAATATTAGCAAAGTACTCATTGTTAGAATTTATATACCTATCGGGAACGGCAATATAGTCTTCGATATTTTCTTCAACAAATAATCCCATACCGCAACATATAGAAGAATATAAAGGAATTGATTTATCTTTGATATCTTTCAAAGGGAAATAATTAGGATCGTCACCCCAACCAATCAAGTAGAATGGTGAAATCCCTGTAGCACCTCCAACTGCATTTACGACATCAACAGGAACTTTAGTTGTTACTCCTTGAGAATATCTTTGTAAGGCTGATTTAGAAACTCCTGTCCTCTTTTCTAATTCAACAAATGAATACCCGCTTTTTTCTATTGCTTTTTTAATCCTATCAGATACTACATTATTCATTAATATCCACCTCCTAAAGTATTATCTGCTAAATATATTATATTTGTAATATCCCAATTTAGCAATGACATAATAAAAAATTTAAAACAAATATCCAAAAAAAGGGTTGACACTTAATTCAAACGTGATATACTTTAGGTGTCCAGATAAAGGGATGAAAGAGGTGAGAATTTATGGACAGAGGGCTTTATAAAATGATGCTCGAAAGAAACAATATGTCACAAAGAGAGTTAGCAGAAAAGCTTGGAATCAGCAAAAACTCACTCTCTTTAAAAGTAACAGGCAAATGTAGACTTTATACGGATGAAGCTACTAAAATGTGTGAAATTTTGCATATTGATAAAGATGAAGACAGAGCAAAAATTTTTTTAAGATAAACATCCCTAAAAAGGGATATAAACAGAAAGGAAGGAGATTGAATAAATGAACGAATTATTTAATGTAACTACAAATGGTGACAAATTAACTTTGTCGGCTAGAGAATTGCACAAAGAATTAAACATTGCAGGAAGATTCTCTAGATGGTTTGAGCAAATGTCGGAATATGGATTTGAAGAAAATGTAGATTATACCAGCGTACAAAATTGTACGGAGGTTCAAAACAATGGTGGCATTCAAGTTAGAGAATTACAAGACTACCAAATCACACTTGATATGGCAAAAGAAATTGCAATGCTCCAACGTAACGAAAAAGGAAAACAAATCCGTAAAAAGCTGATCGAATTAGAAAAGGCTTGGAATAGTCCTGAAAAGGTTATGGCTCGTGCATTAGACATTGCACATAAAACAATTGCTAATCTTCAAATCGAAAACGAAGAAATGAAACCGAAAGCGATCTTTGCAGATGCAGTTGCAACTAGCGATACTTCAATTCTGATTGGTGACCTAGCTAAATTAATCAAACAGAATGGCACAGATATTGGTCAAAAACGATTATTTGAAAGAATGCGAAATGATGGATATTTGATTAAGAAAGGTGCTTCAAAAAATATGCCGACTCAAATGGCTATGAAAAAAGAATTATTTGAAGTTAAGGAAAGAGTAATAAGTAATCCTGATGGTTCGACAAGAATTACAAGGACAACAAAAGTGACTGGCAAAGGTCAGATTTATTTCATTAATAAATTCAAAAATGCATAAAACGATAAGAAAGGGTGAATAAAATGGCAGAACCAAGTGGAATATTAGAAAGTGACAGATTAGATTCAATTAGATTATTCCAAGACTCAGTGCATTGGGAAGGAAAAGTTTTTGATGTGCTAATTAAGAACGGATGTTCTAAGGAAGATTTAGTAAACGTATCTTCAATGCTTCAAACCATTTATATGTGTGGATTTGAAGTAGGGAAAAGATGTGTAAAGGAATGAAAGTGTTGCTTGGGTATAGAGACATCATGGAACTTGGTGTTTCTAAAAAAACCGCATACAAGATGTTGAATCTTATATGCGAATCGGAGGCTTACAAAAAGTCCAATCTATCCAAAGTGATAGATACAAAGAAAGTTCCAACAAAGTTATTTATCAGGATGTTTCCTGAGTTCAAAGAAAGGTGTGAACAACATGATGAATGTAGATGATTTAAGAGAGTTAGATGACAACAGATACATTGATGAAGATGAGGAGGAAGAACAAGATGAGTACAGTTACGAAGACTACTGCTACGACTTCTGCAAAGCAGAAAGAGACGAAGAATCCTGGTTCTAAATCAACCGCAAAGAAGAAAGCAGTTGAATTAGGTGATTGTATCACGCTTCCTTCTTTTGCAAACAACTCTTACGAGACACATTATGCAACTAAAGTTAGAAGCATGAAGCAGACGAGCATGGTTAATGGAATGGCTAAATTCAATTACATATGTTCAATTGTTTTATTCGCACTAGCTATTGCATTTACAGTTTTCGCAAACTGGTACATTAGAGGTTTGTAAATTGAGGGGGAGGGGTAAAAAATGAATCTTTACCAAGACACCGATAAATTTAGTGTTGAAAAATACGGAAGCCATGAAGAATGGTTAAAAAAACGTGGACGTGGTATTGGTGGCTCGGATGCAGCTTGTTTCATGGATTTGAATCCATGGAAAACGTTAAATCAGTTGTGGCATGACAAGAAGTTTGGATCACAACAAATCACAAATGATGCTATCGAGTATGGCAATACTGCAGAGCCATGTTTAAGAACATTGTTTCAGGCTAAACATCCCGAGTTGGATGTACAGTACGTTGACAATGTTACGTTGGTATCTAAGGAATATGAGTTTCTTAGATATAGTCCTGATGGACTTATTTATAACAAGGAAACGGGAGAACGTGGAATCTTAGAAATCAAAACATCCAAGATAATCAATTCTCATAGTTTGCAGAAATGGGGTTCTAAAGGAAACGAAACAGTGCCCGATAACTATTATTGCCAAACATTAGAAGGATTGATTGTAACGGACTTCGATTTCGTTATCTATTGTGCAGAACTTAGATTTGCAGATGGCGATGCACGAATCATTGAGCGTTCCTACAGAAAAGAAGAAGCTCTAGACAGTATGAACGATCTAAAACAAGCAATGATAGAAAAATGGGATAGGTACTTCATAGGTGATGTAGAACCACCTATCACATTGTCTATATAGAAAAAGAGGAGATGGAAATATGGAATTTAATTTAGAGGTACGTGCACAAAACGGAAAAGTGTACACAAATGCTAGTGAATTATTACCTGATATTAAAGAAGGCTTAAAGCACTACAACTATGTAGTAGATGAAGGAAACTACAAGAAGGCTAAAACAGATAGAGCTGCTTTAAACAATTTGGTAAAGCTTGTATCTGATAAGCGTAAGCAAGTTGAAAATGATGTCTTTGCACAATGGATTCAGGATAAAAAAGACATCATGGCAGTTGAGAAAACAATCAAAGCAGCATCCGATAAATTGGGTGACGGTATTAATGAAGTAGACAATGCAGAAAAAGAATTAAAGCGTAATCAAATCAAAGAACTATGGACAAACATGACAAATGATAAGTACCCATTTGATTTAGTGTTTGAAGAAAGGTACTTGAACAAAACTGTTAAGAACAAAGAAATTGAAGAATCGTTGAATAACAAGTTCTTGAAAGCAGAAGAACAATTATCTTTTATCGAGGCTTCATTACCTGAGGATGAATTACAGGCAGAACAAGTAATCCAATTATTCTGTAAGACTTTGGATTTAAGCAAAGCTACGGAACGTATCAACGAGATCAAGGAAGCTAAAGCTAAACTTCAAGCAAAAGTTGATGCACAAATCGAGCAATCTAAGCAAGCTCAAGCTATGAATCAAACAACAATTCCTCAGAGCCAATTAGAAGCTCATGAAAGTCCAAGTCAAACTCAGGTAAGAAGATACTGCGTATTCCGTTTTGAAGGCTCTATGAGCGAATTACAAGCGTTTAATCCAATTTTAAATCAATTTATTAAAGAACATGATGTGAAAGTCAATATTTTAGAAAAAGGAGAATGTTAATTATGTTACAAAACAATATTGCAAAGAAAAATGACAATCAATTGGTAGAATTTTCTGCCAACGGAGAAAAAGTTAAATTATCTCCAGCTATTGTAAGAAATTACTTAGTAAACGGAAATGGTCAAATCTCAGACCAAGATGTTGTATATTTCATCAATTTGTGTAAATCACAAGGATTGAACCCATTCATTAAAGACTGCTACTTAATCAAGTATGGAAACACTTCACCAGCTCAAATGGTAGTTTCAAAAGATGTTTTCTTGAAACGTGCCGAAAGAAATTCAGAGTTTGATGGTTTAGATGCAGGAATTATCGTAATTAATAACGAAAGTGGTGAGTTAACTTACCGAAAAGGTGCTTTCTATTTGAAAGATCGTGAAGAAGTTGTAGGTGGATGGGCAGATGTATTTAGAAAGAATGTATCTCATCCAACTCACATTGAAGTCTCATTTGAAGAATATGCAGGAAGAACTAAGGACGGAAAACTTAACTCACAATGGAGCACTAAAGCCGCCACAATGATTCGTAAAGTTGCGATTACTCAAGCATTGAGAGAAACATTCCCTAATGACTTCCAACAGATGTATTCAGAGGAAGAAATGAATGTGGATATGAAATTGGATGAAACACCAATTCAACAACCTACACAATCAATTGAGCAAGCACTTGTACAACCACAAACATATTCACAACCTGATGAACCACAAGGGGCACAACCCGAAGGTGTAAGTCTTGTATAAAAGCAAACGTAGCCAAGCTACAGATATAGATTTAAAAACTAGAAAGTTGGTAAAAGAAAGAGACCAAATGTGCATATTTTGTGGAAGTACATATCGCATTGAATTAGCACACACAATTCTTTCAAGAAGCAATGGCGGACTAGGTTCTGAAAAAAACCTAGTCTGTGCTTGCCAACGTTGTCATAGAATCATGGACTCAGAAAGTCCTAAAGGAAAGAAATTGAGAGAGATTGCAATTAAGTACCTAGAACGTATCTACGGACATATTGATGAATCAGAGGTGAAATATAATGCTAAGCCAAAATGAACTGTTGTTTAAATACAATCCATTCAAAGTTAAATATTGGAAAGACGAAGAAATCCAAGAACAACTTGAAATTTTAGTGGATGCTTATATTCCTGATGCAGAAACAGTAATGGAAATGGCGTTAAATGTCGAAAACCTAGCGAATCAAATGTTCTTGATTGGTGAAATGATAGCTAGGTTACAAGAAAGCTCGAACATCTTAAAAGCAGACATTGAAAACAAAACAAATCAAGAGATTTATGTTGCACGTAGTACTTGGGAACGTGAGCATGATGGAAAAGCACCTAGTATTAAATACTTTGAAGCTTTAGCAGGTCAAAAAGTTTCTGAGGAAAGAACTAAGTTTGCAAAAGTTGATTCTGATTTAAAACGTTTCAAAACTGCTTACGAAAGTATTGAAGCAAAGATGAACTCAGAAAAGAAAAAACTTGATGCTACTAAGTTTGAGATTGGAGGCGCGTAAGATGATTTTAGGCATTGATCCAGCAAATGAATACAGTGCATTTGTTGTGGTTGAGAATGATTTATCGGCAGTTGTAGATAAAGGGAAAGTTCCTAACAAAGAATTACAAGATAAAATCTCAAATTGGAAAGCAGAGAATTATCCAATTGATTATGTGGCGATTGAAGGAATACAAAGTTTCGGTATGCCTGTAGGTCAAACAACATTTGAAACTTGTTACTTTATAGGACGTTTATTAGAACAATTTGAAGCTTTCAATATAGAACCCACATTAATATACAGAAGCGAAGAAAAAATGCTTCTATGCCACTCTATGAAAGCGACAGACGCAACTATAAGACAAGCTTTAATTGATTTGTTCGCTAAAGACACTCCAAACAAAGGAAAAGGTACAAAGAAAGAGCCTGGATACTTCTACGGATTCAAAAGTGACATCTGGAGTGCGTTTAGTGTCGCTATAACGTTTCATACAAAGTACATAGGCACGGAATGTTAGGAGGTGTGATGAATGTCAGTGATTAGAACTATTAAGAACGAGAATTACACAACTATGTGTAACACTCATCTAGGAGATAAAAACCTATCACTTAAAGCAAAAGGATTGCTCAGCGTGATGCTTTCTTTACCTGATAAATGGCATTATTCAGTTAAAGGTTTGGAAAGTATCTGTAAAGAAAGTAAAAACACGATCAATAGTGTTTTGAATGAATTGGAAGATAACAACTATCTTGTTAGAAGAAGAAGATACTGCAATGGAAAAATCAGTGAGTGGGAATACATTATTTTCGAGAATAATGAAAACCATGACGAAGAATTACTACATCTCAAAAATGAAGATATAGAAAATGAAGATATAGAAATTCAAGATATAGAAAATAGGGATGCATATAAAATAACTAAAGAATTAAATACTAATAGATTAAATACTAATGAATATAAAGAAAAAAATATAAAAAAAGAAAGTGTTAATTCTGTTATTGCAGAGTATACACAAAACCAAGATTTGCAAGATGCTTTGCATGGCTTTGTTGAAATGAGAAATAAAGCAAGAAAGCCTTTGACTGCTAGAGCTATGAAGTTGTCTTTAAATAAATTAACTGAATTAGCATTAGATGATGTTACCAAGATTGCTATTGTAAATCAGAGCATCATGCACAATTGGCTAACATTCTACAAGTTGCAGAACAATAACAATGGCGGTCAAAGACAATTGACGAGAAAAGAAATGGGGTATGCATTTTGACATTAGAAGAAACTGAAAGAATATTACAGGTGCTAAGAATCAATTACCCAATGAGTTACAAAAACATGACTCAAGAAGATACGCAAGCCTATTTAAAACTTTGGCAAGTATCTTTTAAGGATTATGAATACTTGGTTGTAGCAAATGCAGTCAATCAAATTATTCAAAGTGATACAAGAGAGTTTGCTCCAAATGTAGCACAAGTAAAAACGAGAATTAGTAAAACTGCAATTGGGAAAACTAAAGAGTGTGGAGAGGCTTGGGAAATCGTTTTAAGGAACGCTAAGTGTGACCCTCATACTAGTAAGGTCAACTACGATAAACTGCCTAGAAACATTCAGAAAGCGCTTGGAGGGAGCTATCTGTTAAGAGATATTGCGTGGAGCAATAAAAAAGACTTGCAATACTATCGAGATAGATTTCTACAAGCATATAAAGATATATGCGAAGAAGAAGTGCAGTTGTTAAATTCAGGACAAATCAGTTTGGAAATGTATCAACAACACGATCGATTGCCTGCACCTCCAAAAAAGGAGGAAGGCATGAAAATGTTGGGAGATTTGATGAAAGAATAAAAATAGGAGGGGTAGCAAGTGCAATATTATATGTTGGATAAAAACGATATATCAGTTGTACGTGGAATCGTATCTTCAAAAGATGTAATGAAGGAATTGGGCATTACAAACGCTCAGTTCCATAAGATGTTGAGAAACGAGGAAACCTACAAAGGATGCATTCTTCTTCCCATTGAAACGGATGAGGAAGAAAGAAGAAAAGTAACAAGTCAAGATGATGAACAATTCCAACTACTGGGCGAAAGTAAAACAGGAATCAGATATTACATTACAAGTTATTTGAGAGTTGTTTCTGTTGATTTAAAAGGAAACCAAAAGGAAATGAAAGCTAAAAAGGAAACGGAATCAATATACAGAGTTGTAGTGAACTTTAAAGAAGGAAAACGATACTTGAATGTATTGTTTGAAGCCTACAAAGCTTTCGTTGGGGAAATAGAAAAGAATGATTCTATCGTTTGGGACGGCGAAATGAAAATCGAAAACCTAAGAGTTATCAAACTAGCTCAGATTCAGGGATTGAGAAACAAGAAGAAAGTGAGAATAGGCGATACAGTCTATAGCTCAATTGCCGAGTGTGCTAGAAAGAATTTCATTTCTAAATCACATATGTATCAGATGATAGAAGGAATCAGACCTAACTCAATAGGTGTTGAATTTGTATAAAGGAGTTGAAAAGAAATGAACAGAGTTATTTTATCAGGTGAAATCGGCAGTGATATCACTTTAAAGAAAACTGCAGCAGGGCAAAGCCTATGTAACTTCTCAATTGAAGTTAAAGAAAAAGGGAAGGACGGACAAGAACGTAAATATTTCTTCGATTGTACTGCGTGGGGAGAAAATGCAGAACATATTAATCAATATGGATTTAGAGGACAACACATTGCAGTTGACGGAAAGCTTCAAAAAAGCTCATACACGAACAAAGACAATCAGAAGGTGTATAAGACTAGCGTGTACGTAATGGACGTAGAATTGGCTTTAAACAATGCGACAATGCCACAAACACAAGCTTATCAACAAACGCAACAACAGATGCAGCAACCTCAAACAGTGCCATTTACAAATCAAGTAAATTATCAATCATATCCTGAACATTATGATAATGACGAAGGGATGCCATTCTAGATGATTGCAAAAAGATATGATGATGAGCTTATGTACAGTGTTATGAAATGTGAAGGCGATAAAAAATACAAATACTGTACGAGAGATGGAAAACTAGCTTTTAAAAAGCCTAGTAAAGATTTTCTAGGGGTAACAAAGCAAAATTACAAGAATGTTTATGTCATCAATGGAGAAATTTACATTGGAGAATATGTTGGGAATGGTGAATAAATGGAAAAACAGATAAATCTCACGGGGGGGTTATCTATAATCAAGATTGTTTAAAAGGACTAAAAGAAATTAAAGACAATCAATTTGATGTTGCGATTACATCCCCTCCATATAACAGGGTAAGAAACGACAAGTATGCTCATTATGATGATGTTAAAAACAATTATTACAAGATGATCGTTGATGTAACGAATGAGTTATTAAGAGTGTGCAAGAAAGATGTAATCGTGAATATTCAAGCAACATATTTCAACAAAAAAGATGTTTATAAATACATTGGATATTTCGCAGATAGATTAAAAGGAATTGTGATTTGGGAGAAAACAAACCCTCAACCAAGTATCAATAAGATTAAGGACGAGAACGGAAACATACTTACATCAGTATGTAATGCAGTTGAATATTTCTTTGTTTTAAATGAACAGGCAGAGGAATTTAGAGCTTATGGGTCAATCAAAAACATTGTGCATAGCTCAGTTAACGAAAAACACTTTAAAGGGCATGGAGCAATTATGAAATATGAAATTGCAGATTGGTTTGTTAAAAATTTCAGTGTTAAGGGAGATACGATTGTTGACCCATTCTTAGGAACAGGAACAACCGCTATCGCATCAGAGCTTAACAAAAGAAAATATGTTGGATATGAAATATCTAAAGAATATTGCCAAATTGCAAAGAAAAGAATTGCAGTAGAAACAAGTACATTATTTTAAGGAGAAAATAGCAAAATGATGTATTTAAGTATGGCAATTCACAATATAGCGGTAATGATATTTACCGCATACATGGTGATTCATGTACACCCTATTTGGGCAGTATGTATCTTATTCACTCATAGAATTGGAACTAAAGTTGTACGTGTTCCAATTGAGAGTGATGAGGATGATGCAAAGGATGATGTATACGGGATGGATTGGAATGAAGAAGATAGCAATGAATCAGGTAGAGACAAGTTTTAAAAATGTAGAAAAAGCCCTGAAAGACAACGGATTATATGAAGCATATGACGATATGGTATTAATTAAACAGGCTTTAATTGAGAGAGATAGAAAAATATACGGATTGCAGCAACATAACAGAAATTTAGAGGATAAATTAGGAAGGATAGGAGGTTATCATTATGGAAATCCTAAACAATAACATTTATTGGTGTGACTTGCCAAAATATAGTAATACGATTCTTTATAAAAGGAGACCTTGTATCGTTATTTCAAACGATATTCAGAATAAAGGGAGTAAAACAGTAAATGTAATTCCAATTACTAGCAATTTAAAAAGAACTGATTTGCCTTGTCACGTGATGGTAGATACAGGACATGAGTATGGAATGGCAAAGGCAGAGCAAATTTTAACGATCAATAGAGAAAATGTTAAGTGGCATATCAAGCAATTAGATTGGAAAGAAGTAAAAGAAATAAAATGTGCATTATTAACTCAGATGGGAATTATTTAAGGATTGTATAATGCCTAAAAGAGATACAGAATACGAGCATTTCAAAGAAACCTGCGGAGGATGGTTTAACTACCATGGCAATATTGGTCTAAGAGCAGGGGATGTCGCAATGGCAACGCTATTTGATGAAACTGAATTAGTGCAAATTGTATTGACTAAACCTTATACTTTCAATCGATGGTGGTGTAAGATCGTTGGTTTCAATAGTGACGGAATTGAATATCTAGTTGATAGAACAATAATATTTCAAATTTTGATAGACAAAGACTATAACTTGCGAAGAAAAAGAAGAAAAACTTCTTAAAATCAATTTAAACACGTCTAGAAGTGATTTTAACGAGCAAAATAGATTGAAACGAGTATTTGTTAGGGTAAATAAAGAAAAGGCTAAAAACACGTTTAAAACGATAAATATGTTTATAGCCTTTTTTAGTCTTATGTAGTAAAATATATGTATGAACACTTACAACAATTACATTATATTTTTATCTGATTTAATGGCGATAGAACCGCCTGTTGTTATCTATCAGAAAGACGGAAAAGCCTACTATGGAAACGGGCAAAAAACAGAAAGTTTCCAATTAAAACCATCTGCCAAAGCAACAACAATCGTGAAAGAGAATAAAATCTATGTGGATTTAGATAAATTCAAGGATGAAATAGATCTTTATTTGAGTTTGGCACATAAAGTTAGACATTGTGCTCAATATCAGGCGATAAATGATGTTGGATTGGCGGATATTGCTACTCCTGAAATGCTCAAAATTTGGAAAAAGGAGTTAAAAGAGTATAAAGGAAGCGAAAATGAAGGATATGAAACACAACATATAGAGTTAGATGCATTTGCATTTGCGTGGTTTATCGGGGTATCTGTATTCGGGGTTGAATTACACTTAAACGGGGTTAGAAGCGGAAAGCAGCTACTTTCAAGATACATACAGTTCATTTCTAACAATTACAGTCTTGAAGAACTAAGGGATTGCCTAGAATATTCAGGATTTGCATATAACAGAAATCAAGCCTAGAAAAATAGGCTTTTTTTAATTTATCTATTGATAAATATATCATGATATGTTATACTATGTATGAAAGAAAAGTAGAGGTAATTACAATGGCAAAAGCAAGCGAAGCACGATTAAGAGCACAAATAAAGTATGAAAAAAAGAGCGTAAGTC
>OBKR01001590.1_pt1 | contig 19158 bp, 17 predicted proteins | sample 1518991 | NCBI WGS metagenome assembly OBKR01 (sample SAMEA2452117, study PRJEB22498) | human gut metagenome | biome: human feces; feature: human gut; material: feces | place: Australia | collected 2012
TTGTCGCCGAAAGTCACTTCAGCCCCGTCCGTTATGACGAGATTATGATTGGAATAAAAATAATCGCCTACGGAAATGTTATACCCATAATCGCACCAAAAAGGCGCCGTGACGACGACGTTCTCCCCCGTTTTGCCGAGAATTTCTTTCAGAAGCTTTTGCCGCGCGTCGTGTTCGGACGGACATAATTGATTGTATCGATGGCATTTTTGCATACATTTCTCAATTTCCGCTTCTATTTCAGGCACATAACACGCCTTAAAAAGGCAATTTAACGGGATGTCTAATTTTTTAGTCATTTTCGCTCCTTATGAATGTCCGCGCGATTTTTTATTATAGTACCATATTCCCAAAAGATTGTCAAGCCGCAATTGCCGAACGCAAAGAAAAGCGCGCGGCGCCTGCCATTCTGATGCGTTTTTCCTATTTCCACCTTTTCCCCCCTCGACAAGCATTCGGAAAAGAGGTTTTAATAGTCGGGAAAGGATATTTTATTGAAAGAGCATTGACGCGAAGATCCTAAGCCAAACGGATAAGCTCGATTTAAGGCGAAGGGTTTGCATGGAGAAATTTCCGTTTTTTTGTCAGGCGCTTTTCGGCAAAAACTCCCGATTCCTTTTCCGTCGAATGATTTTAGCCTAAAAATCACAATTGTTCTTTTCCATAGCTTCCCCTTTGTTTCCTAACGAATCATTTTCGGCGGGAATTCTTCATTTTTTGGCAGTCCGTTTCTGCCATTTAAGAAACAAAGGACTGTTTCGCCGCGAAAATTCAACGCAGGAGCGCGAAAGCGGCGCGGACAGGGAATCCCTCTGCCGAGGAAAAAGCCGCCATAAAACCCTGAGGGACCTTCATGATTTTCGACCTTAAAATGCGAAGGAACAGAGGATGGACGGAAAAGCTTACTGATAAGCCCAAAGGGTCAAAATTCGGCATTTCCGAATAGAATTTGCGAAAGAGCAAAAGTCGGTTCAGTCGGGTTATCGGTAGGGTCGAAAAAAAGCAGGAGAAAGCGTCGGGGTTATAAACTGCCCCGAACGCGGCTCACAGCGGACTGCAATGCCGACCGTACGCGGGATTGAGGACATTCCCTCTATCGCTCGATTTAGGCGTCGGTTTTGCAGCTATGACGGCGCCCTGCGGGTCGAAAAAAGAAAAAACGCCCTGTTTACGGGCAAAAGCGTGGGTTGTCACAGGCGTTACGCAAAAAATAAAAGACGCGTCAGAGGAAAAATAAAAAAGCCCTATCACCAGGAAGGGACGTTTTTCAGAGGTGATAGGTGGCACCTGTCACGGTGACAGGTCAATGTGAATTAACCAATAGAAAAGTAACTACAACAGAAAAGAAAGATATATTTAACTACGCGTGACACACGCGCGCAAGGTTTCTTTTGCGTTTGTTAAGGGATCGCAGTCGAAGAAAAGAATTGCCCGATCTATGTTTTATTTTTCTGCTTGGCATTAAAATTTTTTCTAAACCGTTTTGTTGACAACGACTGCATGAACTGCCCTTCGTAATATCTTTCCTTTCTATTGAACCATGCAACAACTTAAATTTGTCCATTCGTCGATAAGTGCCGAAACGATATTTTCTTTTATAGCGTCGGTATGTTTACCGTAGTTCCCTTTGGAAATTTATTCCGTTGCCAACATATTAAAAGTACTCGAAAGCTATTAAGCTGTTCTTTTATTTCTCTGCCGATGTCTTTGTACTATCCAGAGATTGCCGCGTATATTTTTACAACGAATATACTTTTTCTATATCGAAATCCAATCCGTTTTTCTTCGCATCCTCCCATACCGTCTGTAACCATTCCAAACATTCCGCATACGCTGTTTTCTCCCCGTATGCAAATTGATTTTCATCATCCGATTTTATCTCTTGTAATTCTTTCAAGCGGTCGACCAGCATATTTTTTATGTAACTCAACGTTTCTTTTTCTTTCATTCGTCCTTCATCCATTAGTACTTTTTAGCTCCTACGCTATTTTTTCTTTGGCTAATTAAATATTTTTGTGTGTTTCCTCAAAGGAAACACACAAGCCCATGGGCTTGTGTTAATCTCTATGTTTAAATTTTAGCACTAATGTATTTTATTGTCAATATTTTTTATATTATTTACGTCGTTTTTTCAAAATATTTATCTGATTAATTTTCTTATTTATTTTTAGCAACTGTTCAAAACTTTCTCCAAACCATTTTGTTGACGACGCCCGTGTATGATTGGATAATTTTTACTACCTTTGTCGAAACATTTTCGTCCGTATAATCGGGCACGGGAATTCCATAGTCCCCGCTGTCGTTCATCTCTACCGCCGTATCCACTGCCTGCAAAAGCGATTGCTCATCGATCCCCGCAAGAATAAAGCACCCCTTATCCAACGCTTCGGGACGCTCCGTACTGGTGCGGATGCACACCGCGGGAAAAGGTTTCCCGATACTCGTGAAATAACTGCTCTCTTCGGGTAACGTACCGCTGTCCGACACCACCGCATATGCGTTCATCTGCAAATGATTATAATCGTGGAACCCCAAAGGCTCGTGCTGGATCACTCTTCTATCAAGCTTAAATCCGCTTTGCTCCAGACGTTTTTTACTTCTCGGATGGCAGGAATATAATATCGGCATATCGTATTTCTCCGCCAATTTATTGATTGCGTTGAACAACGACAGGAAATTCTTCTCCGTGTCGATGTTTTCTTCCCGATGCGCCGAAAGCAATATATATCTTTTCGGTTGTAAGTGGAGCTTTTTAAGAATGTCGCTCGCTTCTATTTCTTTCAAATTGTTATGCAAAACCTCGGCCATAGGCGAACCCGTGACATACGTTCTTTCTTTCGGCAGTCCGCATTCGGCAAGATACCTTCTCGCGTGCTCCGAATACGCCATATTGACGTCGGAAATGATATCTACAATCCGACGATTGGTTTCCTCAGGCAAACATTCATCCTTGCAGCGATTCCCCGCCTCCATATGAAAAATAGGAATATGCAGCCTTTTGGCCGCGATCCCCGAAAGGCAAGAGTTGGTATCACCCAATATCAAAAGCGCATCGGGCTGTACATGCGCCATCAATTTATAGGAACAGTTAATGATATTCCCCACCGTTGCACCGAGATCGTCGCCGACCGCATCCATATAAACCTCGGGCGTTTTCAGCTTCAAATCATGGAAAAATACGCCGTTGAGATTATAATCATAGTTTTGTCCCGTATGAGCAAGAATACAATCAAAATATATGCGGCATTTATTTATGACCGCTGCCAAACGGATAATTTCAGGACGAGTTCCGACAATGATGAGAAGTTTGAGTTTTCCGTTGTCCGTAAATTGGATATCCGAATAATCAAGTTTGAGTTGCATTATTTTTTCTCCACTTCTTCGTAAAAAGTATCCGGACGCGCAGGATCAAACAGTTCGTTCGCCCACATCACCGTTACCAAGTTTTCCGTATCGCTTAAATTGATAATGTTATGCGTATAGCCCGGCAACATATGCACCGCCTCAATTTTATCGCCGCTCACCTCGAAATTCAATACTTCGTCCGTACCGATCTTCCGTTCCTGAATAAGACCGCGGCCGCTGACGACGATAAAAAATTCCCACTTACTGTTGTGCCAATGCTGCCCTTTGGTGACGCCGGGTTTACTGACGTTTATGCTGAATTGTCCGCAATTTTGCGTCTTTAACAGTTCTGTAAAACTCCCTCTTGTATCCTCGTTCATCTTTAAGGGAAACGACACTTTCTCTTTCGGCAAATAAGAAAGATAGGTAGAATACAACTTTTTCGCAAAACTGTTGTCGGGAATTTCAGGCATCAAAAGTGTTTGCGGCTGTTTTTTGAAACTTTCCAGCAGATCTGCAATCTCCCCTAATGTTACATAATAGGTGGTGGGAACCGCACAATATCTTCCTTTCTCTTTTAATATTGTCTTCACGCTGTCAAACTCGCAGCGGTGCGCCCTGCCTTCCAGCGCATCCAGCATTTCCTGTACCAAATCATCGATATAGAGAAGTTCCAGCTCCGTCGCACGGTCATTGACGGTAATGGAAAGATCGTTGGCAATATTGTAACAAAACGTAGCCACAGCGCTGTTGTAATTGGGACGACACCATTTTCCAAATAAATTAGGGAAGCGATAGATAAGTACCTGGGCACCTGTTTGTTGAGCATAATCGAAAAATAATTCCTCGCCTGCCAACTTTGATTTCCCGTAATCGCTCTGTCCATATCTGCCGATGAGCGTCGCCTGAATGGAGCTGGACAGCATCACGGGACAGATATTTTTATGCTTTTTGAGAGTATCCAGCAGAGTACTCGCAAATCCGAAATTCCCTTTCATAGATTCCGTTTGATCTTGGGGACGATTTACGCCTGCGAGATTAAAGACAAAATCCGTTTTGGCGCAATACTCGTCTAAAAGTTCAGGCTCGGTATTTACATCGTATTCATAAATTTCGTCTATGCGGAGATTGGGACGGGTTTTGTCTTTCCCTTCCTTTATATTTTTTAAAGCGTAACAGAGATTTTTTCCGACAAATCCCGCTGATCCCGTGATTAAAATATTCATGATTTTATTTTACTTATTTTTCTTGAAACTGTCAAGCTCATCTTTGATGTATTGCAAAGAAGCGATCTTTTCTTTCGTTTCTTCTACATTTAATAATTTAGTATTATTGGAGTTAAATTCGGTAAGCAGATTTCTCTCCGTATCCCCCTGTTTAAAATATTTATCGTAATTCAAACCGCGTTTGTCGCAAGGAACTCGATAGAAGTTGCCCATATCGATCGCATGAGCGCATTCCTCATTCGTAAGCAGGGTTTCGTACATCTTTTCGCCGTGACGAATGCCGATGACTTTGATATCCTTTTTATTTCCGCCGAATAATTCGCAAACAGCTTCCGCCTGCGTTTGAATCGTACATGCCGGTGCTTTTTGGACGAGAATATCGCCGCTTGTCCCATGCTCAAAGGCAAATAATACAAGATCGACCGCTTCGTCCAGCGACATGATAAAACGGGTCATATTACCGTCGGTAATCGTGATGGGATTGCCCGACTTTATCTGTTCAATCCAAAGAGGAATTACGCTGCCGCGCGAACACATGACATTTCCGTAACGGGTGCAGCAAATTTTCGTCGTCGTAGTCGTGCGAGCTTTCGCTACTATGACCTTCTCCATCATCGCTTTTGAGGTGCCCATCGCATTGACGGGGTAAGCGGCTTTATCCGTGGAAAGACATATCACCGTCTTTACCCCTTCTTCAATGGCCGCAGTGAGAACGTTTTCCGTTCCGAGGACGTTCGTTTTGACCGCTTCAATAGGAAAAAATTCGCAACTCGGTACCTGTTTGAGCGCTGCCGCATGGAAGATATAATCCACTCCATACATTGCGTTTTTGACCGACTGTATATCCCGCACATCTCCGATATAAAATTTTATTTTCTCGGCTACTTCCGGCATTTTTGCCTGGAACTCATGACGCATATCGTCCTGCTTCTTCTCATCGCGGGAAAAAATACGGATCTCGCTGATGTCAGTATGGAGGAATCGGTTAAGTACCGCGTTACCGAAACTTCCTGTTCCACCAGTTATCATTAAGGTTTTACCTTTAAAAAGTGACATGTCCCACCTCCAAAATATCAGCAATTCTTTTACACGCAAAGCCGTCTCCATAAGGATTTGCCGCATGAGCCATAGAATTATATATTTCTCTATTTTCAAGTAATTCCTTGAAATTTCTATATATTACCTCTTCGTCTGTTCCAACTAGTTTTAGCGTACCAGCCGCAATCCCCTCTGGTCGTTCAGTGGTGTCACGCATAACCAAAACGGGCTTTCCCAGCGAAGGAGCCTCTTCTTGAATTCCTCCAGAATCTGTTAATATCATATAGGATCTTGCCATAATATTATGACAATCGAGGACTTCCACCGGTTCTATAATATGAATTCTGTCACAGCTCCCTAATTCTTCATCGGCTGCTTGACGGACAACCGGATTCATATGGATAGGATACAATGCCTTTACTTCAGGGTGCTCATCCATTACCCGACGAATAGCGCGAAACATTTGATGCATTGGTTTTCCAAGATTTTCACGTCTATGAGCAGTGATAAAAATCAACTTTGAACCTTCAGCCCATTTCAATTCTGGATGCGTATAATCATCTCGGACTGTTGTTTTCAACGCGTCGATCGCAGTATTCCCTGTTACCCAAATATTCTTTTCATCTTTGCCTTCTTTAATTAGATTATTTTTGGCTTTTTCCGTCGGAGCAAAATTATATTGAGAAATGATAGAAACCGCTTGTCGATTAAATTCTTCCGGATAAGGTGAAAAAACATTATAAGTCCGAAGTCCAGCTTCAACATGACCAATTGGAATTTGCAAATAGAAACAAGCAAGCGCTGTAACAAAAGTAGTCGAAGTATCGCCGTGCACTAAAACCACATTTGGTTTTTCCTTTTCCATTACTTCTTTAATACAATTCAAAATACTCGTAGTAATATCGAAAAGTGTCTGCTTGTCTTTCATAATAGATAAATCGTAGTCAGGCACAACTTTAAACGTTTCTAATACTTGATCGAGCATTTGACGATGCTGGCCAGTAACGCAAACTATTGTTTTTATTTCTTTTCTCGTTTTCAATTCGTTCACAAGTGGACACATTTTTATTGCTTCTGGCCTTGTGCCGAAGACAAGCATTATAGTTTTCATTTTTATGACCATTCCTTTCTGCAAAAGGCACAAAGCGGAATGGAAATAGCTCTTACCTTTTGCAGTATTTTATTGTATAATGTTTTTGTGAGACGGCAGACACACTACAGAACACGTGGAGGTGAGTAGGCGCAGCGTTTCTTGCTGACTGTATTTTTATGTGTGTCGCGCGACGTATTCAAGCACAAACAAGTGGGACATCGAGCCCGTGGACTTATCTTTGTAACGACATTACTCGTTAGCAAATGTTATCGCGCAGTCCCTGTCTGTCGTACTCACTTATATTTTTTTCGCGCTATCCTCAGAGGGCTTATTTTTTGTTATTCTTTTTTGAGCTTTTACTTGTATTTCATTTTCGGACTTTATAATCCTTTCTTTTGGTTTTGTATTTCACAAACAAAGATTTAACCAAACTCATAATAGCTATATTATCTTTCCAATGAATAACCATAATAACTATCATACAAGCGACGCCATATATTATCGCCATCGGAATATCAGCCGTTACTAGAATAAGCAACAGAACTAATATTAGATATGACGGAATAGTAACTCCCCACCGAACTTTTATATTGATGATTTTTTTTATTAAGTACAGTCTTATAGCCCACATTATGACAAAACTTAATACAGTTGCTATTGCTGCCCCCATAATCCCATATATAGGAACAAGAATTAAATTTGCAATCAAATTGCAAGAAGAACCTATTATTACTGACCAAAACAAGCCGCTTGTCTTTTTTGATGCACGAAAGGCTGCCGCCAAAAAACCCGCATGTGATGAAAAAAGTGCTGAAACAGTTAATAACGGAACATATTGCCATGCGATAAAGAAATCATTTGAATACAAAAACGAAGCCATTGGTTTAGCTAAAATAATAACCAAAACACATCCCATAACACACACATAATCATAATAATGATATACGTTGGAATGGAATTTCTCCTCCTCATCATCTCCATGATTTTCTATAGCGGATAATTGCCATGCTTGTGTAAATATAGCAAGAACCGTTGTGAGCAACGATGGTATTTTGTGAGCAACACTATATAGACCGCTCGCAGCTATTCCAAGAAATCCAATTATTATATATCGATCAATATATGAATTGATTGCCCATGCCAAAAGTGTAGGTATCATCGGGATACTGTATTTAAGCATCTCTTTAAGCAATGTAGAGTCGATTCGGAAAAGCTCACAAATCCTGAGTCTGCTCCCTACGAACATAATAATTATCGGAATTATGTAACCTGCAATCATGCTAAACAGATATCCATATATACCGATTTTCCAAACAAGCAAAAAAACAACGTTGCATATAATTATCATTATCGTCATTATGATCCCTTGAACAGCAAACAATTTTGTTTTGCCTATAGCTTTTACATAATTGGATAAACAATTATGATAGTTATACAAGGTATATAAAACAACAAAAATCGAAAACCACTCAAAAATTTCGTTAACCGCCAAAAAGACCACAAGGCAACCCAACATAAGTAACAAAACAGAAACATTTATAAAAGACAAGGAAGTAGATAACACTTGCTTGTGCGCCTTGCTTTTGTCCATCGCAAATCTTAAAGTGCCTTCGGCAATCGACAGGGTGAGCAAAGGATAGATAAAGTTTACAGAGCTAACGATAAGATCCGCTATTCCATACTCTTCTGTAGATAGAACCCTTGTATACAGCGGAGTGAAGAAGAAAATCAATATTTTTGAGGCAAAGTTACTTATAGCAAACAAACTTGTATCTTTAAATAACTTTTGAGTCTTGCGTGTTGTCGATCCTACCTCAAGATGATTTTCCTTTGTTTCAGGCTTCGTATCCATTTATCACCTCTTCCAGTTTAGCTCTAAATAGGTCATAATTGTCAGCTTCGCCCCTCAAGGCGTTTTTGATTTGTTCAGAATCATAGCTCTTCACAATTTTTGATATCTTGTTCTGAAAAACATCAAAGCAGTCGGTTTCTTTTAACTCAACAGAATCCACATAAAAATCAGGCAGATTCAATCTGTTATAAAAAAGATCATATGCTTTGCTTTGATAACTGTCTCCCGAATATTTTGATGCATCTATAGAGAGAACCGGAATCATATTTTTCAATCCTAAAATAGTACCATGAAAATAATCTGTTACTAAAAACGCACCATACTTAAAAACGTGTCCCCATTCGAATGGATTAAGATCATACAGATAAACGTCGGCATCAGGGTTTCCATCCATTAAAGCAACTATTTGAACATTAGCGCCCCAATATTCTCTTACATACTTCGCATATTTAGGGTGCATAAGCATTACAAATACAGTTTTTTTGCTAAAATCAAACTTGTTTTTTTTCATTTTTTTTATCAAATCCATTTCAGGAAAGCTCATATCTAAAAAAATTGTGGGGTCACAATTGTGTTGAATTGGTATTTCATTCGATACATATTTTTCAACAAAGCGATATGTATTTTCGTCACGAACTCCTAAATAGCAAAAATCCGAAAATGCTTTATTCAAGTAGTTTTTAGTATGATTATCAACCTCCTCATACCTTTGCATATGGGCACTAGCTGCATATGCAAACTTTGCTATAACATCCACTCCGGATAAAAAGTAAACATTAGGCAGTCCAATATCATTCCAATTAAAAACAGCATCGCTACCAACTATCACAATATCATACATGGAAGATATTTTTTTTATTGCTGTTTTATAAGCTTTTCCAACTAAAGATTTACCTAAAGGAAGACACTTGACGAATTTATTAAACATGCGCGTTTGAATAATTTTCATTATGGCTTGTCTTATACCATGTTTATATACGAATACTAACGGACATTTAATCTTAAAAAACTCACGAGAAAAACTATTGTAATCAATAATCTCTATAGATTCATTGGGAAAATCTTTTTTTAATCGCTCGACAAGAGAAAACGATTGTAAAACTGCGCCATAGTTTATTGCTCTATGATAAGTTAATATGCCTATTTTCATTTTGCAAAATATCCCCTTTCTTTTTAAGGTGCTTTTCTCTAATAGTGTCGTCTAGTATAAATACATATATCAACAAAAAGTATCCACCACTAACAACAATCCCACCATTAGTTACATTTAAAACAATCAATACGATTTGAATTATCAAGGATATTGCTATGTATGCATTAAACTTGTATTTTCTCGATATAATATTAGTTAAGAAAGAAAACATCCACACGAAATAGCATAGTGAAAAAACGCCAGATTGAGCTGGAAGCGACGCATATAAATTATGTATGTACATATCATTGTATGACAATACACCCCACCCAGCTCCCAGTATAAAATTTGATTTAAATATCGCAAACTGAGCATTACTTTCTTCAAAACGATAAGTGATTGAATGGTCATTCGCTTGGACATTATCAAATCTAATCATCATTTGATCAAAAGCTTTGTCAATGATGTCTGGTTGATAAATAATTGTTATTATAACAAGAATCGAAATGAATAATGAGATTCTGATAAATCCAAATCGTGTTTTATTGGCATTTTTTAATGACAATAAACATATTAATAAGGCTACGAAAGCACAAATAACCCACCTAGTTCTCGAAAAAGATAATAGCACCGTAACAATGCTTCCGATGAGCGATGCATACAATAAATAACGCTTTTTTATTGACCATGAATTATCTGTTAAAAACAACAGACACATAGTAATAATGAATGCTCCCACACCAAATGTACTACTAATAGCTCCAGCAGCCCTAACTAAATCACCCTCTGCCGCCCATATATTTACATTGATAATCCCCAACGATATCAGGACAGAAAGCACACCGCTTAATATACTCACTATAAGTATTACATTGAGATATGTATTTAAGTTAGGTTTACATATGTTATACCATGCATAAACAACGACCGGCATCATGAACATAATAGCATCAGATAAAACGTCATTCATTGTCCATGAAAAAATCAATGTAACTATAATGGAAATAGCTATATAAATGAGTAGACACAAATCACGAACGGAAACTTTGTTGTTCAATATTGTTTTTGTTGTCCACAATGCCAAAGATGACAAAACCAATATATATAGAAGATATATATTTATATCACGCCCTAACAAGGGAATACTAAAAAACGGAATTTGGAATGTAAATATCTGTTTGATCAGTACAACAAATCCAAACACTTCATATACTTTTTTCAACATATAAGTGCTCCATAACTTGATTAGCCAAATTCTCAATTCGATTGTCGTAATCTAATTTTTCAACATATTCACAAACATTGCTTTTATAATATTCATAATTGTTATACAATTCTATAACGCCCTGTGCATAATCATCGTTAGAAACACCTATTCCGTACATTTCGCATAGACGCTTTAATGGGGGATTTTCTGAAGCTAAAATCGGTTTCCCTTGGAATAGGCTTTCGTAGAATTTCCCAGATGCACAATATAAGGTGTTATAACTGTCTTTATCAAAAACTACTACAGAAGCGTCTGTATTATCAATTAAATATTTCAGTTCTTGACGAGTAACAAACCCTAGATAATGAATTCTATTTTCAACACCATTATTTACTATCATCTCTTTGAATTTCATTAAGGCTGCAGGAGATGCACTTCCAACTATGATTAATTCATACTTGTTTGGCAAAGTCACAAATGATTTTACATAGTCAAACGTGAGTCTTTCCTCATCAATTCCGCCCGCGAACAACACCTTAAACTTGTTTGGCTTTAAATAGTTCCCATATTTCTCATTACACGATTCTTTATCATAATCATCCTTTATTTTGTGCATGTTGTCAAACACCAAAGGCTTTGATTTCAAATCCATATATTCCACCATCATGGAAGCACGTTCTTCGTTTGCCGCAAAAACCAAATCTGAATACTTTACATATACTCTTTCGCTTCTCACTCGGAACTGTGTAAGAACTCCTTTCAGCGCAATCCAAAAACCGTTGTTCCTTTTCTTCTTTTTACGATTTTTCATAGGCTTGTCAAATTCACTTGAATCATATACAAGCTTTGACTGCGGTAGAATTTTTTTGATATATGGAATAACTACAGAGCAATCGCTATCATGAAGAAAAATAATATCTGGTTTTTCGGCTTTGGCTATTTTTTTAATTAGATTAATAAAATGCAAAAGAGCTATAGGTGAAGACTTATCAACCAAATGACATGTAATTTTCTCGTTGTCACAATCAGTTGGTGCCACATAAGAAACTAAATGAAGATGTCCTAATCTCTTACAACAATTGATCAATTCCATGCTGCGTTCTTCTTTATTGCAGTCATGATATAAGGCTAATAAAATTTTCATAAACACAACTTCCTCTGCACATTATCTTTGTTAATCGTACATTCTATCATATTTATTGTGTCAGCGTTTTCTTGTACAAACTGAAACATCATTTCTTTTGCATACTGCGTTGCCGCTGCATTATCGATATGGATATACCATTCAAACAAGCTTTCCAGATTTTTTTCTTTATCTAAATAAATTGGAAAAGAAATAATACTTCCCATCTCATCCATATAGGTATTCGGGCTATTAAGTAAAGGCTTCCCATAGAAGAACGCGTCATATAATTTATTTGACAAAGCACACGTCAACTTCATAGAATCATTCCCATATGCATTAAACAGAATATCTACGCCTTTTATAATGCTAGCTTTCTCATTCGGCTGATATGCACCGTGACACTGTATACGAGAACAGTGTATCTTTTCGACATAATCTTCAACGAGTTCACTAGATACTCCTTTTCCATATATCTCAAAAGCAAAACGCGAATCGTTTTTAACCAGATCAATAAGCTTATAACACTGATCTTCGTATGAAACAGCACCTATATACCCAATTCTTATTGGTAGATTCGTTTCTGTTTTAAACTCAGTAACAGCTTGACTGGTGACATCAAAACTGATGTTATGGCATACCAAATAATTCTCGTTTTTAGGCAAAAAGCATTCATATTTTCTTGAAGAGATTACTCTAAGCGCTGCATTCCTCACAAGCCGTTTTTCTATTAACTTAAACAAAGAAATATGTTCATAGGAATAGTCTCTAATATCTATAATATATTTTCCTTTAAAGTGCTTTGAGAGTAGCAATGGCGAACAAAATACGCTGGAGAGCGCAGTCAATGTTATAATGAAATCAATCTTGCGATCCCTAACCTGCGCTTTTACCCATTTTGCATACTTTCTATAACTTGAAAATTTCTTGCTTTCATCCCAGCTCTTAAAAGTATGCAACTCACCATATGATATCGTTTCTTGTATTTCTAATCTATCTGGGACGAACACATGGGTTTCCCATTGATTCTCTGCGCAAATGTTTAAGTAAAATAATACATACGGAGATACTCGAATATTATTCGCTGCGATGATTGCAATCTTCATAATCAAACTTAATCACTAATTTCAAACTGATATGAATAATTATAGTGATTTTCTCCTCCATATGTATATTTATAAGGCTCATCACCTCTTGAAAGATCTATGGATTTTATGAAAGGATATTTCGAGGACACTTCCTTGATCGTTTCGTTCAAAAGCAAACCTCCAGGACTGTATCGTCCAAAGCTTGTCTCTATTATTGATAATCTAATAATAATAGCTCTTCCGTCATTAGCAATTACTCCATTTAAAGTAGCCGCTAAAGCACCATTTAATATTACGCTGGCAAAAATATTATTCTTTGCCTTATACAAAGTTTTTCCGAACACTTCGTTACGCTTAAAGAGCACCATGGGGCAAAGTAAATACTTTGGTAACTTTGTATGCTCAAGTATCCGTTTTGAAAACAATGAAATATTATCTTTCCACAGTTTTTTGGGCGGTGTTTCATTTACAAACAACTTAAACGAAAGTTCAACGTTATCACTATTCAATCTATTGTAACTCGTTCTCAAATTTTGCCTGCAGGACTTCTTTAAACTTTTGTACCACTCATCATAACTCGAAAGGTCAATTTTTACACATATATCTTGAGATGTCGGAAAAATATTTTTTGCGTTAAATACTTCTTTTAGTATAGAAAATTGACTGATTCTGTTAGCGCAAAATGTATATCTAGGGTAATTACTTAACACCAAATCAATAGCGCTTTCTATTTCTTGTACCGTAGCCGAAGCACTATAAATAAAATCCAAATGTCCGACAGAAGAAAATTCGCCCAGCAAATAAATTCGTTTCATTGCTTTGCTTACAAGCAACGGAGCGACTAGAACAGCATTATCGTTATCATAAACAGCATAACTTTCTAATCTAAATTTTTTCGATTCGAAAAGTCTGCGAATATTGGCAGTTTTTCTAATTTTGTCTAAAAATTTATATTCGGAGTATGGAGTTAAGTATATATTGTTTTCATATAACTCTTCAATTGTAGTCTGCAACTTATTCCATGACGCGGATTCTAATCTTAATTTCATTTTTTCACTTGCTCAGCTTTTGTATAATATCATAGTATTTTTGGGTTTGAGTCTTTCTTGAATAGTTTTCCACAGCAAACTTTCTTGCGTTATTCCCCCAAGCATCTAACTTATCTCTATTTTTGTAGCAATATATAACTGCTTCAGCAAGTTTTTCCGCCGATCCATGTTCTAAAGCAACGCCAATGTTGCGTTCACGGATGATATTTGAAATCTCACTTTTTTCATCAACAAGAGCAAGAAGCGGGCTTCCACAAGACATGATAACCCCCGTCTTTGAGGGCAGCGCCATTTTTGTGATCCCTCGCTCGATGGGAACCAATTCCATATCTCCTACGCTGTATATTTCAGACAATCTGCTTGCCGGTTGCAACGGAAATACTTGAACATTATTGATATTCTCGCGTTTGATCTTTTCAAGCAACTGTGACTTGTAGGAACCACTACCTATAAGAGCAAAGCAAATTTCATCAGTTTTTTCCTGAAGTATCTTTGCAGCTTCAGTAATTATATCCCATCCTTGGAACAACCCAATATCACCGGCATAAGATACGATGAATTTTTTTTTGTCTATGCCCAGTTCATCCATAAGAAGATTTTTGGATTTATCAACATGATGCAAATTCAGTGTATCTGCCCAATTGTAAACAACGTCTATTTTTTCTGGCTCGCATCCTGTTTCTGCAATCGTTTTTTTCATGTCGTTTGAAATTGTAACAATTCTTGTATTTTTGACATATACCTTTTTTTCTTTATGTTTAAACCAAGAAATAAGCGGATTACTTTCTCTGATTTTCTTCATGTGCATAAGAGTATCAGGAAAAAGGTCCTGTGCGTTGTACACCGTGGGCGCAATACGCGCGAGTTTGCAACCTATATATCCAAGAAACGGAGGAGAACTGTAAATATAGTAAACATCTGTGGGGACTTTTTTCGCTTCTTTATATAATTCTCTTGTCAGCAAACAATATTTTATCATTCTTTCAAGCAAGCTGTTTCCTTCGCCTTTTTTCGAACCAATGCGACGTACAATTACATTGTCCGATATCTGTTCAGTCGGGTGCCCCAGGTAATATTGTCTAACTTCATCAGAAATTCGACGGGAGGGATAACCGGTAAGCACTGTAACTTCTGCCCCGCATTCTCCCAAATCCAATGCCAATTCATTCAATAGAGCATGTCTCTCTTTGCACAAATGTCCCGTAATAAATGTAATTCTCATAATTCATCTCCATAAACAGATGTCACCCATCGAGAAAAATCCTTATTCTTTCCAGTAGCAATCTCTAGATATTTGCTGCGCAACAAATGTATGATATTCCCTTGCACCCCTTTACCGATTGTGTATTTGTCAATTGATAGAATGGGAGTTATCTCCATTGCTGAACCACAAAGAAAAGCTTCATCACATGTATAAAGCTCTGTTCTATCGATTGTTCTTTCACTCACTGAAATATTCAATGCCTTTGCGATCCGAATGATTGTATCTCTTGTAATACTTTCAAGTACACTATCCGTAAGCTTTGGCGTTATCAACACATTATTGACAACAATAAACAGACAGGAGCCAGGTCCTTCAGCAACTTTTCCCGCTTCGTTCAAAAAAATACAAGTATCATATCCATTACGAAGTGCTTCTCGCTGACCAACACGGCTATTTATATAGTTTGCGCCGCATTTAATTCTCGGAGATAAGGTTGTATCAGAAATTCTTCTCCAAGAAGTAACGCAGCAGTGCAACCCTTTTTTGTTATACTCAGAGTTCGTTCTTCCCTTAGGAATAGGTGCCACAAACATTTCAACAGGATCAGCAGAGCCCCACGAACCAAAGCCATCAACAAACAGAGTCTGCCTGACCGAAAGATTTTCATCGTATTCGTTTGCTTTGATAACATCTATCAGAGCTCTTTTTAAATCATCTTTTGTGTATGGACAATTTATCTCTATCAATCTTGCTGAACGAAGCAATCTATTATAGTGATCATCAAGTCTAAAGGCATAAAGTTGATTTTTTTCACTATTCCAATAACAAGGAATACCTTCAAATACATTCAAGCCAAATTGTGCAGTTGGAGCAAGGATATTAATTTGGGCATCATTAACATTCACGATATTCCCTTTGTACCATATATATCTATTTTCCACATCCGTCTTCATAATTATTTTTCCTCCACTGTCCCTTTTGTTATGCTTTCTCGATCGGTTCCTTGTTGTTTCTTCGTTCTCTCATTCTCTTCCATGTTTTCTATAGTTTCAGAAACATCCTTCATGGAGAATACTCGTTTTACAGTCAACAATAATATTTTCATATCATATAAAGGACCGTATTTTTTCACTTTGTCTACGTAAATATTATCATATTTTACTTTTTCATCCCACGTCAATTCATTTCTGCCCGTAACTTGTGCGAGCCCTGTAATTCCGGGCAGAACACTAAATCTTTTTTTATATTCCGGACTTAGTGTATCATACGCGGGAAAATGCCCAACAACCGGTGAACGCGGTCCTACAAGAGCCATATCCCCTTTAATAACATTGCATAGTTGTAAAAGCTCATCAAGGCTTGTTTTTCTCAGAAAGCGTCCCACTTTAGTTATTCTAGGATCATCTTTAAAGCTATACACGCCCGTACCCATGTTTTGAGCATTTGGGATCATAGTTCTAAATTTATACATAAAATACGGTTTCCCGTTCTTTCCAACTCTCAATTGTTTAAAGATTACACCACCTTTTGAGTCAAGCATTATGGTAATTGAAATGATCAAAAGAACAGGTGAGAGCACAATAAGCGCAATCATAGATACAATAGAATCAATTATTCTGCGAATCACAAAATACATACTTTTTATTTCTCCTTTATCAAGCGTACAATTTCTTTAACCTTTCGGGCGACTTGTTTTTTGTTTATCAAATATTCTTCATCACTTTTTTCTACAAGAGTCTGTTCAAAATCACGTAAAGATTTCATGTTTTTCGCAAATATCATATCGATTTTTCTGATATCCTTAATCTCATCTGCATTGCAAAAACTCCTTGATAAAATAGCAATTGTTGACCCAATTCTATAATGCTCCATGACTATCCACTCTGCCGGGAGTGTACCTTCCCCGATTCGGGCGATACCTCCAAACCCATATGGAATACCTTTTACTTTAAATTTTTGGCATAAATTTTCCACCATTTCGTTAGCAAGAAGCTCGAACATAAAAGATAATCCGTAGCTGAGGTGCAGATCGTTTAATCCAATATATATTTCGTCGAGCAATGGGGCGTCAAGAATCTCATCAATAATCTCTACAGCTTCTTTGGTTTCAAGAAGTAATGTTGTATGAACTCTACTGTTTACGGTGTTCAAAAATACATTTACTTCATCGGCTGTTTTCCACATTGGCAACATAATTCTGTCTGCACCTGCAGAAATAACAGCCTCAATCTCATTAACAGAGGCTGAATTCCAAGGATTTACTCTAACAAGCATTTCTGAATTTGTCAGCATATTGGAAATAATTCGCACATCCTCTACAGTATGATGAGACTTTACCGTGTTCATGTTCTTTTGACGCTCTTCCTTGCCAAGCGTTTCAAGATCGACCATGATACGATCAACACCATATTTTTCGGCAATCAATGCAACCGATGGAATATTAGTAATATACATCAAGTTGAGTGACATCGTTTCCTCCATTCTATAATTTAATTACATTACGTTATCAAAACTATAAGTTTTCCCAACAATCGGATTAGGAGTGTGCGGTATAATCATATCGTTAAGTTTTTTAGTTCACTCATCCGGGTTGAAAAATAAATCATTTACATCCATTGATTTTCTATCGTAAACTTCTCCACACTTCACCTTTGTTTCAGCTGGAACAAGAGTTGTTTTAGCAACTGTTGCATTACAATCAATATGAACGTCATCATAACACATACTGGCATAATTAACAATCGCTCCAACAGAAATAAAACAGCCCACAGCAATAACACACCCTGCATTTACAACTGCCCTCGATTCAATGATATAGCCATTCATGGTCTGCGCGGATGGTGAGACATAGGATTTTAGGAGAGATAAGAGAAACAATGAGATACGGTGTTTCTTCTTTAATCCTTTTTAGCATAGGCAGTCTTACATCGGGATTTCCAATCGCCAAGATGATATTGCTATACTCAACTGCTAATTCGTCAATATCATGCGTTGCCCCAACAACCTCAATTCCGTTCGGAGTCGTTTTTCTTTCATCATCAACAAAATCTATTTTCTCATAACATTTCATTCTTTTGCCTTTTCAGATGTCAATACACCATAAGTACCTGCACCGACAATCAATAAATTTTTGTTCATATAAAAGTCCACCTTTCCAATTCATATTTTGAAGAATATATAAATAGTCTGAATGTTCACACAGTTCAGACTACAACACCATATTGATTTTTCTTATCCAATCTCCTTGGTTATGTGGTCATTCCATTTACCTTTTTCCTTTACAGTACAACGGATAGCCGAGTGATGTTTTCCATCCTCGGCTAATTCAACCTCCTTATCGAATTTTGTACGCTTATCAGCTTGGGTCAAAATAAGCAATCAAGAAGCCATTTTGACTTTTCAAAGGCTGTTTACCGCCTTTTCCACCCTCGCACAAAACCTCATAGCAAAATTGAATTAACCGTGATACCCCCTGAAAAATCTATGTTTTTCTTGTTTGTCTCTATTATACCTCTTTCCCCAATAATAGACATTTTACCTAAAAAATACTAAACCTCTATGGAAGTTCGTTTAATGAAGTTTTCCGAAGTAATTTTCCAATACGAGTAATTTATTGTTCAGGATTTTCAAGTATATGAGTAGGCATATCGTACGGCGTATCTACTCGCATGGTTCGAAATTTTAAGATATAAAAATAAATCTTACTAATTCCGACTCGCTTTTGTTTAAAAAAATCGAGCCTCTCGAATCTATTTTTATAGCAATAATTAAAATAATCTATATCGACATAAGAATAATAAT
>OBKR01001595.1_pt1 | contig 19128 bp, 18 predicted proteins | sample 1518991 | NCBI WGS metagenome assembly OBKR01 (sample SAMEA2452117, study PRJEB22498) | human gut metagenome | biome: human feces; feature: human gut; material: feces | place: Australia | collected 2012
CGTCATCGGCCTCAACGGCGACCTTTTTGAGGATCTTCGCAACGGACGCCTTGATCTGGCCATGTTCCCGTTTGACCCGATTCCGCCCGAATGCCGCAGCGTTGTACTTGTTGACGAACCCGATGTGTTACTCGTTAAAAAAGGACATCCTTTGGTCGCCATCTACAAGGAAAAGGGAGAATTGTCGCTATCTGATATCCAGGCCTATCCAAAAGTCAAAATCAGCAACGTCACGCACAATTTCTCGGCAGCTGTCGTGCGTTACCATGCCAGCCTCATGGCACATGAAAGCGACGGAGCGAGCATCTCGATGCCCTACTTTTTGGCAGCTCCCTGGATGGTTTTGGAAACCGAAGCCACCGTGAAAATTCTCGAAAAAAACGGCAGGTTGCTTGCTCGCTACCTGCCGTTGGAGGTTTTACCGCTTCCGCCTAGCATTGCCGGCCATTATGAACGCCGCGTAATCTGGCACGAAAACGCTTCGGGCGATCCGGCTTTGCGATGGTTCATCGCCATGCTTCGAGCTTCGTGCCAAGAGCAGACGCAGCAGTCAACATAACAACCGTCGGAAATTAGGCTTTTTTCACAAAATCACGCATCACCCAGCCGAAGATCATGGCGGCAAGGAAGATGGCCGCGACGATGCAAGCGAGCAGGCAGCAGGAAGCCATGTCCATGAACTTCCACTGCGGGATCAGGTACCAGCCGTCGGAAGACTGATAGAGCTCGATGAACCAGCGCTGCAGATCGCTCAATACGGCGCCGTCAGGAACGACGGGAGCGTCGTAGCCGCAGTCGCCTGTGGGCTGGAACCAGGCCGGAGCCCACTTTTCAAGCGGCAGACCAAACGGAAAGTGCGGTTCCGTCGAGCAACCCTGCATGCCGAACATGGCCATCGGATCGTCGGAATGCACGGCATCGTGAATGCCGATGAGCTTCCACGAGCACATGATTGTGTAAACGAGACCGTAGAGCGAAATCACGTAACCCACAACCTTGGCCCAGAGCGCCTTCGGGTTGATCATTGCGATGATGCAACCCAAGGCCATTACCAGATTGCCGTAGCGAATGTAGACACACTGCTCGCACGGCAGCATGTGCATCCAATCCTGAAACACATAGTGAGCCAGCAGCACCATGGCGATCATGGCAAAGGCGATGATGCCCCAAGGCCAGCGCGAATCCTGCCAGTCGGCAAGCGTATTGACAGGATCTGTCTTCAGACCACTAAAAAATTTCTTCATCGCAAAAATCCCCCGCCTGCCGCGCTGAAAACTTGGCTTCGGGCTTCAGTGCCGGCTCGGTGTAGAAATCGAAAAAAATACCGGGAGAGACAACCGCGCTTGCAGCCTGCCGCCGTCCCTCCCGCTAGGAGAGAAACAAGAAACTTTTCGGAGTTACTTCATTTCCTTGAGTTCTTTGACCAGATTGACCATACCGTCGAAGTTGCGGATGCTCTTGGTCATGATCAGATACTTGCCGTTGACGACATAAGCCGGGATACCCTGGATCTTGGCCACGTCGTAGGAGGTCTTCCATTCGGCGCACAGAGCCTTGACTGCTTCGTCGTTCTTGGCCTTGTTGAATTCGTCAAGGCTAATGCCCGTTGCGTCCGTCAGGGTCTTCAGGAACGCGGCTTCACCGGACGTCCAGCGTTCGCCCTTCTTGTGATAAGCCTGATAGATGGCGTCCTTGGCCTTCTTAAAGAGCGAATCCTTGGATTCGATCGACACGCCGGCGGCCTTGTCCTTCAGCATGCACATGGCGAGGAATTCGCTCGCAACACGGCCGTACTTGCCCTTAGTTTCCAGATGCACCGGATTGAAAGCAAGGCCCAGTTCCTTTTCGATACGCGGCAGAACCTTCGGATCCACGCCGACGTCGTACTTGAAGCAGAACGGGCAGTCGTAACTGAAGATCTTGGTGAGCTTGCCTTCGGCGTTGACCATGGGCTTGTCGAGTTTCACATAGTCGGTACCTTCGGTAGCAGCCATCGCGGTGGCGGCGATAACCGAAAGGCCGAGAGCAAACAAAGTCTTTTTGAACATTTTGAATTTCTCCTCGCTAACTTCAGCCGATGCCCAGTCAGAAAATCGTGCAGGCAATCGCGCTCAATTCTTAACACTCAGTTTAGAAACAAGATGCCTGCAGAACAATCGAGATTTGCCAAAGGGCACCTGCGTGTTCGTGCAATGTCTAGTTGCAGAAATTAAAAAATCCTTCCCAACCGGGCAAAAACAGCTGCAAAACGCCGCCGTTTTTGCCGGTCTCATGCCGTTACGGAGTTACTTGGAGAAAGCCTTGGCCACCGAAACCGGAAGCGCCTGGTAACCCATCGAACCCACGATCACGATCTCAACGGACGGTTCCTTTTCGCCCCACTTGAACTCGTTGATAACAGGCGAAGCGATGCCGGCCTTTTCACCGGGTTTCAGTTCGGACGGACGGCGTCCCATGCCGGCCGTAGCCGAGTAGACCATGATGGAGTTCTTGTCGGCCTCGTAGCGGGTAAGCGACGTCACCGGGCTGTACCACGCAAAGCCGCGTTCCTTGCCGTATTCCCAAACCTGTTCGGCCGTCATCTTCTTCTGGTCGATCTTGTAGACCACGGCGCGGCTGTACTTCATTTCAGGCAGGGCGGGCTGTTCCATACCGCGGGCGTCGCCGTTGTCGAACACCGTAATGTAGATGACGTTCTTGTCAGACTTTTCATCAATACGGAAGGCCGTATGCTGCGTCCACGTGAAGTCAAAGTCACCTTCTACCTGGCTACCTTCGATCTTGAGCTTCTTGCCGTTGGCGTCAACCGGAGCAAGGAGCTTGTCGGCCCAGGGCTTCTTCCAGCCTTCAGGCGAAGCGAGAATCCACTTCACCTTCTTGTCTCGACCGATCTTGATGATGGCCGACTGGTGACGGGACGACAAAATGATCGAGTCATCGGTCGGGTCGTAGTCAACAGAGTTAACGTGCGCCCAGTTGCGGCCCGGACCCGTGCCAACGATATCGCCGAAATGATCACTTGCGTCAAGCTTGGCCAATTCCTCGGCAGACAGCGTCTTACCGGCCTGACTTGCGTCAATGTTCAGGCACACCGCACCCTGATCGAGTACCTTCATCACGTTGTCGCGGTACGGATCGAGAATTTCCCACAGACGCCATTCGTCGACCACCTGACCGTTGCCGTCGACTTCGACAATCACGTCGCGCACGGTGCGAACACGCTTGTTGTCGGCGCGACGCAAATCGGCGCTCGCCGCACGGATAAAGGTGTGGCCGTTCTGCGCGTTATCAAGCGAATGCGAGAAGTCGATGTAGCCCACCGGCAGACGGCGGTTGTAAATTTCGCGGCCCATCAGGTCGTACTTGACGTAACGCTGACCGTAACCCCAGGTGATGTTGCCGTCTTCATCCTGCTGGAAGCCCATCATCACGCCCGAGCGATACATCTGCTCGACGTCGTAGATCGGTTCGACGTGCATATACCAGCGCACTTCACCCTTGGTGTCAATGATGGCGTTCATCGGATAGAAGTTCCATTCCATCGCGCCGCCCATCGGGTTGTTCCAAACCATGCGAGTGGCCTTGGCGTACTGCTGCATCAAATTGTTGACAAGGTACAGACGGTCGGAGAACTTCGGATCCATCTTAACGACCTTGGTTTCGAACATATTGTGCGAAAGCGTCGGGTTGCCGCTCACTTCGTGATATACGGGGGCTGTGTAGATCGAATAGGTTTCCGAAATCTTTTCGGTTTTGCCGTGGAACTTGCGCGTGTAGCTCACCTCAACCTTGTTGTTGTAGTCGGCATAAAGGCCGAAAACAGGAATGCCGGCGTGGGTGAGAAGCTGCTTGCGACCTACCTTGTATTTGATTTCCTGACCGTCTTTCTTGGGCACGATGCGCACCGTAGCTTCGGTGAGTTCGTAACCGCCGTTTTTGATGATGGCGGTAAGCGGAGCAATCTTGTACGGATTGACGACGATTTCGCCGAGCTTGCCTTGTGCGGCAAACGTCACGCGCGGGCCCGACGAGCCGCCGGCTGCGGCAGCCGTCCCCGAGAAAGTGCCCGCAACAAGTGCAGCAATGGTGCCCATGAACAAAGAACGACGACCGATGGTGACAGCCATGATTATCTCTCCCAACAAACAGTTCAAAAAACAAAAGCCCGAATGAGCTTTCGCCTCTTTGTTCATCGTAAGCAAGGATCGTTTTTGCCGAAATGGCGATTTTCCTTTCCTTTTTCGACAAAAATGACATAAGCTTTTGTCGATAATCGAAAAGTCAAACCAAAGAGAACGTCTCAATCATTCTCCGACGGTTCCTACGTATGCTTTCCTTGCGATTCAACCACTTGCTGGTCGTTCTCAAAATTTACGACACTGGGTCGCTTTCCGAAACGGCCCGGCAGCTGAATCTGACAATTTCGGCCGCGAGCCGCTCGCTTCGCAAGTGTCAGGAGGAGTTCGGCGACGAGCTTTTCGTGCGCAACTACCAAGGCATGGCCCCCACCGAAAAGTGTCGTGCGGTTGTACCCATCATCCGCAAGTTGCTGGCAAACTTCAACGATCTGACCGATACCAAAACATTTGCGCCGGCTGACATCACCCGCACGCTTTCGATTGCCGCCGCCGACAATGCCGTCGTGATGATCCTGCGTCCCGTGCTGCGTGCGCTTTTGCGTGAAGCACCGCAGATGAACTTCCGCTTGTTGCCTTTGTCGGAAAATGTTTTTCGCGAGCTCGCCGAAGGCAGTGTTGATCTGGCACTTTTCCCGACCTCACTGGGCGAAACGCTTCCCGAACATTTCCACGGTCTCAAACTTTTCGACATTCATCGCGTCTGTTTGCTCCGCAAGGAGCACCCGCTTGCAACAAGTTATGCCCAGGGCAAAAAACTCACGCGAAAAGCATTTCTTAAATACCCGAAAATTGCCGTCGAACTGCGTCAGAATGCTCGGGGCCCCGTGTTTGACATTGATACGTCATCCACACACGACCAACGAAAAATCATTGAGGTGCCGTATTTCCTGGGTGCCCCCTATTTTCTCGAGGACACCAACGCTACGCTTGTGTTGCCGCACACCACCGCAGAGTTTTTCGCCCGAATGCTGCCCACGCTCACCGTGATCCCAATTCCTGGCGAAAAGCGCGTCTATTCCACTCGTCTCATCTGGCACGAGCGCAATCACGCCTCTTCGGAAATGCAGTGGATCCGCAGTGTCTTTGTCTCGACTCTGCGCAAGAACGCATCTGAAGAAAACCAGACTGCCCGCTCGGAGGACCTCTGAGCCATGACGGCGCTTTGGATTCTTTTTTCGTCGTTCTGCAGCGCATGCATTCTCGCAAGCATTCAATGCCTACGGGAAACACTTGCGTTCATTGATGTGGCCTTCGTACAGTTCTTGTTCGTATTGGCCGTCACCGTCGTCGTGATGCTCGTTCGCAAGGTTCCGTTCTCAACCCACGTCTGGCACCTGCACCTGTTGCGATCCCTAATCGGCGTAGGGGTCGTCATAACACAGATCATCACCGCCATGAACATGCCGGTGGCGGCCGCCCAGACGCTGCAGTACACCTCTCCGCTTTTTGTGGCTGGCTTCTCTGCGATCGCCTCTTTTCGCAATGGCGAACACATCGACTGGCGCATCTTGGCGTCCATTACGGCGGCTTTCATCGGCATCCTCGTGATGTTTCATCCTTCGGAGCGCTCTTTTCCGGCCGTCTACGTCCCGATCGGATTATTGTGCGGGTTGTTTACGGCCGCCGCCATTCTGATGCTCAAGAAACTGGGAAGCGTCAATGAACCGGTCCCCCGCACCGTTTTTTACTTTCATCTGCACGGTGCCGTCGTGTTGGGAGTCTTGGAGTTGTTCTGCGGACAACTTACCGTCTCCCAATTGCAGCAGACGCCTCTGGCTTTGATGCTGATCTTTCTCACATGCGCACAATTTGCCCGGGCGCTGGGTTGGGGCAAAGGCAACACATTCCTCGGTGCCGTTTTCACGTTTTCCGGTGTGGTTTTTGCCGCATTTATCGACAGCGCCTTTTTCGGCGTCACACCGAGTCTGCGTTCCCTTTTCGGCATGCTCATCATTGTTGCTGCTGCAGCCACCTGCCTTGGTCTGATTGCCAAAGCTGAAAAAAACGGTAAGTTCGTCCCTACACTTCGATCACAGCCTTCGGATTGAAGTTGAGTTCCTTTCCGGGGCGAACGGTGCCAAGCTGGTTGGACACAATGCGGGTTCTACCGAACTGAACATTTCCCGAAACATGAGAGTGTCCGTGAATCCAAAATGCCGGCTGATACGCGTCAATTAAATCACAGCAATCGGCAATGAAAGCCTCCCGAACGGGCGAATTGACGTAGCGCTCAGGCGTAGCCTGCGGCACAGGGACATAGTGCGTGACCACCACCGTTTTGTTCGGATTGCACATCTGAAGCGTCCGATCCAAAAACGCTCTGCTTTCCGAATGCAAACGATTGACAATTTCCGTCGATATTATTTTGCCGTCAAAATATATATGACGATAATCGACAACCTTTTCTTCGATTTCCGTCTTTTGCAGAGTAATTGCGGACCAAAGCGTTGTCAGTACCAACGAAACTTCTTCGACGTGAACGCATATGTTGTTGGCGTAGGTCACGTTCGGCCGCACAGGAACCTGAAGCGACGCAAGGCCAAGCAGATTTAATCGATCGGCGTGGTAGTCGTGGTTGCCGGGCACAATCCACGTGTGCTGAAAGCTCCGAGCGCACCAATCCCAAAATGAGTCGGCTTTGTGCCAGTCGGTCAGAAAAGAAATGTCGCCGGCCAGCAGCAAATAGTCGGCTGCAGGCTCAAGCGCGCCTGCGAGCACAAAGTCTCGATTAGCCGGTATCTCCAAATGCAAATCGGAAGCGTATTGCAACCGCATGACAAAGCTCCGTAGTTCCGTTCGAAACAACATACCCGAGAAGCAGTAGTGCCGCAACTTTGCCGCCTCCTGTTGCTTTTGCTTGCAGCATCCGATCGCCGTTTCGGGCAATCCCTAACGAAAGAGCAGGCGCCATACAGGTATGCTCGAAAAAGCCCCGAGCTCAAGTTCTTCTCAAACCGCCCATAGCGACTTGCAAAAGGACAGCACCATGATCGAATCCCGCCGCCTCTTTTTAGCCGCTCTTATAACTGCCGCTCTCGGCCTCGGCACCGCACCGCTTTCCGCTCTTGCGGGTGACGATGATGACGATGATGACGATCGTCGCTTCGGTTCTCGTCACCACCGTCGAGACGATGACGACGATGATGATGATGATGATGACGACGACTGGGACGATCGCGACGATGACGATGACGCCGACAGACGGCGTCGCCCCGGCTCAAGAAGGCGTCGACGTGACGATGATGACGATTAACTCAAATTTTCTTTCTCAGTTGTGAAATCGTTTGCATCGTCAAGCATCCGGTGCGTCTGCTTGCTCTTGCCTTGTGTAAATCAGCCCGCAGATGGCGGAAGCCCGCTGCACACCGGAACGTGCAGCGGGTTTCCTGTCCCCAAGGAGAGAGGAGAGAAATTTGTATCGGCAGTCTTTCGTTGGACTGCCGAACTTGTGGTTGATTACGGCATCGTGAGAGTCACAACGCGGTTATGGTCCACCACTTCGAAGGTGTTGCCCTTCTTAACCAAACCGCGGATATCGGTCAGGTCGGACGGCAGCCCCCAAGCTTCAACAACAGCTTCCTTGGCGATGTCAATCACCACGAGTACGTTGTGGTTCTTGGAAACGGCATAGAGCTTGCCGTCTTCGTACACCATACCCGTGACATAGAGTTCACCGAGCGTGCGCTTGGCCTTGAGGTCGGCAGCAGGTTCGAACTCAGCCGAGAGAGTCCAGTCGGCCATCATGGCCTTGGAAACGACAAACTTCGACTTGTTCTTGTTGTCGGGCACCGTGGCAAGGTAAACGTACTTGCCGTCGGTTGCAGACGAGTGCACGTAGCTGAACTTGGCGCGTTCGGTGCCGATACGGGCGCGGCCGAGACCGCCGACGTGTTCAACCTTGTCGCCGCCCACCATGAAGTTCGCCCAGCCCTTGACGTCGTCGGCGTTGGGGTTCCAGCGAGCACGCAGCAGCGACTTGTTCGAACCCATCAGGACAAAGGCGTCTTCCTTAAACGGCGTGATGCTGACGATGTCGAGCACATTGGCGCTGTACCACGGATCCATCTGAGCATGCACGACAGGCTTGAGATTGCTGTCCAGCTTCCAGAAGTCGTACTTGCTAGCCACGAAGTATTCGCCGCGAATCTGAGCCAGAGTGTTGACCGGCTGCTTGATGCCTTCGATGACACGGATCTCTTCTAGCTTGAGCATACCGTTAATGGCAACAGGAGCGTCAGCAGCATCGTGCTTAAAGGTGATACCCAGCTTCTTGTCGTTGGCCTTGTAAGCGAAGTCCGGATCCTTCACATCGCGCTTACCGAGGAAGCTGATGCCGTCCCACATACCGTGCCAACTCGCATCAGACCAAATAACGTACTTCGGATTGAAGGAGAAACGGACCGGATCGCCCTGCCCCCAGTTGGGCGGCAGACCGGTAGACCACAGCGCCTGGAAGGTGTTGGAAGCCAAAATGAAAGCCACGATGCTGAAGGCGATCTTGTTAAAGCGCGACAGCGGACGGAAGGGTTTGCCCTTCATTTCGGCGATGAGTGCATCAAAGCGCGGTGCCAGGAACACAGCCAGACCGAAGAGCATCACCACGCACCAGAACACGATTTCGGCCCACATCTGAGTGTGAATGCCGAAGACGTCAAGACCGAAACCCTGACCCACATCGCGCATGGCGTGATTGCCCAAGTGGCGGAACGACATGTAAAGGCCGAAGGCAGCCATCACAAGCAGCATGCCCAAGTACTTGGGCTTGAAGCCGTAGCGAACCATCATCAGCGCAATGACACCGATATAGGCCATCTGCTGACGTTGCGCCCAGCACAGCGTGCAGGGAGAGTCACCGAGCAGATAACCCAGAATCAAGTTGGCGATGCCGACGGGCAGCAAAACGATGAGAAGACCTCCCCAGCAGACGATGTCGTAGAACGTCTTGGCACGGTTGAGATCGTTGGAATTGATCGGAGCGGAGTAATCAGTCATTTTCTTCATCCTCCCCGATTACAGATTAAGTACGCCAAGAATGCCGGTCGAAACATGACCGACGTACATGAAAGCGACGACCGCCCAGCCGGCAACCGTCAGCCACCACGCCCATTTTTCCTTCTCGGGCTTGAAGATGATGAGCAACACCGCAATGGTGAGCATCAACAGTTCAACGAATTCCATTGAAAGGGACTCCTTATTTGCTTGATCAGCCCGATTCGCCCGAGGCAGACCATCCCCAAAGCAAATCGGCGCGTTCGGGCGATGGTAGGTAAAAACAGCGTTAAGTATCGGATAAGGGTTTTCACCTATAAAGAAAATGTACAGTTATGACTGACAATTCCGTGCTCACAAGAATGGTTCTCAATTGGCCACTAAGTATCTTCGGCACTTCAATCGCCCCATAAACTCGAACTTGATGAAATTCGCGACTTTGTGTCTCTTGCTGCTCCCGGCCTTCCACGCATGGGCCGCGCCTCTGCCGTCGGCTACGGAAGATTCCGAGGAATGCGAACCGCCGGCCGCCGTTATACGCTCCCCCGAAAGCGTCATTCGCGTGGGATACACCCCGTTCGGCCTGATGATTGATGAGCGGCTCATGCTCAATTCGCTCAAGTCCACGCTCACACCAGAAAAACTTGGCCACCCGGTCACCTTTCGTCAGTACTCGGCACACGACTTGGCCAAAGCTGTTCGGGCTGGAGAAGTTGACATCGTTTTTTCCGAGTCGCCCTTTTATCAAGCCTTGATTTCGGAGGGACTGAGAAGCGTCACAACCTTCGTGTGCGATGTACAGCCCGATCCCAATCGCAACGATGGAACCGCCGTCATTGTTCGAAGCGATTCGCTGGCAAAAACGTTTGAAGATCTCCGCGGAAAAAAGTTAACGGCCGTGTCCCGCGACACCTTCAGCGGGTATCTTTACGCCATTCGCGAACTAGTGCAACGCAAACTCGGCGACCCCGATCACTTCTTTTCAAAGCAAACCTTCGTCGCTGATCGCACGCAAAGCGATGTCAACGAACATGTCTTCAACGATGTCGTGGGCGGCAATTCCGATGTGGGCTTTCTTCCCCTTTGCGCGCTTGAGGAAATGTCCCGACGAGATCCGTCGATTCTCTCGAAAGTTCGCGTCGTTGAGGAGCGTCTCACAGACACCGTCACCGACTGCCGTCACTCCACACCTCTGTATCCGGCGCTGACACTCTCAGTCACGCCCCGCATCAGCGCCTCAATGAGCAAAGCCATCACAATGGATCTGCTGATGCTCCCAAAGGGCGAGAGCGGCTTTATGTGGTCAGTGGCAAGCGACTTTCAAAGTGCCAACAACGTACTCAAAGACCTACAACTCGGTCCCTACGAATATCTGCGCCAAACTGGACTCAAACGCATCTGGCAGGAATATCGGTCGGCCATCATCACGGCTCTCTTGTTGATACTAGCTTTGATCGCACACGGTGCACGCAGCCAGTGGCTCGTAAAAAAGCGCGAAACCGAACTCAAAGCGTCAATCGGTTTGCAGCTTGCTCAGCGGGAGAAAATGGAACGTCTGCAGAAAGTGGGGGCCGTCGGGCAAATTTCCGGTCTCGTTGCACATGAACTGCGGCAACCGCTGTCCGCCATAAGCCTTTACGCCGAAGGTCTTGAAGAAATGGTGCGCAACGACGCCATCGGCAAAAAAGAGATGCTCGACATCCTGCACAGCATGACGACGGATGCAGCACGCGCAAGCGACATCGTTGAGCGCGTGCGTCAGTACGCCAAGCAAAAGGCTGAGCTCAAACCGATTTCCGTTCGAGAAGCTTTTGACAAAGCTGACGAAATGGTGACGCATTTCGGCATCGGCAACGTTCCGACGCATGTCAGTGCCTTTGAAGACTCCACCGTTCTCGTAAATCCTCTGGACCTGCAACTGGTGTTCGGCAATCTCATCAAAAACGCCAAGGAAGCCGCTGCGCAACAAACTGATGAATCCCCCCAACTGCTGGTCAAAGCTCAAGTGATGGAGGGCTTCATCTGTATCGAACTCGAAGACAACGGCCCTCCCCTTTCTGATCGTGAACTAGCTGGCCTCAACGAAGTGGTCACAAGCGCCAAACCCGACGGCCTGGGCTTGGGGCTTTCGATTTCGCGCAATATCGTCGAAGGCGTCGGCGGAAATATCGTCTTTAAACGTCGTTTCCGGAACACCGGCTTACGGACTTGTGTGAAACTTCCCGTCTCAGCCGGAACAGTCAAACCTCTTGGAGACTAACTTTTATGCGACGCGTTTATGTTGTCGATGACGACGAGAGTCTGCGAAAAGCGCTCTCCTTCGTGTTAAAGGGATTGGATTGCGACCCCGTTCCATATCCGAGCGCCGAACATTTCCTGACTTACGTTCCTCACAACGAGCCCGGCATCGTGCTTCTGGATGTGCGCATGGGGCAAATGACCGGACTCGAGTTGCAGCAGCGTCTGATTGACACCGGCATCGATTGGCCCGTTATCTTTCTTTCTGGTCACGGTGACCTTGAGATGGCGGTAGAAACGATGATGAAAGGGGCTGTTTGCTTTTTGCAAAAACCCGTACGTCGAGAAAAACTCAAGGAAGCTTTGGATCGCGCAACAGCTCTGTCCGAAACTAAAGCCAACCAGCGGCAAACCGCTTTCGACGCACTTTCATCTCGAGAAAAACAGTTGGTCAAACTGGCCTCTCAAGGCGTTGCCACGCGAGCCGCTGCCGAGCGCCTCGGAATCGCGCAACGCACCGCCGAATTTCACAAGGCAAGCGCCATGCGAAAACTCGGCGTGCACACCGTAACAGAATTGGTCGAGGCTCTCAAAGGAGTAAAAGTCTGACAAAAATCGCTGTTAAGCGATGATCACATGTGATCTTGCCTGGAAATGGTGATCAGTTTTTTCATTGAACGGCATAGATAGGAAACAACGGTCACCAATTGGTCAGAAAAGCATCATAAGCATGCAATACACGCTTCATAAACTGCCCTCCGAATGCGCCCGGCAGGGAGTTTTCCTACAAGCGCTCTTTATTTCATCTCGTTAACGGAAAAGTATTGACATGCATTCCAAATTTGCCCTCACAGCGATTGCTGCCGCAATGGTATTCGCAAGCAGTTTCGTCCAATCTGCCGAAATTTACCCAGTCGATAAAGCTCGCTTCATGACCAACGCTCGCTTCGACTTCAAAGTCGAGCTCGACACTGTTGTTGACCGCAACGACATTAAGATTGAAATCAACGGTGCCGACTACCGCAAGGTTTTAACGGGAGACGAAATCTTTGTCGGTGAAGAAATTGATGCCAAGGCCTCCGCCGTTTTGATGCGCGATGTCGAAATCAAGAAACCAGGCACCTACAAGGTAACCGTCTCGGGTAAGGGCGGCAACAAGACTGTCGTTTGGAACACCTACGACACCCCTAAAAAACGTCAAGCAAAGAACGTGATTCTGCTGTTGGCCGATGGTCTGAGCGTTGGTCATCGCACGGCCGCACGAATCATGAGCAAAGGTGTGGTCAATGGCATGTACAACGCGCCGCTCGCCATGGACGACATGCCCAACATGGCTCTTCTCGGCACAAGTTCGGTCGATACAATTGCTGCCGACAGTGCCAATACAGCCTCGGCCTATATGACCGGCCACAAGTCTTCGGTCAACGCTCTCGGAGTCTATGTTGATCGCACCAAAGCCACACAGGACGATCCCCGACAGGAAACCATCGCTGAGCTTATTCGCCGCAAGACCAGCATGGCTGTCGGCGTCGTCAGCGACGCTGAACTCGAAGACGCTACTCCCGCTTCAGTCGTTTCACACACCCGCCGCAGAGCGGACAAAGCCGATATCGTGGGCATGTTCTACGACGTCAAGCCCGAAGTCATGCTCGGAGGCGGCTCTGCCTATTTCCTTCCAAAGTCCACTGCCGGCTCCAAGCGCAAAGACAATATCAACTACATTGATCTCTTTCAGAAGGCCGGCTATGAGCTCGTAACCGACCGTGATGCCATGCTTAAGGCTGCCGAGAAATCCGATCGCCTGCTCGGTCTTTTCCACACAGGCAACATGGACGGTTGGCTTGATCGTCACCAGTTCAAGGGGAACACGGTCAAAAAATTTCCCAATCAGCCCGATCTGACCGACAGTTTTCATGCAGCAATCAAAGTACTCGAAAAAAACAAGGAAGGCTTCTTCCTGATGCTCGAGGCCGGTCTTGTCGACAAGTTCTCGCATCCGCTTGACTGGACTCGTTCTGTAGCTGAAACAATCGCTTTCGACAAAGTCGTTGAAGCCGCTCAGAAATACTGCGACGAGCACCCCGACACATTGTTGATCGTTACCGGCGATCACACGCACTCGATTGCGGTTGCAGGTACGATCGACGATAAAAAAGAAGGTCGCGATCTGCGCGAAAAGGTTGGCGTTTACGCCAAGGCAGGCTACCCGCACTACGAGGACAAGGATAAGGACGGCTTCCCGGACAATTTCTATCCCGACAAGCGTCTGGCCGTATTCTTCGGTGCCCATCCCGATTACTACGAAACCTATCGTCCTTTCCAGGACAAGACCTTTACGCCCGCCGTTAAGAATGAAAAAGGCGAGTACGTGGCAAACGCCGAATACAAGAACATCCCGGGGGCTCATTTCGTTGAAGGCAACCTACCTCGCAACGAGCCTCAGGGCGTACACACAGTTGACGACCTTGTCGTCACAGCACGTGGCCCCAACTCCGATCAGATCAAGGGTTTCATGAACTCAACGGAAATTTTCCGCGTAATGGCAGAAGCTCTGGCTCTGGGCAAGTAATTGCCTCGCAGCAGCATGCAGAAGGACTTTGCCGCTCGGTTTCTATTTCTTGTAGAGAAGCCCTGTTGCGAAGTCCCAGCATGCTTTTTTCGTTTTTTTCATTTTTCAGACAATGCAGCGCAGAACATTGCTTGGCACAGCTGCGGCCGTTTTCGCAGGCTTTGTGATGCCTGCAAAGGCTGCAGACCCGGTTTTGCTCGGTTTTGACGAAATGTACGGCCCTGCTTCCGTGCTTGGCATTACGTTCTCGGACAAACTCAAATCACTCAACGGCAAACTCACTTCGGTTCGCGGATTTATGGCTCCACCGCTTAAGGCTGATGCCAAATTCCTCGTGCTGACCCGCTCACCCGTCAACCTCTGTCCTTTCTGCAACAGCGACGAAGACTGGCCCGACTCAATCATCGTGGTCTACCTTAAAAACCCCGGAGACTTCGTTCAGGCCAATAAAGCCATTGAAGTGACGGGCACACTTGAATTGGGTTCAGCAACCGATGAGGAAACCGGCTTTGTGAGTCTGGTTCGACTCGTGGACGCAAGCTTCTCCATCATCGACATCTAGGGGCCATCGTTGTGCAAGAGCATTTTGACCTTGAAGCATGCGGCATCGTTTACAAGGCGGCTGACGGTCTGAGCATCCGTACCATTCTTTCAATTGAACAGCTCAAGATAGCTCAAGGCAGCCGGGTCGCGCTCCAGGGATCGTCCGGAGCCGGCAAAACCACCTTGCTCAAGGTGTTGAGCGGCATCATTCGTGCAGACACGGGAACGGTGCGCTGGGGAGAAACCATCGTTTCAGATCTCAGCGAAAGTCGCCGCGACTTGTGGCGAGGGCAACACTGCGGCTTTCTCTTTCAGGATTTTGGCCTGCTTGAGGGGCTTACGGCTATCGAAAACGTACTGTTACCTGAAACTTTTACTGGAAAAATCACCCCTTCTGCGCGGCAACGTGCACGAGATCTTCTGGATCGTTTCGGCATTCGTGCCAACACACCTGCCGGACACCTTTCCCGAGGCGAGATGCAGCGCACGGCTTTGGCCCGAATGCTGATGGGAAAACCCAAGGTCATTTTCGCCGACGAGCCTACGGCAAGTCTCGATGAAGCCAATGCCCGTCTCGTCATGCAGGCGCTTGTGGAAAGCAGCAAGGAACTCCGCGCCACCCTTTTTGTCATCACGCACGACAGCGATCTTGCCCAAACCTTTCCTCTTCGCGCACACATGTACCAGGGACGCTGGAAGTGGATTGAGAGCGAGCCTTCTTCGAGAAATCTGCCATGAATGTTTTTTTATTTTTGAAAGGCGAGCTGCGCCAAAGCAAAGGAGTCTTCTTTGGTTTGACCGTGCTGCTTGCCCTGGCTCTTGCCGTGGCAGTTTCCGTCATTCAAACCGAACGCATGGTCAAGAGTTCGACGATTCGAGCTGCCGATCAGTTTGACATTCTGGTCGGCACGAAGGGAAGCCGTTCAGCGCTGCTTTTGGGAACTGTCTATTTGCGCGACGAAATGCTGAGTTTGGTTCCAATGCCGGTGCTCAACAATCTTTCTCCCAAGAGTTCCGACATCAGTTGGGCCGCGCCGCTTGCCTTCGGCGACAGAGCCGGCAAAGCTTCTCTAGTGGGTACCACTCGAGTATTCGTTGATCAGGCCGGAAAAAGAACTCTTCTTGCAGGCCGCAATTTTGAAAAGCCTTATGAAGCCGTCGCAGGCAGCAATGCCGGCTTTTCCATCAATGATGAATTTCATCCCGGCCATGGCATGAGCGCTGCCTTGGGACACGAACACAAAGAAAGCTTCAGAATCGTGGGCATTCTCCCGGAAACCGGAACCCCCTGGGATCGGGCAGTGCTGGTTCCAATCGAAACTCTATGGTCTATGCACGGTCAAAATCCGACTTCGACTCATGATGTTCACGGCGATCACATACACGAAGAAATTGAAGCCTGGCTCAACAAGGATATGTCGAAACTGCCCGGGGCATCTGCGCTTGTCGTTAAGCCCACCAACATGGCAGGCGCTTATCGCATCAGACAGCATCTGCTGAAATCATCGGCAATTGCGCCTGACAGTAGTGTCGTCAATCTGATGGCCGTCTTTACCGGCGAAGCTTTAATTGAACTTTTCGCTGTTTTTGCTGCGGCGGCTTCAGCACTCAAGGCCTTTGCCGCAAGCTCTGTGGCAACTTCACTTGCCGCGGCGTTGCTTACGGGCTTTGTCCTTGCCAAGCTCAGAGAAAAAGACCTGAGACTTTTGCGCACAATGGGCGCACCCAGACGATTTATCCTCGCTTCCGTTTGGGCATCCATCGAAGCGGCCATCGTACTTGCCAGCCTTGGTGCACTGATTTTGGGCACTGCTTTATCAGTTGCAGCCGGCATGGTCATTGCTTCTCAAACTGGTATCTCAATGATGCCGTCTCTCGGACTCGATGAAATTGCAATGCTTGCCGTCGTGATTGCCGCAGGCGCTGCCTTTGCAGTAATACCGGCCTGCGCTGTCGGCAACAGCAGGCTTGCCTGAAATACGAAAATTTTCAAAGTCAAAAAGTGCCGGCTGAACTACGCATTCAGACCGGCACATTTCATTGTGCTGTCACAAAAACCAGGATTGGCAGAAACATTCAATCGCCAGAATAGCGTCGCGAATCAAAGATTGGATTCGCCAAACAACGTAAAGATAAGAGGACCCCATGTCTGAAATTTCACGCCGCGATTTTCTATCCAGCTCTGCCCTTCTTGCCATCGGAGGCGGACTGTGTGCAAGCACGTTCAACATTGAAGCGCTTGCGGCTGCTCCCAAAACGCAGCGCACCGTAGCCGATATTCTTCACATGAGCGATGTTCAAATCGCCAAGGAGAGCGTTGTTGTTCAGTCTGCCCACCGCGTCATAGTCGAAGCTGCCAAACAAATCCGCGACAACACTCTGCGCAGTACGGTCCTGGCAATTCTGGAAAATCCGGCTCCCACCATTGCGAAGAACAATGAAAAGGACATTCTTTCTCGTCTGCAGAAAGAAAATCTCATTGATACGGCGCGAAAAGAAGTTTTTCCGCCTGTCAAGAATCCCGAACAGAGTCCTCAGCCCTTCTGGTCCGCCCCTGGCTCGGGATATGCCTCTCATCATGCCTATCCGGGCGGCCTCGTCACGCATACTGCTCTAAATGTCGTCTCGGCCCAGGCTCTTGTTAAGAATTACATGGATGTCAACGGTTTGACGCTTGACTACGATGCTGCTGTCGGCGGCGAAATTCTCCATGATTTGCACAAACCCTGGGTCTTTGCCTGGCAAGATGACCACTCCTGCCGCAAAGAACAACTACTTGCTGCTACCGGAGAACATCACGTGCTGTCGATCGCTGAATCCATTGCGCGCAAAGTTCCGGCCCAAGTCGTTGTCGCCCAAGCGTGTGCGCACGAACATCCTGCAACACCTGCAGGCGAAAAACTTGTGGTTGGCTGGATCAAGGCAGCGAGCATCATCGCCGGCGTTGATCCCATCAAAGCTGGTCTGCTCGACAAGTCCGGCAATACCCTGCCTCTACCGCGCCGCATCGAAGGATGGGTCGTGCACTTGGCTGATCATGACTTTGTTATCTCAACGTCGGCCTGCCGTTGGACTGCCGCCGCTCTCGAGAAACTTGCCAAAGAAAACTACGGACTGTCCGACGTACAGCAACTTAATTCATTTAGAAACTACGTCATGGCCAATCTCACAGCTATGCGCCTGTACGGCATTCTCTCGAGTCAGGGCAAGAAAGCTTTTGCAAATGAAGTTGCCCGCGTTGTGAAGCTGTAATCAGCTATCAGCCGTGCGAATTTGCCGACCGTTTTTGCGGTCGGCTCTTTCTTTTGGGCGAAAAAAAACAGCCGCAGAGGCTGTTATTTTCTTTTGTGGTGCGCGGTACTGGATTCGAACCAGTGACCCCCGCCGTGTGAAGGCGATGCTCTACCACTGAGCCAACCGCGCGCTGAATTTTCAATCTCTTCTCACGAAGAGAATCGGGATTTTACAGACATCTATAAAATTTGCAAGCGTCGCCCAATCGGGCAATACTGGCATCGCGTAAAATCCAGCCTCTTTCCATCATCCAGGCATCAAACGGCATGAGCAAGAAACGCATTCTCGGCATCGACCCGGGCCTCAATCGCACAGGCTTCGGAGTCATTGACGCTGACGGCAGTCGCCTGACATTCGTCACTGCCGGATGCATTCATGTGCCCACCGGAACACTAAGCGAACGCCTGGGCACCATTTTCCGAGAACTCTCTGCAGTCATTGCAGAGACCAATCCCGATTGTGCTGCCGCCGAGCAGGTGTTCGTCAACATCAATCCGCGATCCACGCTATTGCTCGGCCAAGCCCGCGGTGCCGCGCTAGCTTGTGCGGCACACCACGGTCTTGCGGTAGCGGAATTTTCACCGTCCGAAATCAAAAATTCGATTGTCGGCACCGGTCGAGCCACCAAGACTCAGGTACAAGTGATGGTCTCAACCCTTTTGAAGCTTTCCGGCGACATTCAGGCTGATGCCGCCGACGCCCTAGCCTGTGCCGTTACGCACGCACACGCCATGCAACTGACTCAGGTTCAAGCGATGGCCGCCGTTCCTTCACGCACCGGCAATCGCACGATGACATCGAAAAAATCAAAACGCAACGCCTGGGCTCAACTCGTCAACAACAAAATCAGGAATCAATCATGATCGGACGCATTCGCGGCACGCTTCTTGAAAAAAATCCTCCGGAAATTCTGGTCGACGTCCACGGCGTCGGCTATGAAATCAACGTTCCGATGTCCACCTTCTACAACCTTCCGGACGTCGGACAGGAAATCACGCTGCTAACGCATTTCATCGTACGCGAAGATGCCCAACTGCTCTACGGTTTCGGCACGGCAAAGGAGCGCGCCGCTTTCCGACAGCTCATCAAAATTTCCGGCATCGGCGCCCGCACTGCTCTGGCCGTTCTTTCCGGCATGACGGTTGATGCTCTGGCTCAAGCCGTCGCCAAACAGGAAAGCTCGCTTTTGACGCGAGTGCCCGGCATCGGTAAAAAGACGGCCGAGCGTCTTGTTTTGGAACTTAAAGGCAAGATCTGCGCCGATCTGGATGGTGTGACACTGACGGCAGCCCCGGGAGACAGCCGCGCCGACGTGGTTGCCGCCCTGGTTGCTCTGGGTTATTCGGATCGAGAAGC
>OBKR01001600.1_pt1 | contig 19095 bp, 9 predicted proteins | sample 1518991 | NCBI WGS metagenome assembly OBKR01 (sample SAMEA2452117, study PRJEB22498) | human gut metagenome | biome: human feces; feature: human gut; material: feces | place: Australia | collected 2012
GCTAAAGACAGCTTATGGCTTGAAGGCTCGTTATACGATGCGCTTGATGGGACGTAGCGCTGATGTTAAGGGCGATATGGAAAAGGTGTTGGATTATATTTCCAAGTCGTACACCTCGGCAGCCGAGCAATGTAGCTATGCTATGTATGGTGTGGGTGTTAATATCAACCCATTTTTCGGAGTATTCTATTCTCGTTTAGGTGAAGTAGCCAGCCGAAGTATGTTTGATAAATTGAATGAGCGTAATGATCCGCGTATCAGACGTTGCTATGTGGAGGCTAACAGCCAAACGATGATTGCTTCTAAGGATGATCCATTATTGAATCTTGCTCATAATGGTGATTTAGTGCAAAGTCAGTTAGAATATACTGTTTCCATGTTCTGTGCAGCTCAAACCGCTCCGACTCACATCTTAAGTTATCATGAGGTATTGTTCTTGAAGGCAGAGGCTTTGTGTCGTTTAAATCGTAAGGATGAGGCAAAAGCAGTGTTGAAAGAGGCTGTTGTCGCAGGTATGGCTAATATGGAGGTTAATATCAAGTCTGCCCTCGCTTCTGATTATTGGGGAGGTTTCTTGAATGTAACAAACGAGGTGACACCGGAGGAGGCCGCTTCTTACTTTGATGAGAATGTCGTTCCCTTATTCGATGCTAATCCTTTGAAAGAGACGATGATTCAGAAATATATTTCTTTCTGGAACGCAGATGGAGAGTCTACCGAGTGCTATAATGACGTACGTCGTTTGAAGAGCTTGGGTGAGGATATTTATGGCTTGCAAAATCCGGGTAAGTTCCCGTTAAGATGTCCGTATGGTAATGATGATACTACGACTAATCCTAATATACAAGCTGCTTATGGTGATGGTCAGTATGTGTTTACCGAAAACGTATGGTGGGCTGGCGGAACTCGCTAATCAATATATAAAAGCATAACGAGTGACAACATTCAAAAAAGGGGAAGAATATCTTAATGATATTTTTCTCCTTTCTTATAAATCCACATTCTAGCCGAACTTCAATCGTGTCTCAATCTTCTCAAGATCGCGGACAATCGTCATATCCATGATATTGCTATAGATTTCGGTAGTACGAACACTTTTATGCCCTAACAACTTTTGTACCGTAGTTATATTCGCTCCATTATATAATAATAAGGTAGCATTTGTATGCCGAGCCGTATGAAAAGATACCTTCTTATCAATACTTGCCAATTGGCTGATTCGGCGTAATTGCTTATTCACGTTTGAATTAGAGGATAAGGGAACACCAAACAGGGTTCTCGGCGCATTCTTATATCGCTCATAGATAGGTAAAGATTTACCCTCGAACAAGAGGAATAGCGGCAAACGGACACTCACATCTGTCTTCACCGATGAATAAACCAGCCAAACCTTATCATCAATAATCAAAAAGTTCTCTTTCGTTATACTTACTATGTCTGAGAAACGTAATCCCGTGTAGCAACTAAATAAAAACATATCCAGACACCGGCGCAATGTACGCTGCCCATCCAGCTTTAAGTTTTCCAAACGACCTAACTCCTCAGGCGTTAAATGAGTACGCTTACTCTCTTGATATTTAATCTTATATTTCCGAAATGGATATTTGTGCAACTCGAACAACTCCTTATTAATCGCCAAGTTGATATATCGTTTCAAATGCTTCATATGTTTAGCGATCGTATTTCGATGATACTCCTGCTTCAATAAGAAATATTCAAAATCGCATAAGAAATTGAAATTAATATCCTTAAACAGAACGTCCTTTTTATATAAGGATAGAACATGCAAAGTGGACAAATGGTTTTTTAATGTCGATTCTTTCAAATTACTATGTAAAATCTCCTCACGCATGAAAACAAGAAAAGAGGAAGACGTAGATGTCGAAGAAGCCTCCTCACGCAGATCCTTCAACGAAAAACCGTTATTCGCTTGTCTCTTCTCCAGCTCATCTCTCTCCAACTCCATAACATAGTTCTGAAGATACAGGTTTAACGCATCCATATTCGGATGATTCTTTATGGAACGTCTCTTGTTGTCCCATTGACAAGGTTTCACATAAACCTTCGTTGAAAAATACCTCTTTTGCCTATTCAAATAGGCCTCTACTTGAATCAAAGCTTTTCCTTCCGCATTCAATTGCTTTTTTCGATTAAACACTAAGTTGTAAATTACTTTTTCCATGATACATTTATATATTATCTGATTGTAAACACGAAGGAACAATAATAAGTTCTTTGTAGCACAATCTACAAACTAAAAGTTTGTTATCACGGATTACCTACTAATAAAAAACCATATATCCAAGTAAATAAAAAGGGCCTACCAAATACATGGCAGGCCTCTCCTACTTTTCGAGATATTAAATCATATCAATAATCTTCACCTTCCCAACCTGTTTTACGGAATCCCTTAACCGTCATCGACTTTCCATTTTGAGTCAAGGTAAATTCAATGGCATCCACTTTTGTATTGGCTTGAGTAGTATAACCATCCACAATTACTTTACCAGAGATATTGAAGGTTACAGTAGAATTTATACCATCATCCGCATGGAGCAGATTAGCGATACCATCCCCATCAAAAGATTTAGAAGCGACATCGCAATGAATCTTGCCACGTACTCCCCAGTCGTTTGTGGCAACACTCATTTTTATCCACATCTTATCCGTGGCATCATCAGTCGTATTGTAAGTATTGCAGGTCACACCTTCCGCCAAGACACCACCATCCTCACCTGTAACATTAACTACCCATTCGCCACATAAAGGGTAAATAGCCGTGTATTCTATCTCGTAATCACCATAAGTCTCACAAGAAGAAAAGGTGAGCAACGCCAATAAGATAACCAGTAATTTATTTATCTGTTTCATATTCAAAAAGCTTTTCTGATTAATATACATTTATAACACCCATTTATTTATGCCACCATTGTTTTTCCGCTAACGGAACTACCGCCGGAGTATTAGGGTTATAGTCTGAAGATGACTTCGGATACAATAAACGACGAGGATATTCACCCGGAGCCAACGCAGAACCAATGCAAGGAGTCAACTGCCCCCAAATATATCCTTCCTCATCCACATGCTTTGTCCCTAAAACAGGAATACCGGTACGATTGATATCAAACCATGCGTCCCATGCTTGACAACGAGTGGAAGCGATCCACTTCTGGGTCAAAATAGAGGTAAGCATTGAATTTTGGTCCGTACTATCGAAAGCATAAGGAGCACCTTCCGAAACAAACTCGGCAGCAGAATACCCCCAACGTTCAAACGCATAATTCACACCTTGCTCATAAGCCACTTTCGCTTTAGCCACATCATTCAAACGAGCGTAAGCTTCCGCTTGCAGGAACGCTACCTCAGCAGCAGACATAAAATAAACAGGATCTGTAGGACCTAGCTTAGCCACAGAGATCATACGAGTTGTTACCGCTACCGAGTTTGGGCGGTCACCATACTTCAAAGCTGTTGTCTCGCCGGAGCCATCCGTATTAGGTGAATAAAAATCATTTAAACGAGGATCCTCATATTTTTTCAAATAATCGCAAACCGTAGCGCACGCACGAATATTTACAGTTGAATTCAATTTACGACGGTCATTCTCATACAATGGATTTGATTTATTTTCCAAATCTTGAAAACAGTCCATCTTAGCGTCTACACTCAGCAAATCTCCTTCGTCGAGCAATGCCTTGATAGCAGCTTTATTCGTATCGAAATCACGCATCAACAATTTTAGCTTTAAACTCTTCGCAAATTGAATCCACTTATTCACGTCACCAGCGAACACCAAGTCTTGTTTTGTAACCGAAGGCAAACCACCTGCGGTAGCTTCCGCTTTTTTAGCGATAATCTCGTCCAACATCGCTAATAATCCCGGATAAACCACAGTCTTACTGTCATCATATTTCGGTGTAGTATTCTCATTCCCAAGAATAGCTTCTGTAAAAGGAATAGAGCCATAAGAGTCCACTAGGATATGATACATAAAGGCAGTCATAGTCTTACCCATTACCCAATAATTCCATTCTTGAGCCGATTCAGAGCTTTTGATAACCAAATCCAAGTCTGGCAGTGCTATTGAATAAGGTATAGACCACAAACGAGAATCGGATGCGTTAGTTATCGTATAGTTAACCAATGTATTATACTGGTTGGATGTATGTCCCTGCGTACATTGCTGAGACCACATGCTACCATATAATTCGTAAGTACCACCTACAATACTTGCTACTCCTGCGATACCAGAAGGAAGCAAAGTAGAAGAAGAGGCTTCCGTTGGATATTCCGGATTCTGGTTAATATCCAAATAATCGGAACAAGCTGTAGTAGCCATCAACAAGCAGCTAACCAGTCCTGTATATATTAAATTGTTTCTTTTCATACTATCTTTACTTTTTAAAGTTACTTATTATAATACAACTTTAATACCACCACCAAACGTACGGTTTGTCGGAGCCGCACCAAATTCACCAATTTCAGACAAGATGTCATTACCATAATTCGTACCTTCCGGATCTACGTAGTTGTTCTTTTTCGGGGTCCACATAAATAAATTACGTCCGATCAAACTAACTTGAACCATAGAGAATGGGGTTTGTTTCAACCATGCTTTCGGTAAAGAGTAAGAAAGTGTAATCTCTCTTAATTTCAAGTAATCTTTAGGTAAAATCCAATTTCTATACTGAGCGTAGTTGGAGGCGTTATTATAGTAGGTATTAACAGCGCTAGAAGCACCTCCCCAATGTACGATAGGTATATCATTCTCTACGTATTGACCATTTACGACTTTCACGGAATTAGGAACCACAAATGGTTCACGATTATTAAACACCGTATAAGTAGAGTTTCCGGCAAATGTAAGCAATTGAGAGGTATATGAATAGAACTCACCGCCATTACGCCAATCTAATACCGCTGATAAAGTAATCCCTTTCCATGTGAAATGCGTATTAAAGCCCATCAAGAAATTAGGTGTAGACGTTCCTACGATCTCTTTCTTGCTAGCATCAATTGTCGGCATACCGTTATTATCAACGATCACCTTACCATCATCAGTCGTGGCCAAAGCCGGAACCTTGAAAACGCCCAAAGGCTGACCTACTTCCGCAACGAAATCCACTTGATAGGAACTTGTCAATTTATACTCAGTTACATCATCCCATAACTCTTTCACCTCACTCCAGTTCTTACTGAAAGTAAAACCTAATCCCCACTCGAAATCTTTCGTACGAACAGGAATGCCATTCACTGCCAACTCGACACCTTGATTCGCAATCTTACCTACGTTGCGGGTCATAGACGTATAGCGAGACTCCGGAGCCAGACTAGCAGATATTATCTGATCTTTCGTACTCTTATTATAATAAGCAGCATCAATATCCAAGCGATTGTTAAACAGATGCGTTGTTAAACCGAACTCCCATTCTGTCGTGATCTCCGGACGAAGATCCATACTCGGCAAACGATTATACTCTGTCAAGCCTAATGTATTATTAATAGGTAAATATAAATCTCCAAAACCTAAACTGATTTGAGTCGGTGTAAAATAACTGCTAGTACGGTAAATCGGAGCATCGTTACCAGTCTGTCCCCAAGCTGCACGAACCTTCAAGAAATTCAGATAATCAGATTTCAAATCCTCAAACATATCCGTGATGATCAATGAAGTATTCACGCCACCATAGAAAAAGCTATTATTTCCTTGAGGTAAAGTAGATGACCAGTCGTTACGAATAGAAGCATTCACAAACCAGAAATTCTTGTAACCAAACTCACCTTGAGCGAACAAACCAACCAAACGGCGTCTATCAGAGTAAGTCGTAGTCATGGGCTTATCAACACCATTCGCTAAGTTAAACCATCCCGGTTGCTCCAAACCATACAGATAAGATTTCAAATAAGAACTCGTTTGTTGATTCAAGTTCCATCCAATCATACCATTCAAAGCGATATCCTCACCGATTTTATAATCCGCGTTTAAGAAAGCGGTCGCATCAATTTGCTCCACCTTGTCACGACGTTCCGTATAAGTACCGGGCTGCTGCTTCTTACCACCTAATTCACTCCAAGACCCTGAAGCGAAAGTCACTTTTTCATTCCATCTCTTTTGAGTAGCGTTCGTAAAGTCACCACCTAAACGTCCAACCGCCTTCAAACCTTTCATAATCTCAAAAGCAAGCTCGATCTTACCATAGACACGGTCATCTTGATACTTATTACGATTATGATCTAACACCCAATATGGATTCTCCGCATAAGCTGTATAGAAGTTATCCGTATTAAAATAAGGATTCGTATAATCTTTCATTGAGCTAATATCTACATCCACGGCATGTTGCAAAATCTCAGAAAACATCGTTGCACCATCATCTCCTTGGCCAGCAGCAGCTTGTGTGATATCTTTACGGACATAGTTCAAGTTTAATTCCGCAGAAAAACGTTTATATTTCATATTACCTCTTAACGAGATTGTATTACGAGCATATGAATCAGCGTCACCCGGTAATACACCGTCAGACTTCACATTACCATAGGAGGCAACAAAACCAAGTTTATCATTACCCATACGAATCGAGACGTTATTATTCGTCTCAAAACCAGTTTCATAAAAATCACGAAGATTGTTCTTTACATACGAGAAAGGCTTAGAAAGCGGAGTTAATAAACCTTCTGAGCCGTCTGAGTAAGGTCCCCAGATATGATCACGACCATCCAAAACCGGTCCCCAAGAACCATTCTCCATAGGTCCGAAAGATCCCCATCCTTGTCCGAAACGATCTTGTGTTTGAGGAACACGCAATACGCTAGATCCCATAAATGAGCCATCGTACGTAACAGAAAGCCTCTCAGCCCCAGCCCGTTTTGTTGTCACCATGATAACACCATTAGCAGCCCGGCTACCATAAAGGGCAGTAGCGGAAGCACCCTTCAAGACTGTTACAGACTCAACATCCTCTGGGTTAATGTCATTAGCTTGGTTACCAAAATCCACGGAGTTAGAGAAAGAATCCTCACCTTGGAAATCATTCATAATAGGCACACCATCCACCACATACAAAGGTTGATTAGCACTGAAAGAACTGATACCACGCACGATTACTTTCTGAGAAGAGCCTGTAGCACCACCGCTAGTAATATTCAAACCCGCAACCTTACCAGTCAAACCTGACATCACTGATCCAGACTTAGCGGCATTCAAATCTTCACTCTTCACAGTAGAGGCTGCATAGCCCAACGCCTTTTCCTGCTTTTTCATACCAATCGCAGTTACGACAACCTCCTCAAGATTCTGGGTACCAGACTGAAGGACTACCCTCAACACATCTTGTACCGGAACCTCACGAGCAATCATACCCACATAAGAAATTACCAGAGTCTTCGCGGAACCTATGAATAATAGGTTATTTTTTATTATTACTTAGTTTTCGCGGAACCTTGTCATTGCTTGTGATTATTCAGTAACGCTCAAGAAATAACTTGTTACAATTTTCATGCGATCATTTCTTTGCGGATCGGATTGCGAGAAGGCATTGGCTACTTATGCGTAAATAATTGAAAATAAGCGAATAATAATAACGACTATCGGCTACTCAAGTGAATAACTATCGGCTTGTCAAGTGAATAACTAACGGCTATACCTAGCCGCTAACTAACGGCTTGGGAAGTGAATAACTAATCACTTGAAAAGCCTTTCCTAGGTCTTTGGGTGTTGTAGAACTTATGACTTATATCGGAGCCGTCCTAAGTTATTTTTTAATGCATACCTAATATATATTCCTATTTTTCAAAATGTTAAAAACATGGTTCTTTGTTGATGATCTAAGCTGTAATATTTGGTGTACATATTACGGCATTTAAATTGTGGTTGAAAAAGTCTCCATATTTTCTACCCATTAGCCTTTTCTTGTTGTTTTATTGAAATTTTTTAATTATTTATTTGTTATAATAAATTTATTGTTACATTTGCATTCATACGACCCTTAAAATATAAGTCTTTGAATATCTATTGCGAATATATTATATAAGTTAAACAAAAAAAGAGTGTGTCTATGAACAAGTTGACTTATCTTTTACTTTGCCTAGTTTTAGGCATTGGATTGGCCACAGCTCAGACGAGGAAAGTAACAGGTACTGTTATTTCCGCCGAAGACAGTGAACCGATTATTGGTGCGTCTGTAATAGTCAAGGGTACTACTACAGGTACAGTAACGGATTTTGATGGTGTGTTCAGTTTGGATGTACCAAGTTCCGCGAAGACTCTGGTATTTTCATACGTCGGAATGGTTGCGAAAGAAGCTCCAATCCAAGATGTAATGAAAGTTGTTTTGAATACGGCGGCGACAGAGCTGGATGAAGTTATGGTTGTCGCTTATGGTACGGCGAAAAAATCATCTTTCACGGGATCCGCTAAAGCGGTAAACGCAGAAGATATCGTAGCTGGCTCCAAAGAGTCCTTGGATAAGGCTCTTTCTGGAAAGATGTCCGGTGTTCGCGTAACCTCCAACACTGGTGATCCAGGAGCTCCCGGTGATATCAATATCCGTGGTGTCGGCTCTATCAGCGCAGCCAAGTCTCCTCTATATGTCGTGGATGGCGTGCCTGTAAAATCAGACTCGGATATGGCATACTACGGGAAACAGTCCAGTTTGCTAAGCTCCTTGAACCCTGATGATATTGAGAGCATGACGGTGTTGAAAGATGCCGCAGCAGCTTCCTTGTACGGCTCTCGTGCAGCGAATGGCGTTATCATCATTACGACCAAAGCCGGAAAAAGAGGCAAGACGAAAGTAAGTTACAATGGCGAGGTCGGCTGGAGCAATATGGCTGTAAAACAGTACGAGACAATGAATGCCTCCGAATTGCTCCTGTACGGAAAAGAAGCGATTTCCAATTATTATATCCTAAACGGACTCGCTGGCAACCGTGATCAAGCATACGCCTTGATTGACAAGGAAGGCGACATGGAAGCATTCTTCAACGACCCATCGGGTAACACGGATACCAATTGGCGTGATGAGGTTTACCGTACAGCCTTGACGCATAACCATCAATTATCCGTAAACGGAGGTAACGACCGTACACAATTCTATGTAGGTCTTGGTTATAATAATGCGGAAGGTATCGTAATCGGTAGCGATTTCGAACGTTTCTCCGGTCGTATCAATTTAGATCATCAAGTAAATAATTGGTTGACTATCGGTGTTAAGCAAATGATCGCATTCACTACCCAAAATGGTTTCCGTGATCAGCAAAATCAAGATCAAGGTATCGGTACTGCTTCTCCACTGAGCTTGGTGTACTCCTCAGACCCGACGGCTCCCGTAAAGAATCCGGACGGTACATACAACGCCGACTCAAACTGGGGTGCCGCTTCCAATCCGCATCTAATGTTGGGCAAGGAACAATGGATTAAATCCCGTGTAATGCGTAGTATGTCTAACATTGATTTAGGCGTAAAATTCTCCAAGCAATTATCGTTCAAGACGATTTTTGGTTACGACTATATCGATACGAAACACTTTGAGTATTGGTCTCCCAACAGCGTGGACGGTAAGGCCGTAGGCGGCTTGGGATCTCGCTATACTTACGAGAACCGCAATTTAACAAGTTCTTCCACGTTACGCTACGCTAATACATGGAACGATGTTCATAATTTTGACATCCTAGGTGGTTTCGAGGTAACAGAAGACGAACTGACAGCCATCTATACTACGGCAAAACAATACTCAACCGACAAGTTACCGGAATTAGGAAACGGACAACCAGATGGCGCATCCAGCGAAGTATTTGGCTCCGGAATCGTATCCTACTTGGCTACCGGCAACTATAATTACGACAATAAATACTATCTGTCTGCCAGTTTCCGTCGGGATGGTTCTTCCCGCTTGGGAACCGATAATCGCTGGGCGAATTTCTGGTCCGTATCTGGCGCATGGCGCATCAGTGGCGAGAATTTCCTTAAAGACAATGAATTGTTCTCTGATCTAAAAGTCCGCTTCTCTTACGGTACAAATGGAAACTTGCCGGGCTCATATTACGCGAACCAAGCGTTATATGCGTTCTCTGGTGGTTATGGCCCCTCTTCCGCCATCTATTGGAATCAAGCAGGAAATGAGGAATTAGGTTGGGAGAAGTCCAAAAACATGAATGTGGGTTTTGACTGGAACTTATTCAACCGAGTAAATCTGACAGTAGAATATTACAACAAAACAACGACCGACCTGTTATTCGAGATCCCGACTTCTATCGTCACAGGTTTTGAGAAAAACTGGCAAAACCTTGGTAAGCTACGCAATAGCGGTATCGAGATAGAGGTAAATTCCCAAAACATCAAGAATCAGCACTTCTCATGGGACACGAATTTCAACCTTACATTCCAGAAGGCGACGATCAAGGAATTGCCGAACCATAACGACATCGAATATGGAGACGGCGATATGTATCTGCACCGAGAGGGAGAATCCATGTATACTTTCTATCTGCCGGAATGGAAAGGCGTGAATCCGGATACAGGACTAGGAGAATTCTGGAAAGATCCAAACGATCATAGCAAAGGAGTAGTGAACAAGTACGATGAGGCTGAAAAAGGAATCGTAGGCAAAGCCATTCCCGACGTAACGGGAGGTTTGACAAACACGTTCCGGTTATATGATTTCGATCTTTCATTCTTGATTACCTATCAATTTGGTGGCGATATATTCGATTATCCGAACTACTTCTTCCATCATGACGGATTCCGTTTAGGTTCATTCAACCTAGAAAAGAGCGTAGCGGGTAATTATTGGATGAACCCGGGCGACAACGCCTTATACCCGAAGCCTATCTACCAGAATCCATATCGCTCGGATCGCTTCTCCAGTCGTACCATCGTATCTTCTGACAATATCCGTATGCGTGAAATCACCTTGGGATACAATGTACCGGTATTGAAAAACATATTCAGTAATCTGCGTGTGTACTTCCGTGCGAATAATCCGTTCATGATCTGGGCAAAGACAAAAGGCATCGACCCGGATGTTCCCTTGAATGGTTATCGCCAGGTAGATACCCCGGTCTCTAAAAGCTTTGTCTTTGGTGTAAACATCACATTATAATTTATTAAAATAGAATCTATATGAAAAAGATATATTTAGTAGGTCTAGCGTTCGCCTTATTAACGGCCTCCTGCGATGATGTCCTAGAAAAGACATCATCTACCCAATTACCTACGATAGACGCAATCTCTTCCGTAGCCGATTTGACAAATGCCGTGAATTCCGCTCCATACGAGCCTACCTCTGTAGCCTGTTGTGAATGGCGTATACGAGCAACAGGCTACAGAGGTAGGCTCGTATGGAGCGGAATTCACATTGCTGGCCGATTTACGAAGTGGGGATTTCCAATCTATCTCCACGGTGAATCATGCCGGCCCCATGTATCGTTACCAAACAGGTAAAAACGATGAGATGGTTTATAGTTTCTATAAATTATTCTACAATAGTCTAGCTCGCCTTAATAATGTATTAGCCGCCGCCGAGAATCTTGAAGGTGCGGATGTAGACATATTGAAAGGAGAACTATACGCTATGCGCGCCTTGTATCATTTCGATTTAGCCAGAGTATTCGCTAAATTACCATCAACAACAGATATGAACGATCTGGGCATCGTACTCTCCACAGAGGTTTATCCCACGGATTATATCGGGACCCGGGCGACCTTACAGCAGACATACGACCAGATATTGAAAGATATCGAGACCGCATTGCCTCTTTTGAGTAAAGATAAACAAACCGGACACATCAATTATTGGGGGGCTTTAGCGATCCGCGCACGCGCTTACCTTTACTTAGAAAAGAATAAAGAGGCACTGGCTGACTGTAAGGAGATTATCGCTTCCTCTCCTTATAAGTTATACACACGGGATGAATATATAGGCGCATGGGATAAGGAAGGAACGAACGAGGCTATATTCGAGATCTTAGTTACCCCGAATTATAACGCGCAACGTAACTCTATCGGTTATTTTACACATGCCTCCGGCTACGGTGAATGTGCCGCTACTGAATCTTTCCTGGAAGAGCTGGCTAAGCATCCGGGAGATATCCGTACGGAATTATTCGCAAAAGAGACCGATAATGGCTATGACGGGACCTATCCGCAAAAGTATAAGGGACGTGACGGGCAAATCTATGTAAACAATCCAAAGGTCGTGCGCCTTTCCGAAGTTTACCTAATAGCGGCCGAGGCCGCACTAAAAGCAGGGGATACCTCCGCGGCCGCCGGATATATGAATACGTTACGCAAGAATCGTATTGAGAATTATACCGATGTCGCTTCTATCACGTTGGATGATATCTTACTGGAAAGACGCCTAGAATTATTCACGGAAGGACATACCGCTTGGGACGCTTGGCGTAACGGCAAGTCTGTCAACAATAAATTCGTAGGTGAGGTTAAGCCGGGCGATTACCGTACGATCATGGCAATTCCTATCGGAGAAATCACCGTATCAAGAGGTCAGTTGATACAGAACCCAGGATATTAATCCTTTATCCATAAGTATTTATTGATTTTAGAGGATGTGCCACTTCACCACGGCACATCCTCTTTTTCTTTGTACGCTCACGAGTGCTTCACTAGCTCGAACCGCTTGTCTACACAAGCAGGTAATTCATGCGGGTAATGGGTTACGTAAATCAAGGTTTTTCCCGGGCGATCGCAGAATTGCTCGATAATAGCAGCCGCCTTTTTCTTATTGCTCACATCCAGACCGTGGAGAGGCTCATCTAATATAATTAAATCGGGATCTTTCACGAAAGCTCTCGCTAATAAAGCCAAACGTTGTTCTCCCGATGATAAGGTCAAGAATAAACGGTCTTTCAAATGTTCGATGCCAAAAACTTTCATCCACTCCAAGGCTACCGTTTCTTGCTCCGCATTACACTTACGAAACAAGCCGATCGAATCGAAAAAGCCGGAACCGACAATATTCAAGGTAGGGACATTCTCCTTATAATATAAGTGCATCTCCGGCGATACATATCCGATACGCTTCTTGATATCCCAAATACTTTCCCCGGAACCTCTCTTTCTATCAAACAAATACAACGTATTCGCATACGACTGGGGATTATCCGCGTAAACCAAACTCAGCAAGGTAGATTTACCAGCGCCATTCGGACCGAATAACGCCCACTTCTCCCCGTTCTTGATTTCCCAATCCAAATCTTTCAAGATCGTACGGCTACCATAGCGTATTTTCACATGCTCCATGCGTAAAGTCACCTCATGTAAAGAGGCTATCTTGTTCATATCCACAGGTAAACGAACCTTACCAACTTCCTCGCATGCATGAATGCCTTCCGTTGGAAAAAGACGGGCGATTAATTCCGTATCCGACATAAACTCCTCTCGAGTCAGCGGAGGCAGGCAAGTACGATCATGGATAGGCAATACATGCGTGATCATTGCCGGTATGTCATTGGGGTTAGATAATAACAAGACAACTTGAACGCCATTCAATTTTGTCATTTGCCCCAGCATCTCTACCAATAAATCCCGGGATGGAGCGTCTAAGCCGATAAAAGGATTATCCAAGATCAAGACACGAGGACGGCTAAGCAACGTCCGGACAATCAAGAATTTTCGTAATTCACCACTTGATAAGAAGATCAACCGCTTAGGCAATAAATCCTCTATACCGAAAAGAGTCAATATCTTCGCTAAATTATCAGAGCCGGCATATTCCTTCAACAATTCCTCGACAATAGGCATCTCCTCCGTCTCTGTTGAATGCCAACGCTGTTGGTAATAAGAATTCCGGCAATCCGCCAACGAATAAATATCCTTAAACGCTATACTCTTGATAAAGTCACTCACCTTACCATCCCCGGAGAACACGACCTCACCTTCCTTAAAAGCGAATTTACGCTGCATAATATCCGCTATCAAGGTTTTACCAGCGCCATTCGGACCGACCACAGCCCATTGCTGCCCTTCATCAATTCTCCAATTCACGGGTGCCGTAAACCGCAATTCCGGCAAACGAGTAACGATATTCTTAATATCGACCACCATCATTCCTTCTTTTTCCATCTTTCTTCTAAATAAGCCGGACAAAGGTACATAGTTTATTTAAAAATGACAGCATAATGACAAAAAAAGGGGCCACTCATCACGAGCAGCCCCTCTATAGTATACAGGCACTTGGTATGTCTATGTTAACTAGTAGTTAATGAACGCCTGTACGTGTATCCCACCACATTTGTTTACCCCACAAATTATCCACGACTTCCGCATCGAAGGGAGCACAATTCGCATTGTTCAAATTACGTTCCTTATCAGGATACGGAGAGCGGAATGGAGGTACGTTATGATTAGAATAGTTTGCCGGACGGCCCGGAGCCGGATACAAGTTGTCTGGCACGCCTGTACGGCGATACAATGACCAACCTTCCATTCCTTGCTTGAACATGGCAACCCATTCCTCATAATAAATCTGTTTCTTATCATTCGTGAACTTACCCGCATTCGCAAGGTAATCCGCTATATCTTCGGCAGATACGCTATTCTCTTCCATGGAATAGGTAACAGCCTTATTGTATGCGTCCTCTGCGGAGATTCCGGTATTCCATCCCAACATAGATGCCTCAGCGACACAGAACCAAGGCTCAGCGACACGCATATAAGGAGAAAAACCAGCCAAGTCCGTAAAGAAACGTGCTCCCCAAATGGAATATTTAGAAGCTACCGCATTCGCTTTCGCCCCGATCGTATAACCTACATACTTAGGCTCACCGGCCTCCACACTTTCTTTTGTGGGTTGGAAATAAGATGAGCGACGAGGGTCCTCACGTGTATTCATATGATCCACGATCACGTCTGCGGCACAATACTCCGTCTTACGTGTACGATAACCGTCTGCCATCGGTTCGTAATAGTTGGGGTCTGTTCCGATCCACCAGAAGAAAGCATTATCATCGTTGCTTTCCATGATCGGATACTTAGTGGGATTACCCATAACTTCCTCTACGGTCTCCTTAGCCAACGCCGGGGAAACCTCTGAGATACGCATCGCTAAACGAAGACGCATAGAATTACAATATCTCTGCCACTTCTCGATATCACCACCGAATAACAGGTCTCCCTCGCCTAAGTCATCACTACCACCATCGGCAAAGCCATCCGCTGCTTCCTTCAATGTAGCCAATAAGCCCGGATAAATATCCTCTTGCTTATCGTATTTCGGCTGCAAGATTCCATCCGTCATCTTAGCGGCATCCGTATAAGGGACATCACGCCAACGATCCGTGGCCACCTGCATCAAATGAACCTGCATAACCTTCGATACGTTCAGCATATTAGGAGTCTCATTAAACGTGGCACGCTTCTCGATATCTTTCAGGTTATTCAATATACGATACAAATACTCCCAGTTCGTATCCTGTACACCCGTACGGAAATTATAGCGGGACTCGTCGATATAAGTCATCTTCGAAGCATATCCGCAGAAAGTCATCGGCTCATCCATTGCGAACCACCGATCATACAGACGATAGGATGTGTAATATAAAGAATACGCCAGAAGATTCGTCGTAGGCACATCCGTAGGGCTATCTGGGTCTGTATTGACCTCCTCAAACGAATCGGTACACGAGCTACCGAATACAGTAGCGCCGACCATCATAGCCATCATGAAATTCTTGATATATCTTTTCATATTAAATTCCTCAGATTAATGTTGATTAAAATGTTACACCTAACTTAAGACCAAAACTACGAGAAGGAGGATAAGAGTTGGACTCAAAACCTACACCAGAGTTGAATCCTCTGCTTGTAGCCGCAGTCTCGGGATCATCACCACCGGTACTTGTAGACTCCGGATCAATATGAGCGATATTTGACTTATGCACCCAAAGCAACGCCAAGTTCGTACCAACCAATGATACATGAGCGGCCTTGATACATTTAGTCTTCTCTAGAATTGATTTCGGGAAATTATATGTCAGGTGAGCCTCACGCAATTTCAAGTAAGAACCATCGAATACAGACATCTCACAAATCGTATAATAATTATAGAAGAAGTCCTCCGCGTTGACAGCGACATCATTAATCTTACCATCTGCGGTCTTGAAGACCTTGTCCGTCATATAATTCTGGCCAAGTACGACGCCATTCTCACGCAAATCGCCTTCTGCCGTGTGTTTCAAGATACCCGTCTGAGAACCGAATGCTTGTGTAACAGAATATATGTCACCACCCAAACGGAAATCCAATAAGAAACCGAAGCTCCAATCCTTATAAGAGAACTCATTGCTGAAACCAGCCAACCACTTCGGCGTAACATCACCGATCTCTTTTCCGGCCTCGTACACAGGAATACCATCCTCTACCAAGATCGAGCCATCCTCATTATATACGTAACCAGTACCTACCAAAGTACCCCAGCTCTTACCGACCATAGCATAGTTCTTCACGCTCCAGCTACTACCGATTTGGTAAGCGTCCAAGGACTGTCCGGTAACGGGATCTGTATAAAGCTCATCGATTCGGCTCTTATCCTTCGCCCAGTTCAACGTAGCCGTCCAGTTGAATCCCTTCGGATTCTTGATGATATCACCGGATACCTGCAACTCGACACCCTTGTTGCTGATCTTTCCAGCGTTGATATACATAGAGGTATAACCGGTAGAGGTAGCCACATTCGCATTCATGATCTGATCGCTCGTCACCTTATTATAATATGCGGCATCAATATGCAAACGATTGTTGAACAAATTAGCCTCAACACCAACTTCCCAAGTCTTTACGCTCTCCGGACGAAGATTTGTAGGAGGAAGGATTGTCGGATTATAGAACAATGTAGTACCATTGAACGAAGAACTGATCAATGAATAATAAGCGTTCGAACGATACGGGTCCGTTGCGGAACCGATCTTTGCCCAACCACCACGCAATTTCAAGAAATTCAAATAATCGCCATTTTGCAATCCGGGGAATGTCTCGGTCAAGATCCAGCTACCACTGAAAGAAGGATAGAAGAAAGCGTCCTTGATCGTAGAGTCCCAGTCATTACGGACACTTACCTCGGCATAAGCCATATTCTTGTAGCCGATAGAGGCATTAGCGTATACAGAGTTTGAACGACGTTTCTCATGGTCGTTCAAGGTGTACGGGGTTCCATGAGCGTTCGCTACGGTAAACAACCCCTCTGCGGTCAATTCGTCCGCACCTGTCCCCATGATAGCTGTTTGATAATCACGATAGTTGGCTCCAGCCAAACCATTCAAGGCCCAATCACCGAAGTTCTTGTTCACGTAGGCGATAAAGTCCGCGTTAAACTCAGTCATCGAACGGTCGAAGCTACGGAAATATCCATTCGGATAGTCGATATTCCATAAAATACGAGAGAACTGATTAGAATCGTAATGATCCAAGCCCATACGACCTTCAAACTTTAACCAATCGGTCGGTTTGATATACAAAGAGGTCTTGCCATAGAAACGATTACGATCATAACTATTGGTATTCTTATTCAATGTCCAATACGGATTCGCATGGAAAGACTGTATCCAGTTATAATGCGTATATTTTCCATACTCATCCACTTGATCCCAATTATTCTTCAAATCCTTCAAATCAACTTGACGACCAAACCACTGCATGATAGACTGCAAAGCATTCGTACTGTTATATCCCGTACCCGGCAAGTTCGCGCTTTTCGTGCGAATATAATTCGCAGACAAGTCGAAATCAATATACTTATTAAACGTCATTTTCGTGTTCACCGCCATAGCATAGCGCTTCTGATCAGTGTTCGGGGTCGTACCGCTTTGATCACGGAAAGATAAAGATGCGCGTGTAGACGTTTTATCCGTAGAGGCAGACAAAGCCACCGTATGATTCATTGAATAACCCGTTTGGAAGAAATTCTTGATATTGTCCGGGCAGGAAACCCAAGGAGTAGCCTGACGCACGCCATCGATCACCGGGCTATTGTATTGCGGCAAATTCAATCCGATATCCAAGCGAGGTCCCCAAGACTCATCCGCGTTATCGTTGATACCACTACCCATACCATCTACATAATTGTAACCATTCTCCAAGGCAAAAGTTTGATAATCGCCAGAATATCCCCCCGCTTGCGCTTCCTTCCAATCATACTCGGAAGCGTAATAGCCTTGTCCGTACTTATTCTGCAATCTAGGCAAATTATAAACCCGGTCAATCGTGATATCACCCTCATAAGAGATAGATACACCCTTGTCTTTCTTACCGGATTTAGTAGTAACCAAGATAACGCCATTACCGGCACGCATACCATACAAAGCGGCAGATCCACCCTTCAACACAGAGATGGACTCTATATCCTCCGGATTAATATCATTCAAGCCGGAACCCAAGTTTACAGTGGCACCTTTCGCATTATCATTAGCGATAGGCACACCGTCCACAACGATCAACGGTTGGTTATTACCAAAAGAGGAATTACCGCGAACCACGATATTCTGCGACGCACCAACCTGTCCACCTTGAGAAGTAATCTGCACACCGGCGATCTTACCGGAAAGTGAGGTCGCCAAGCTCTGTTGGCCAGCTTTTGTCAACTCATCAGATTTCACCTCTTGCAGGGCATAACCCAAGGCTTTCTTCTCACGAGTCAAACCCATAGCGGTTACAACCACCTCATCCAACGCTTTTGAATCCGAGTCCAAAACAACGTTGATCACGGATGCCACAGGTACTTCCTTCGTTTTCAATCCTACATAAGAAATAAAGATCATCTTAGCGTCTCTCGGTACATCTAAACTAAAGTTTCCCTCAAAGTCCGTAACCGTACCAATCGTAGTGCCTTTCACAACGACAGCCGCACCGATCACGGGTTGCTGATCTTCCGATGATATAACATTACCTGTTATCTTCATCGTCTGTGCCGTTGCGACTCCTATGCCTATAAACAAGCATAATAACAAAAAAGTCAACCTTCTCATAAACACACTTTTTTATTTAACAATTAATTATTTAAATCAAATTTCACACATAACTTACCATAGTTTACGAAGAACTTAGTTTAAAACAGCAGGATTATACATGCATATATATAAAATTAC
>OBKR01001611.1_pt1 | contig 18984 bp, 16 predicted proteins | sample 1518991 | NCBI WGS metagenome assembly OBKR01 (sample SAMEA2452117, study PRJEB22498) | human gut metagenome | biome: human feces; feature: human gut; material: feces | place: Australia | collected 2012
TTTTTGGATATTATGATTAGTCAATTAAGGCCAAACTATATGCATTTACTTACTTTATATAAGCAAACACTTGAGCAAAGAAATAATTATTTAAAACAAATAAAATTTGAGAATAAACCAGAAAATATGTTAGATATTTGGGATGAAAAATTAGTAGACTATGGAATAAAAATATATGAATATAGAAATGAATTTATTGAAAAAATTCAAAAAAAAATAAAAAATATTCATTTTAATATTACACAGGAAAAAGAAAATATAGAAATTAAATATTTTTCTGATGCAAGTACTAGACAAAATTTCATAAATGAGTTAAAATCAAAAAGAAAGTTAGATATTATTAAAGGATTTACTACAAAAGGAGTACATCATGATGATTTTTTAATATATTTAAATGATAAACAAGTAAATATATATGGTTCACAAGGCCAACATAGAACAGCAATGTTATCTTTAAAGTTATCTGAATTACAAGTAATTTATGATGATATTGGAGAATATCCAATATTATTATTAGATGACTTTATGTCTGAATTAGATGAAAAAAGAAGAAAAAACTTTTTAGAAAATATAAAAAATATTCAAGTTATAATAACATGTACTGATAAAATAGTACTTGAAAATTTAAATTATTTTTTATATAATGTTGTTGATGGGAAAATAATAGAAAAAGAAAAGTAAAAATATACTTGAAAATTTTTACAATTTTAATAATATAGAACTAACAAAAAGAAAGGAATGGAGATAATGGAAAAATACGAACACAAGTATGGGGCAGAACAGATTCAAGTATTGGAAGGATTAGAAGCAGTAAGAAAAAGACCTGGTATGTATATTGGTAGTACATCTGTTAGAGGCTTACATCATATGGTTTATGAAATTGTTGATAACTGTGTTGATGAAGCATTGGCTGGATATTGTACTGAAATTAATATTGAAATAGAACCAGGAAATATAATGAGTGTAGAGGATAATGGTAGAGGAATACCAGTAGAAATACATCCCAAAACACATATATCTACTGCAGAAACTGTTTATACAGTTTTACATGCTGGTGGAAAATTTGGTGGAGATAGTGGTTATAAAGTTTCTGGTGGATTACATGGTGTTGGTGCATCTGTTGTAAATGCATTATCAAATTGGGTTGAAGTTACAATTCAAAGAGATGGTGGAATTTATCAAATGAAATTTGAAAAAGGAAAAACAGTAAAAAAACTTGAAAAAATTGGAAATTCTAAAAAAACTGGAACAAAAGTTAGATTTCTTGCTGATGATACAATTTTCGAAACTCAGGAATTTGATTATGATGTATTAGAAACAAGATTTAGAGAAATGGCTTTTTTAACCAAAGGATTAAAAATAACATTTGAAGATAAAAGAGATCCAGAAAAACAAAAAAAAGTTGAATTCTGTTTTGAAGGTGGATTAAAATCATTTGTTGAATTTTTAAATAAAAACAAAGAATGTTTACACAAAGATCCAATTTATATTGAAAAAGATGGAGAAGTTCCTGTTGAAATTGCAATGCAATATACAACAAGTTATTCTGAAAATATTTATACATTTGTAAATAATATAAATACAATTGAAGGTGGAACACATCTTGAGGGATTTAAAAGAGCATTAACAAAAGTATTTAATGATTATGCAAGATCACATAATTTATTAAAAGATAAAGATGCAAATTTACAAGGTGAAGATATAAGAGAAGGAATAACTGCAGTTGTTTCTGTAAAAGTAAAAGAACCACAATTTGAAGGACAAACAAAAACAAAATTAGGAAATAGTGAAGTTTCAGGAATTGTTCAATCAATGGTAAATGAAGCATTAGCAACATTTTTAGAAGAAAATCCAAATGTTGCTAAAGCAATATTAGAAAAATGTGTTAGTGCAGCAAGAGCTAGGGAAGCAGCAAGAAAAGCTAGAGAATTAGTTCGTAGAAAAAGTGCTCTTGAAACAACAACACTTCCTGGAAAGTTAGCTGATTGTAGTAGTAAAAATGCAGAAGAGTGTGAAGTGTACATAGTAGAGGGAGACTCTGCTGGAGGAAGTGCAAAACAAGGAAGAGATAGAAAATTCCAAGCAATATTACCATTATGGGGAAAAATGTTAAATGTTGAAAAAGCAAGAGCTGACAAAATATACGGAAATGATAAATTAAATCCAGTAATAGTTGCTGTTGGAGCTGGTATTGGAAAAGATTTTGATATCACAAAAATAAGATATGGAAAAGTTATAATAATGGCAGATGCCGATGTTGATGGTGCACATATCAGAACATTAATGTTAACATTTTTCTTTAGATATATGAGACCACTTATTGAAAATGGAAATGTTTATCTTGCTCAACCACCATTATATAAATTAGCCAAAAAAGGTATGGAAGATATTTATTGTTATACTGATGAAGGACTTGATAAAGCATTTGCAGAATTAGAAGCCAAAGGAATTGCAAGAGAAAGTTTATCTTTACAAAGATATAAAGGTTTAGGTGAAATGAACCCTGAACAATTGTGGGAAACAACAATGAACCCAGAAAAGAGAACATTAATTCAAGTAACAATGGATGATGCAATAAAAGCAGACGAAACATTTACTCTTTTAATGGGAGATGAAGTTGAACCAAGAAGAGACTTCATTGCACAAAATGCAAAATATGTAAAAAATCTTGATATATAATTTGAAATGTATAGTTTTATAAAAAATTAATAGCTAAGAGAAAAAACATCTCTTAGCTATTATCTATAAAGCTAATAATAATCTTAACTCAAACTAATATACATAATATTTTAATCTAATGTATATTACTATACAAATAAACTATATACCACATATATTAATCAGTTGCTCGACTATAAATACAATAGTAGAAACTATATTCATCCATAAGGACTAGTAACAATACCATATACTGCAAGTATAATCTTAGTTCAAATACATAACATATAATTTAACCATATAACTAAAGATGAATTAATAAAAGTTTATATTATAAAAATTTAAAATTCATCATGAAAATATAGCTTACATATACATTATATATTCTTATCGCCGACATATATTAATCTACTTCAATAAACTAATATATATCTTTGCTCGAATAATAATAAACTAATTTATAATCTATTATTACTCTTCACTCAACTAATATTAACCTTATACACATATTATGTTCAAAAACTTTTTTATTATACATTAAACTAAAAAAATTTTTTGTATTGTTTTGTCGAAATGTTTTTCTTGACAATTGACAAAAAGATAGTATAATAAAAACATAAAATTTAATTCTTGAAATTTTAAAGTCAAAAATTTTTTATTCTATAAATGTGAGGTGAGAAAAATTAATTCAATACAAAAATGGATTCCAATAGAAAAAATTTTAGAAAAAGGAATTATAAAATTAAAGAAAAATAAATATATAAAAATCTTAAAAGTAAATCCAATAAATTTTAACTTAAAAACACAAATGGAAAAAGAATCAATTTTAAATTCATATAAAATATTTTTAAAAACATGTAATTTTGATATTCAAATTTTAATTCAAAGTAAAAAAGAAGATTTAACAAATCATATTGAAAAAATAAAAATAAATTCCCAAAATGAAAATAATAAATTTATAAATAATTATCTAAATTGTTATATTAATTATATAAAAGAAAAAAATAATTTAAATAAATCAGCATCAAAAAATTTTTATTTAATTATAAAAAATAAAACAGAAAATAATGAAGAAAATATTATTCAAGAATTAAATGAAAAATATTTTAAAATAAAAGATAATTTATTAAGATGTGGAAATTTGATTTTTGAATGTGATAAAAATGAAATAAAAAAAATATTATTTTCTTTTTTTAATACAAAAATATTTTTAGAAAAATAAAGAGGTGAAAAATATAAAAAACAAAAAAATAAATAATAATAAAATAAAAAATAAATATTTAATAAATAATATAATTAATAAAATAAAAAAAGAAAAAAATAATATAAAAATAAAAGAAGGTTTTTTTCAAGATAAAGATTTTTTTTCTCCAACATATATTAATTTAAATAATCCAAAATTTTTAGAAATCGATAATTATTTTTATTCAGGAATTATTATTACAAATTATTTTAGAGAAAATAATGATTTAATTTTAAAGTCATTATTAGATACAAATATAAATATGAATATTTCTATTTTTTATGAAAAATGTGATACTTCAAAAGTTATAAAAGAATTAACATATAACATCGGAAACGTAGGGGCAGAGTTAAAACAATTTAATGATAATAGACAAGACATAGATATTGCTACATTCACTTATAATGATGCAAAATATATAAGAAAAGAAATTCAAATTAATAATGAAGAAATGTATTTTTTATATATTTATTTAAATTTATTTTCAGAAGATAAAAAAGAATTAAAATATAATATTGAAAAAATTGAAGGTATTTTACAAAGTAGAGGATTACAAACAAGAAGATCTACTTTTAGAGAAGAACAATTATTTATTTCATGTTTACCATTACAGGAAAATAAAAAAGAAATAAAAACAGTGGCAAAAAGAAATATTTTAACTTCAGGTTTAATTAGTACATATCCTTTTATCTCATCTTCAATATTTGATGAAAATGGAATTTATATTGGTGATAATATGTATAATAATTCATTAGTGTTAATAGATAGATATGATACAAATAAATATAAAAATGCTAATATGTGCATATTTGGAACAAGTGGAGCAGGTAAATCATTTTACACAAAATTAATTATTTTGCGCAATGTGCTTCTTGGGATAGAACAATATGTAATTGACCCAGAAAGGGAATATCAAAGTTTAGCAAAGAATTTAGATAGTACAGTAATAAAACTTGGACCAACATCTGAAAATTATATAAATGTTTTTGATATAAGAAAAGAAAGTATAGAAGAAAATGAACATGGATATCTTACAACTAAAATAGGAAAATTAATTGGATTTTTTAATTTAATTTTTGGAGAATTAAATGAAGAAGAAAAAGCAATATTAGAAGAAAAAATAATTCAAGTTTATAAAATAAAAAAAATTAATTTTAATGATAAATCTTTATATAATAAAAATAAAAAATTTAAATCCACAAAAGATATGCCAATATTAGAAGATTTTTATAATATATTAAATGATGAAAAAACAAAAAAATTTAAAATAAAATTAATTCCATTTATAAAAGGATCATTAAAATTTTTTAATAATTATACAAATATTGAATTAAATAAAAAATTAATTATTGCAGATGTTTATGAATTAGGTGAAGAAAATATGAAATTTGGGATGTATTTATTTGTTGAATTATTTTGGGATAAAATAAAAATAAATAGAAAAATAAAAAAAGCAATTTATTTAGATGAAATTTGGAGATTAATTGGAGTAACATCAAATAAAGATGTTGCAAAATTTATTTATAAAATATTTAAAACAATTAGAAAATATGGTGGAAGTAGTGTAGCAATTACACAAGATATTTCAGATTTATTCAGCTTAGATAATGGAGCATATGGAAAAAGTATTCTAAATAATTCAAGTATAAAAACATTTTTTTCATTAGAAGAAGAAAATATAAAATTATTATCACAATATTCAAATATTTCAGAAAAAGAAAAAATAGAAATAAAATCTTTAAGAAGAGGAGAATGTTTAACATTTGTTGGAGATGAACATATTTTAATAAAAATAAATGCAAGTGATTTTGAAAAAAAAATAATAGAAGAAAAAAATAATTAAAATATTTTTTGATAAGAAAGGAAAAATAAAAATGGAGTTAGAAAATAAATTAGAAAATAATATAAATAATGAATTAGAAAAAGAACAAAAAAATTTTTTTGATACTATTTTTGGAAAAATAATAAATAAAGCATTAGATTTTCGGGTTAAGAGCAATGTTACCAGATGTAATAGAGAATCAGGTTATAGAAATAAAAGATGCTTTAATAGAAAATGGAATAAAAGATGGTTTACATACGGCAACAGAATGTGTAGTTGATATTGGAAAAAGTATTTCCGGAATATTTACCGGAAAATTTGAGAATATTTCACAAGTTCAAACAGCAATTGGAAGTGGAGGAGTAATTGATACTTTTTCAGATTTAATTGATAAAGCATCAAATAAAATATATCAAAAAGGAATAATAAATAGTCAAATAAAATCTGTAATAACAGGTGGGAAAGATATAATTTTGAATAATGTTACAAGTAATATAAAAAATGAAATGAATTTTCAAGAGAGAAGTATACACAATATAGGAAAATATGTGGATAACTTTAATGAGTATTTAAAAAGCAAAGATTTTGAAGGAATGACAAAAGAATGGAAAAAAATACAGAACAATTTAAAAAGTATAATTCCTTTAGAAAATATACTAAAGCAAGTAAGACAAACTGAAAATATTTATAATTTAATAAAAAATAATGGAAATAATTTTGAGTTAAGTCAAGAAGAATTAGAAATAATAAAAAAAATATAAAGGTATGAATATACCTTTATATTTTATCTATTTTTTGTTCTTTATTTAATTTTTTACAAAAATCATTAGAATACATAACAATGTGATAAATGAAATCTGATGTTTCTGCAGAATTTACAGTTAGAATATTATTTATTTTTTGGATTGTTTCATTGTTTGTATCTTTTCCAGAGACACCTGTATATTTTACAACTTTTCTTAAGGTTTTTACACTTAAAGCTCTTTCGCCTCTTTCTATTTGACCTAGAAAAGAATCTGTTATATCAATTTTTTCTGAGAATTCTTCTCTATTCATTTTCATACTTTCTCTAATTCCACGTAATCTTTCACCCGTGTTTATATCATCTTGGTTAAAATGCATATAAATCTACTCCTCCAAATTTTTTTAACATTATATAGCGAATTTTGTCAACAGATAATAAGCAAAAAGCGAATATTTAAAGTAAGCATTTGTTAAAAAACAAATTTCCAAAAAATTGAAAGTTTTGTAAATATAAAAAAATAGAATTAAAACGAATAAAATGGAAAAATAAGACTCAAAATATTGGAAGGTGATAAAGATGTTGAGTGATGAATTTTTGAATCAGATTTTTCGAAATAATCAAGAAAAGATAGATAGAAAAATAAGTTATGAATATCATAAAAGACTTAAATTAATAAAAGAACAAAAAAATGAAGAAAGAGAAAATATAAAACAAGGAATAATAGCAGAATTATATTACAAAGAAGGATTTAAAGATGGAATAGATTTTATAATAAAACATATGAAAAAATTATGAAAATAATTCTACAAAATCCTTGCAAAATAAGAGTTATTATAATATAATACAAAAGAAAAAAGTAATAAGAAAGAGGTAAAACAATGGAAGAAAGACAAGATGGAAATATAATCAAAAGAGATATAGATGAAGAAATGAGAACAGCCTATATAGATTATGCCATGAGTGTTATTGTTTCTAGGGCATTACCGGATGTAAGAGATGGTTTGAAACCAGTTCACAGAAGAATTTTATATGCTATGCATGAAGATGGAATTACGTCAGACAAGCCTTATAGGAAATGTGCTAATACAGTAGGATCTGTATTAGGAAGATATCATCCACATGGTGATGCATCTGTATATGATGCTATGGTAAGAATGGCACAAGACTTCTCAATGAGATATATGTTAATAGATGGACATGGAAATTTTGGATCAATAGATGGTGATGGAGCTGCAGCAATGAGGTATACAGAAGCAAGAATGTCAAAAATTGCTGAGCAAATGTTAGTTGATATTGAAAAAAATACAGTTGATTTTATGCCAAACTATGATGATAGATTACAAGAACCAACAGTATTACCAACAAAAATACCAACATTATTAATAAATGGATCATCTGGTATTGCCGTAGGTATGGCAACAAATATACCACCACATAATTTAACAGAAGTTATAAATGGTATTATAAAAATCATAGATGATGATAATGTAACAGATGAACAATTAATGCAGATTATCAAAGGTCCAGATTTTCCTACAGAAGGATTAATTTTAGGTAGAGAAGGAATAAAAGAAGCTTATACTACTGGTAGAGGAAAAATTATAATGCGAGCTGAAGCTGAAATTGAAGAAATGAGTGGAAACAAGCAAAGAATTATAGTTTCATCATTACCATATCAAGTAAACAAAGCTCGTTTAATTGAAAACATAGCACACCTATGTAAAGAAAAAAGAATTGAAGGAATCTCAGAACTAAGAGATGAATCTGATAGAAATGATAGAGTAAGAATTGTAATTGAATTAAAAAGAGATGCAAATGCAAATATAGTTTTAAATCAATTATATAAAAATACTCAAATGCAAGATACATTTGGTGTAATTATGCTAGCATTAGTAAATAATGAACCAAAAATCTTAACATTAAGACAATGTTTGGATTGTTATATAGATCATAGAAAAGATGTAATTTTAAGAAGAACACAATTTGATTTAGACAAAGCATTAGCAAGAGCTCATATTTTAGAGGGATTAAGAATTGCAATTGATAATATTGATGAAGTAATTGCAATTATCCGTAGTTCATATGATGATGCTAAAGAAAGATTAATGAAAAGATTTGGATTAACAGATATCCAAGCACAAGCTATTTTGGACATGAGATTAAAAACATTATCAGGATTACAACGTGAAAAAATAGAAGAAGAATATAAACAATTAATGGAATTAATAGCACATTTAAGAGCAATTCTTGCAAGCGAAAAATTAGTTTTTGATATTATAAAAGAAGAACTTATTGAAATAAGAGATAAGTTTGGAGATGAGAGAAAGACTAAAATTGTTGCGGCACAAGGTGATTTCGAAGATGAAGATTTAATTAAAGATGAACAATCTGTAATAACATTAACACATTTCGGATATATCAAAAGAATGCCAATAGATACATATAGAAGTCAAAAACGTGGTGGAAAAGGAATTATAGGTACAGCTACAAGAGAAGAAGATTTTGTAAAACAAATCTTTACTGCTTCAACACATGATATGATATTATTCTTTACAAATAGAGGAAAACTATATAAATTAAAAGGATATGAAGTTCCTGAAGCTGGTAGAACCGCAAAAGGAACAGCAATTGTTAATTTATTAAGTTTAGATCCAGGAGAAAAAGTATCTGCTGTTATACCAATTCAAAATTTTGCTGAAGGAAAATATTTATTAATGGCAACAAAAAACGGATTAATAAAGAAAACAGCATTGAAAGAATATGATTCATCAAGAACAACAGGACTTTTAGGAATAACATTAAAAGAAAATGATGAATTAATAGGAGTTCGTTTAACAGATGGAGAAGATAATGTAGTATTAGTAACTAGAAATGGTTTATGTATTACATTTGATGAAAAAGAAGTTAGACCTATTGGTAGAGTTTCACAAGGTGTAATTGGAATTAGAATTGATGAAGATGATGAAGTTATTGGAATGGAATCAATTATTTCTGGTGGAAAAGCTACATTACTTGCTATTACTGAAAATGGATTTGGTAAGAGAACAGAATTAGATGAATATAGAGTACAACTTCGTGGAGGAAAAGGTGTTGTAACATATAAAATAACTCCAAAAACAGGAAAATTAGTTGGAGTTAGAATTGCAACAGATGATGAAGATGTAATGCTTATAACAGATAAAGGTACAATAATTAGATTAAAAGTTAAGGATATAAGTGTTTTAGGACGTTCAACACAAGGTGTTACTTTAATGAGAACAACAGATGGTGGAAAAGTTGTAAGTATTGAAACTTTAACTCCAGATATGGAAGATATTGAAGAATAATGAAAATAAATAAAAAGCTTAATAGAAATTAGATATTTTTTATTAGGCTTTTTTTAATATAAATTTTATAAAAGAACATGAAAAAGTTATACTAAACATGCAAAAAAAATAAAAATCTATTGAAATAAACTAAATTATAAGATAAAATATAAAATGAAAAGAAAAGAGGTATTCAAATGAAAAAAACAAAAAGCTTGAAAGCTTTAAAGGCGTATATATACAGGCAATTTTATGAAATAAAAGAATAATGAACAAGTCAAAAAATCTAATTCTATGTAGATTTTATTTGGCTTGTTTTTTTGTTTTTCTAAAATATCTCAAAATTAATATTGGGAGGTGAAAAAATAAAATAATTTACTAAAGATAAAAAGTATAAATAATAAAAAAGCAAAATTAAAAGGAGAAAAGACAAATGTTAAAAGAAAAAAGATACATAATAGTATTAATTGCAATAATGATAGCAATTATCATGATAAAACCAAATTTTTCTAATGCGGCAACAGAATATAAATATTCCGATACTGAGCAAGGAATTGAATGGGCTTATGAATTAGACAAAAACGATAATGTTATAAATTTATGGTGTACAACAAAATCTAAAATAGGAAAAGTTGAAATTCCATCTACTATTGATGGTAAAAAAGTAATATCCCTTAAGGGAACAGAGAATCCGGATTATGATACGAATGATGATAGATATAATTCTGTGTTTAATAATTGTAAAGCAGTATCTGAAGTTATAATACCAGATACAATTGCAGAAATACCAGATGGTGCATTTTATAATTGTGTAGGATTAAAAAGTATTACAATTCCAAATACAATAGTATCAATAGAATATAAATCATTTGAAGGTTGTACAGGTTTAACTACTATAACACTTCCAAATTTATTGACATCTGTAAGCAGTAATGCATTTTATGGATGTACAGGGTTAAAAAGTGTAGTTTTATCTGAAAATTTAATTGAGATAAAAAGTTCAGCATTTCGAGAATGTACAGGACTTAAAGAAATTAACTTACCTAGTAATTTAATAAGCATAGGAAGTTATGCATTTAAAGGATGTACAGGAATTACAAAATTAGAAATTCCTGATAGTGTTACTACAATGGAAAATGATGCATTTGCATCATGTACTGGAATAAAAGAATTAAAACTTTCAAAGAATTTAACAAAAATAGCAGATAGAACTTTTTATGATAATACTGGATTAAAAGAAGTACAAATTCCTGATAATGTTACTACTATAAGTGCAAGTAGTGGATGGGCTAGTGGAGCATTTGAAGGATGTTCAAATTTAGAAAAAGTACTAATTCCAGATAATGTAGTAACTATTGATAATAGTGCATTTAGAGAATGTCCTAAATTAACAATTTACGGAAATGATGGAATGAAATCAAAAGAATATGCAAAAGCAAATGAAATAAATTTTGATTATATTGCAAACTGGGATAAAGCAAATGATGGAGCAGATGTAACACCACCATCAGTAGAAAAAATAGAAGTTGCAAGAGATAGCATAAAAAACTGTACAAAAGATACAAATAAGAATATGTATATTGCATCATCTGGAACAACATTAACAATAAATGTTCAATTTAGTGAAATAGTAGAAGGAAAAACAGCTCCAGTATTAACAATAAAATTTGGAGATATGGATAAAATTGAGTTAACTAATGGTGTAATTGGTGGATCAATAGTTTCTTATAATTATACAATAAAAGAAACAGATAAAGGAGCATTAACATCAGTAAGCTTAACAGGTGGAGATTTAAAAGATTCTGCTGGAAATGTAGCAACATTAACAGTGCCAGCAATATATGTTCAATATAGTTCTGCTGAATGTGTTTATGCAAATGGAACAGCAACAGTTAATCCAGATAATGAAAATAAAGATAATAATAAAACAGATAATAACCAAAAAGATGATAATAAAGTAGATAATAATAGTAAAGATGAAAATAATAAAGACAATAACAACAATAACAACAACAATAATCAAGCAAATAATAATGATAAAAATAATCAACAAAATTCTAATAATACAAATGATGATACAAAAGCAAAAGGAGAGTTACCACATACGGGAGCTGGAATTGGAATAGTATTTATATTAACATTTGTAACAATATTATGTGTAATTGTAAGAAATAAATATAATAAATTAAGAGATATTTAATGGGGGAAAAAATAATGTTTGAAACAATAATAGAACAATTAAAAAATCCGGTAACATCTATGGTAGAAAAATCTAAAGAAGAAGGAATAAAAAAAGGAACAATAAAACTTGTAATAATATCAGCAGTAATGGCATTAATAAATGTAATAACTTCAATGATGTCAATATTCTCAAAATATTCATCAAAAAGTTGGTATGCAGATATTTATGAAAAAAGTGAATTAAGTAAAATGAAATGGGATGCAATAAAAGATGCAGAACTATTTGGAACATTCTTTAAAACATGGGTAATTATTGCAATAGGGATTGCAGTAGTGGCTTTAGTATTATGGATAATTGCTAAATTTATAAAAAGTCCAAAAGAATATTCAGATACATTATCAATAGTAAATAGTGCAGTAATAACATTTGCTATAGCATCTATTATAAACATTATATTATCAAAAATATATGCACCATTAGGTATTATATTTATGTTTGCAGTAAGTATTTATATAGGATATAGTGTGATATTTGCATATGAAAGATTGTTAGAAGTAGAGGATACAGATAAATTAGTTTTAATATCAACAGGAGTATTTACAGTATTATTAGTAGTTTTAATAGTTGTATTTTGTGCTGCAACAGGAACATCATTAAAAAGTATAAACGCGCTTATGGATTTATTATAATATAAAAAAGTCAAGTTCTAAAGAATTTGACTTTTTTTATATATAATTTATTTTCTTTTAAAACGTAAATCTTCACCAAAGAAATAATAAATATCATAGTAACCAACAATTCTTGATCCTATTCGTTCCTCATAACTTTTAAAGATATTATTAATATTAAGGTTAGTTGAAATTATAGTTTTGGTAACTTTATTATTTAAATTTAAGATACGAGTATTTAATATTGTGAATAATTCACTTAGTTTCATACTGTTTAAACATTCTGTTCCAAGATCATCTATAATAAGCAAATCAGCCTCTAAAACATCTTTATAAAAGTTATCTTTATTTGCAGTTTTATATTTATTAAATTTATTATCAATAATAGTTTCTAATAAAACAGGAGCAGTTTGATAAAGCACATTTTTCCCTTTTTTTATAAGTTCATTTGCTATACAGTTGGACATATATGTTTTTCCTAAACCTGTATTTCCAGTAAATAAAAGATTCTTTGAGTTTGGGTTATCAAAGTTATTTACAAATTCAATACATTTTTGTTTGATATTTAATATATTTTGTTTTGGTGATATATTAAAGTTAGTAGAAATTTCATTTGAAAATATATTTTGATTAAAATTTTCAAAGTTTTCTTTGCTTAAATTTGTCATATTAGACTTATTATATGAAATGTTTAGTAATTTTTGTTTTAAACATGAACACATTACTGTTGCTGATGTTCCAGATTTTATATATCCAGTATCTTTACATAGACAACATTCATATTTGGGTTGTAAATCATTTGCTGAAAGATTATTTTCAGATAGAATATTTTTTCTTTCTTCCTTAAGACTTTCAATTTTTTGATGTAAGTTTTCTAAAGAAGACGAATTTCCCAATAAGATATTTTTTGTTTCATTAATTGCTACAGAATTTAATTCGTCTTCAATTTCATGAAGACGAGGTATTTTTTTATATAATTCTGTTTTTTGGTGTTCAAATTCAACTTCTGCTTTACGTTTTTTCTGTTCGTAATCACTTAAAAGTGATGTTAAAATATCATTAGACATTTATATCTCCTTCTATTTCTTGAATATTTGAAGCTGCAACATTAGGGTAACTAGAGTTTGGATTTATTTGGAATTGATTATCCGTATTTGTTTGCATATTTGAATTAGCATATAAAAATGATAAATTACTATATTGTCTTTGTTCATAAGAAGCTTTATTAACTTGCTTTTCTAATTGTTTTGTATCTTTTCTCTGTTTTTCACGTTGTTCTATAAAAGCATAAACTTCTTCAGGAGTTTTTAGACCTCTTTCATGCCAATTAGTTATAATATTATTAAAATATTCAAATGTTGGATTTGATTTGTAAACGCTACGCTTTAGAGCAATTTCAATAATATCTAAATTATAACCATAATCAAGTAACCATTTTTCGATATATGCTTCTTCATATTGTGTTAATGTTTGTTTTCCTAGTTTTTTTGCTATTGTTTTCTTTATTTTTACTAATGCATCTTGTTTTTGATAATAAGAGTCTAAATCTTCCCAAGTTTGAATTTTATTGCTTCCCCAGGCTTCTGCAACGGTTTGAACATATTTCATATTTAATGCAGAACGTCTAAAACAATAATCAAATAATGAAATTAAAACTTGATCATCAAAATTATATTTTGTAAGCCAAATATCGATATTATTATACCAAGATGGTCCCATAATACCTGAAAAATATGTATTATTGATATGTTCAATAATTTTTGCTCTAGCTTTATTTTTGGCAATATCAGCAACTTTTTCAGGAGACATTGTTAAATTTGGTTTATATAGTTTATTGAGTGTTTGTTCTTGCAAATTTGATATTATAAAACCATTTTCTTTTCTGATTATAAAACCATTTTCTTCTAAGTATGTAAAGGCATCATTAATGTCTTTTAAAGGTAATGCTAAATTTTTAGATAAGTCATTTAATTTCGCATCTTTTTCATATTTTGAAAGAAATATAATATAAAGATATACTTTTACACTTGTTGCTGGCATTTGAGATAAATATTCTGCAAAGAATATATCTGGAATGACTGTTTCAGAAAATAGTAACGGTAAATCTGATTGTGTTAGTTTCATTTTGTACCTCCTTTTGTTATATTAAAATGTCATTAGAATTATATCATGTATGGTAAGAAAATCAAGTAAAAAGTCAAAACTTTTTATATAAATATAATTTTGGTCGAATAAGATATTTTAATATATATTTAAGAACGTAAACTATAGATTCACCATTTAATCCGACTATACTAAACAATATAATTGGAAATGATAAAGATATAAAAAGAAAAATTTTAATGTCCCAATTTTTTATAAAAATGTGTAAAAGACCAAAAGTAATTGAACACCATATAACAATAAAAATTGCTGTTTGGTAATCTAAAATCCCTAATATTTTATTTTTAAAATTGTAATTTTGAGGTATTATGAATTTCATAGAAATAGTCCTTTCTAAATAAGATTAAGAGTAGTTTTCCACAATTAGTTCTATTTCTTGAAAAAGTTATTCACATTCTGTGAAATAGTTGTGGAAACACCACCTAAAAATTCGCGTGAGAATGAATTTGCTTTTATTAAAGCATAAATCGCACCAATATAAATAAATTTTATAATTAGATTTCCAGATGAATAATCCATAGAAAATAATATTAATAAAACAAGTGATACAATAATTTGAATAAATAATAATGAAAATAAATTGCGAATCCATGATTTAAAGAACCAAGATGTATTTTGTAAAATTAATGATAAGAAAGCAACAGGAGTTAAAAGAATAAATATTTTTACCATTATATATCTAAAGGCATAAGTGAAAACTAAACTTAAAAGCGAAGAAGATAAAGAAATTTTTATAATACCATCTAAAGAAAAAACATCTAATGAAGAAAAAGAAATACCAATGGATTTATTTATTTCTAAAATCAATTCTGAAAAGCAAATATTTTTATTAAATAAATCTTCACCAATTCCACGAATAGCTAAAGTAATATTTGATGTAAAAGATAATATTTCTTTTATGAAAAAATATGAAAAATTAATACATATTCCAAAAATAATTATTTTAAAAATAAATTGTGATGGTTTTTCAATTTGATTATAATTAAAATGAGAAAATAAATATTTTATTGAATAATATAAAATAAATCCAAATAATAAAGAATTGCAAATTAAAATAATTCCATTGTGAGAATTTGCTCCTAATATTTTTTCAAAAAAAGAATCAGAAATTATATCTTGATTTATAAAAATAATATCATCTAAAATTTCATATAAATTATTATCAATTGAAGAAAATAAATTTTGTAAAATTGTATTAATTGTTTCAATAATTATTTGTGTAATATTTTTTGCATTTTCCATTATGCCTCCTAAAAATATTTAATAAATTATTTTTTTATAATAAAAAATAAACAGTAAAAACAATAAATTAATAACAATAAATTATTAATTTATTAATGATTGAATTGCAGATAAAATTAAATCAGCTGCTAAAATAAATGCATAAGAAAATAATGAACCTGTAATAAGTTTTTTTCCAGTTCTTATTTTTTCTTCATCACCAAAACTAAACTTTCGCATAAGAGCTCCAGAACAAATTGCCACAGCTGCAGCAGGCGTAGATATTTTAAGAATCCATTCTTCTATCTCTTTAAATGCATCATTTACTTTATTTACCAATTTTGGAGTAGATGCAAAAGCTTGGATTGAAAAAATAAATAGTAATAATATAACTAAAATTAAGTTGAAAATAATTTTTTTCATAAAACCTCCATTCTATAAATTTTATTAATTAGAAAAAATAATTAATAGAAATAAATAATAAATTATTTAAAATATGGAAACATTTTTAATTTTTGAGGAGTTAAAATTTTTTCTCCATCAGATAAAAAAGCTAGGCAAGAAAATATTTCTAAATTTTGAGTAAAAAAATTTGTATCGAAAATAAAATCAGATTGAGTATAAGTATTATAACTTTCTGTAATATTTGAATTTTTGGAATTGAATGAATTAGTAATATAGTTAAAATATGTTTCTTTTGCGTTTTCTGATATAGTTGAAGAAGTTTTTTCTTTATCTTCTTTTCCTAATTGTTTTTGAACTTCTTCAATTGTATAAATATCATCAGTTCTAAACCATAATTTATTAATTAAATTTTGAATAATTACTTTTACAGAATTATCATCTTTTAATGTATTTTTTAGAGAAGAATAACTTTGAGTAGAAACGATATTTATACATTTTGCCTCACGGCTAAGAGAGAAAAAGTCAGCATCTGTTTTAGTAACATATTCAGCATATTCATCACAAATGAAGGCGCATGGTTTGGCCTTGTTTTTTGATAAATTATACATTACTTCAGATTGAAAATCTAATTTTAAATATGCTGAAATTAATTTTGATAAATTTTTATATTCTGCAATATTCATATTTAATATAACAATTTTTCCACAATTTAGCATAGAGGAAAAGCCTTTAAAATTTAATTCATCTAAAGGAGCACAAAAGGTTTGTGATATATTATAATCTGAGACAAATATATTTGTAATACGTGTAATTTCAGATTTTAGTATTGCTGAGGTTCTTGAATCTAACGAATGGAATTCTTTTTCAAAAAAATCCAAAGCAGAGTTTAATTCATAAATTTGTTTATGATTAAATTTATTTTCATAAAATAAATTTTTTAATATTTTTAATTTTGAATTATAATAATCAATTTCAGTAATTAATTTATGCAATTCAATAAATGTTACATATCCATTATTATAGAATCTACAAAGTTTTATAGCTTCTGTTAAAACTTGTTCTGCTTTATCAAGCCAGAATGATTCGGAATTGTTTTCAGAGAATAATAATAAAATTGTTTTTAATCTATTAGCTAAAACAGAAGGTTTTAAGTTTGGTTTATGAAGAGGATTATATTTTATTTTTGAATTTAATCCAATTTCTATTAAATCGTTTTTTAAATTATATTTAATTAATAAATTTTTTACATATTTATAGTAATTTCCTTTTACATCCAAAATTAAAATTGGAATTTTACTATTTTTATTTAATGAATTATATTTTATAAATTGTTCTGTAAAAGGATACATTGCAGAAGATGTTTTTCCTGTTCCAATTGTTCCTGTTATTAAAAAATTTTGATATAGTCCTGATTCAGAAATAATAATATTTTTTGGGGAATTAAATTCTTTTCCTATTAATAAATTAATTTGATTTTTATTTTTTGAAGAATAATTATTATTTTTTTTATTTTTGGAAATAATATTATTATTTTTTTGATAATTAAAAAGATTTTTGAAATTTTCTAATTTACCAATTAATATGTATATTAATATAAAGTTTGTATAGAAATATAAAAACCAAAAACTTGTTTTTAAAAAATTCCAAAAGGAAAAATTTTTTTGACAGATATCAAATGAAGTAAATACTGAGGATATAATTATTTCAGAGGATATATAAAGAGGATGAAATAATTTTTGTGCACAAAAAAGAGAGAGGAATGTATAGAAAAAAACAAGAACAAATTTTTTTATAAATGGTCACCTCACATTATAAAAAATAATAAATAAAATTAATTATTTATTTTTATTTATTAATTCTTTTTTTAATTTTAATTTTGAACCTTGTAGATTATGAAAAAATATAATATCCAAAAAAGTATAAATAGAATAAATAAATATAAAAAAATTAAAAAAATAAATTATAAAAAAGAGATTAATTAATTTTGAAATAAAATCACCGCCTAGCAAAAAAATAATATAATAATTTTTTTCATTTGTCTATATTTTTTTGAAAAAAATCTTATAATTTTATGACAGAATACTACAAATTTTTTATACGAATATTTTATAAATAAAGCGTGAAAAAATTATGTAAATTATAAACATATACTTGATTTTTATATAAAAATGTAGTAGAATAAATAAGTTGAAAAAAGATATAATAATATAGAAAGGAAAATAAAAATGAAATTTAATAAAGATACAAAAATTGGTGAAATTTTAGAGATTGCACCAGAAAAAGCAGATATATTAATTGAAATTGGAATGCATTGTTTAGGATGTCCTGCATCACAAATGGAAACATTGGAAGAAGCTTGTGAAGTACATGGAATTGATGTTGAAGAAGTTGTAAAGAAATTGAATGAAGAAGAGTAAAGTTGATAACTTTTTGACATGATACAACAAAAAATAAAAAAATTTTAAAAATTTTAAAAAAATGTATTGACAAATTAATCTGATTGTAGTATTATAATTAAGCAATGTTCAATACATTGTTTACGGGCTATTAGCTCAGGTGGTAGAGCACTTGA
>OBKR01001623.1_pt1 | contig 18871 bp, 22 predicted proteins | sample 1518991 | NCBI WGS metagenome assembly OBKR01 (sample SAMEA2452117, study PRJEB22498) | human gut metagenome | biome: human feces; feature: human gut; material: feces | place: Australia | collected 2012
AACCCACACTTCTATGCATCACCCCTACACAATACCACCTTATTTCTCTAAAAAACAGATCTGCACACCTGAACCAACAGCCGTCCCCAAAAAAGATCTCTAAAAAAAACAACTCATGACAATTCTACCCTAAGGAAATTGTAAATACAATTATTTATCCCTTCACAACAACTCTAAATACACACTCCTATAAACAAATCCCTTAATGAATTTCATTATTATCCAAGAAATGAGGCATAATAAACCAACTCGTAACGGATATATTTAAAGCATTACATATAAAAAATTTTTATTTCCAAACCTCACGCTTAAAAATAAAGTTCACCATTAAGCTATAAAAAACAACAAGAGACAGATGACCACAAAAAGATTATACAAATAATATAGCTTACGTCAGAATAGTTTTTACAAAAAAGCAAAACCTTGAAATTTTCAATTTCAAGGTTTTGCTTTAATCGCGGTGCGTACGGAAGATGAACCTTAATTCTATCCCTCAAGTACTCAATATCTTAGCAAGCTCTTAATTCTTTCTCCCACTAATAACCCCACGTGTGCAATTCTTTAGATTGCTTAGTGTTGCGGTGGTTGTTTGAGTTGGGGCAAAGATAATAATTTTCTGCGAAAACAAGGCATTTAATGAAATATTGCATAATAAAGACTTTAACATATCTAAAAATTACATATCTTTGTGCTATTAATTAAACACTCAGATTGTTATGGAATGTATTTATTGCAAACAGAATATACCAGATAACGCTAAATTTTGCCCATTTTGTACCCAACAAATTAGGTGTATAGAATGTAATGAACCCCTCTTTCCCAATGCAAAGGTATGTATTAATTGTGGAAAAGCATTGAATATAGAAGTTAATGCAAATATGAATACTATTGAATTTTCAGAGACTAAAAATTCACGTTCTTTTAAAGCATGCTTTACTGATACAGTTGGTGGTAGTATAGGTGAAGCTATTGGATTGATTATAAACGACAAATTACCTGTTAAAAATACATTTAAATCAAAGACACAAATCTCTGCAAGCTTACTTCCTCATAATAGTAGTGAAGGAGATAATATAGATACGGTAGAAGTCGTAGACGATGAATTGGAACAACTTAATCAAGTATTCAAAAATAGCAATGGGAAAACATCCTTACAAGAAACAAGATTGAAAGCCAAATCTAAAAGAGATGCGGGTATAAGATTGACATTGCTATTTATGTATTATCAATATAAATTAGGTATTGAAGAAGTTCAAAGAATAGATTTAACTAAAATTTTAAGAGATGCGAGCTTAGAAGATTCCAATTGGCGTACTTGGTTAATTAATAATAATTTAGTAGGTGTAAAGGAAGATAAAGTTGAACTAAAGGCTCCGGGAAGAGATGCGGCTAAAGAATTTTTATTAGAAGTCCTAAATCCTGAAATAGAAGATAAATGGAAATTAGGTACTTCACGTACAAGCAAGAGAGGAAAAAAGAAAGAAAGTAATGATGAAACTGAAATTTGATGACTTTTGCAAAGCTTCTGAAATTGCATTTCAAAAGAAAAAAATAGATGCTGCTGTTTTAATAATTTGGTATCACCAAAAGGTATCAAATAGAAATTCAATATCTATAAATGAAATAAATAATTATTTTAAACAGGCTCACTTGCCAGAATATAATAAATTTCGATTATCAGAACATTTAAGATTAGATAAAAGAATAACAAAGGGTGAAAACGGTAATTATAAACTCAATAGAGCTATTCTTGAGGTATTAGACCAGAAATTCAACCATTTATTTGAAGATGAAACGAAATTTCAACTCCAAATATCTTTAGAAAATACTCCTTTTTTAGAAAATACAGATATTGAAAATGCTCATAAAATGGCAGAATTGTATCTAATTATTTTTTGTTTTGAAAATTCTGCAAGGCATTTTATATTAAAAATATTTTCATCAAATTTTGGTGAGGACTGGTGGAATATTATAAAAAATACAGATTTTAAAAAGAAAGTAGAAGAACGCATGTCGCGTGAGCAAAAACTGAAATGGATTTGCCAACGAGGGACATCCCCTCTATTTTATTTGGATTGGAGTGATTTATTAAAAATTATACGAAAATACGAAAATTTATTCACACCCTTTATTGCTGATTTAAAATTCATAGAACTACGATTTGAAGAGCTTGAAAGAGTTAGAAATATTATTGCGCATAATGGTATTATACCTGATAAAAATGATATAAATCGATTAATTTTATATTTTCAAGATTGGTGTAAACAACTTAAGGAGCTTTCCATCTGATTATTTATAAATAATCAAATTATGACAAAACTTGTCTTTTCATTTCATAAATACTCTTATTTATTAAACAAACCTAACCTTTGAGCAAAATTTACAGCCTCAATCGAATTATTGGCTTTTAGCTTTTGCAATATATTCTGTCTATGGCTATTTATGGTATTTATACTAACTTTCAAAGTATTTGCTATCTCTTTACTTAATAAGCCTTGCTTCATCAAACGCAAAACCTCCAACTCTCTATTTGATAAAGGTTCATCTAATGTATCAGATAAATCTATAAAAATCTGTTCTCCTGTTTTAAAGTTATATAGGAGGCTTTTAATAATTTCTGATTCATGGCTTGCGTCAACATCAATAACTGACAACATAAGCCAAATATTGCCTGATTTATCTAACTCAACAATCTGTTCCTGCTCTATTATACGGATATATTCACCTCGTAGATTCCTCACCCGCATTTCATGAATGGCTTTATAGTTCATTTTTTCTTCATTGGAGAACGAACTCAATATCGAATAGATTTTCTTTCTTACAAGTAATCCGTAGTATATATCATCCGGATGTATAACCTCTACCACTGGCTGATGCCCGTCTATAAACAATCTATGGGAATCAAGTCCATATAATTCAGGAATGTTATCAGAAACAAATACAAATTTTTTAGTGTAGCAATCAAACGCCAACACAATACTGTGCGTAACTTCCGAGAGTTTTTTCCAGTCCTTTTTCCTTTCTTCGAGAATGGAATAGTCTACCTCATCAAGTAGTATGTTTGATGTCGGGAGTAAGTTTATTATTTGCTTCTCAATTTCCTCAATTATCATATTTTAAAAATATCTGATTATTAGATATTTGCACGTTCTCTCATTATAAATGACTATTGCCTTTAGAGTCTATTGCTTCTATCTTTGCACAAAGATAATGAAATCAGTATAAGTATAAGTATAAGATAAATAGATGTTTAATATTTTAATTCATGTAGTATGATAAAGAAAATTTGTTTAATGACACGTAGCGGAAAAGAGGTTGTAGGACGTAGAGTAGTTGTTACTTCTGATTTTGAAGCTAACAGGGAAAATATTTGGTGTAAAATTCAGGATATTGATACCTTAAGAGAAATTTGCAAGCCAAAAGCCAGTTTTGTATCTTATGATAATACTTCTCCTACTTGGAAAGAAGGGAAATCTTTTTGCTTTAAAATGTTCCTACATGGATTTATTCCAGTAGGAAAACATACAATAAACGTAATCAAAATGGATAAAAGCACAGGAGAGATAGTAACAAATGAGTATAATAAAAAAGTAACTATATGGAATCATTATATCAACATGGAAGAAATTTTTCCTAATGTAACAAGATATACAGATATGGTTGATTTATATGCAGGTGGTTTAACAGCTCTTGCCGCTTGGTGGACGCTTAAATTTTATAAACATAGGCAGAAAAAATGGCAGAAGATAGCAAAAAACTTATAAAACAATTACACTTTTTCTTCTAAGAAAGATTATGCCAAAATGGGATTTAACAGAAAAGCAAATATATAAATTGCTAAAGCATCCTTGCCAAAAGGAAAAATCTGTGATAGAAGAAATAACTTCTGCATATCTTGAATTTGTTGAAGATTTATTCGATTATCTCAATAAAGAGCATGATAATAAAATACGTATCAGGCAATTAAATATGAGTTATATAGATTTTGGAACAATAAAAGCATTAGAAGAAACTTCTCCTACTGAAAATAGTAAACTGAAAATTATATATCTTGATAAACTCTTGTCTTTAATAAATATGGAACAAGAACTAATCTATCGCCAAATGGAATATCCAAAATTTTTCATCAATATAGAATCTGATTGGAAATCTCCATTCTACTTAAACAATGAGGTTATTAAAATCGTAGATATAATGGAATTGGTTTGTGGTATTTTTTACATCAAAGATGGAATAGTTCGGATTGATAACAAGGACATATTTTTAAGTGATGTTGCCCGGATTTTTGAAAAGATGTTCAACATTAATTTTGGAGATATATACAAAAAAGAAATTGCGGTTATCAAAAGGAAACCTACTAAAATAACAGAATTTTTAGATAGTTTGAAAGTTGCTATCGTAAAAAAGAGCAGAGATAATGGTTATAACCATTTGTAAAAATGAATCTTCTGTTATATTGATAATCAACGTGCTACAAATTATTTATGGGGGATTAGGTGTACTATTCCCCCATTTTCTTTGCTTTTCTTTTCTGAACTTTGCTTCATCAATCGATTGGTAATCATTTATGTATAACCTGAAAAATGAAGCAATATGTATGTAGATAATTACGAGTTCAAAGACTGGATGCAAAAGCTACTTGATAAACTGGATGAAGTAGGCAAAGATGTAAAGAGTTTGCAGACCAACCCCGAAGTGATGCCGAATGACAAACTTTTGGATAATCAGGATTTATGCCTGCTGTTCAAAGTTAGTACCCGGACATTACAGAGATTGAGAAGCAAGAAACTGCTGCCCTTTATGATGATTAGTGGAAAAGCCTACTATCGGGCTTCCGATGTGCGTGAGTTCATAAAGGAACGGTTCGATGTGGGCACGCTCCGAAAGTTCGAAAAAGAACACGGAGCGAATAAATAAAGCTGAAATTCATCCCGAAACTGTACACGTGGCAGTCCCGGGATGTTTTTTCTTTTGGCAAGCCCGTACTTACTTCTCTGCCGATATTATCCCCTCTTCCTTATAAGATGCTTCAAACTGTTTGGTAAGTGCAATAATCTGCTGGTTCGTCTTTACCAATTCAACAGTGTGCTGTTCCAGTTTGTAAAGCAGGGCAAGTGCTTTCTTTTCCGCAAAATTGGAATGGAGTTCTTTCACCGTTTGGTTATACAGTATGCCTATGCTCCTGAATTGTGAAAACAGTTGGGAGAGTTGAATGTAATAATCAACCTTGCTTTTATCAATCCTAAGCACCTTAAACGACTTCCCAAAGATACAATTCTTAATGAAATGCACCTTTACCTTGTAGCCTGACTGGTCGTAAAAGGCTAAGAACTTGGCGTTCTCCACATCGTCCAAATTCAGTGAATAACGGTGTGTTCGTGGGTCGAGTTTAGGCTTGCGCCCACCTTTGTTAAATGGCTTCTTTTTCTGTTCCATAATGATAATTATTTACTGGTTTTACGACTTCGGAGTAAAACCAACCACCTGAAAAGGTGGCAAGGTTTTGAGGCACAAAAAACGAAGTGCGTGCCTTAGAACACAACTTGCTATGTTCCAATGAACATAAAAATCTTCCCTACGGTCAGATTGCAAAAGCAAACGGTTCGGCTTCCTCCTATGTCTGTTTATCGGTTACAAAATTACAGACAGCAGTTTACCCATGAAATATACCCTGTTACGCCAAATAGAGACAGAAGCGGACAAAGTAACACCATTTTTAAAAGCATCTGTTTTTACCCTTTTCTTTGCTGAAAATTGATTGGATGATGGCAATATATAAGGCAGTCAAACAAGGTTTGAATATGACTTTAAACCTTGTTTGAAAACCGTTTAGAAATATGGCAATACTGCTATAAAATAGGCTTGTTCCCTTTCAATCAGTATCAGAAATCAATCAAGCTATTTATCAATCATTAAAATTTGAAAGCATGGAAGAAGTAAAGCAATCATTACAGGAAACAGCAAGCAAGGAACAGGGAAACTATAAATCGGCGTTCCTTAAAAAACGTCGGTTTGTAACCGTCAAAGCGTGTACATAAGCGGAGAGATACAGAAACGTATCACGCAGATTGTAGGCGTGATTACGGGCAAACAGGTAAGCATCGGAAATTTCATTGATAACGTACTGGAAGAACATTTAAATACGCACAATGATGTTCTTTCGGCTCTCTATCGGAAAAAAATGCAAAAAGTAATATTTAACCAGCCAAAAGAGAAAGACGTATGAATATCGTAACTATTGAGGAACAGACTTTTAAACAGGTGTGCGGGCGGTTCTCCGGTTTCATCAGTCAGGTGGAACGGATTTGCAAAGAGAATACCCACCAGCCGGAAAAATGGCTGTCAGGTCGTGAAGTGTGCGCCCTGCTCGGTATCAGCATCCGAAGTTTGCAGAACTACCGGGACAGTGGCAAACTGGGCTACTCCCAAATCGGCAATAAGCTGTACTATAAATCTGCCGATATTGAAAGACTGATTACAGAATGTACGGTAAACCATGTTTCAGGAAAGAAAAACAGCTATATATAAACCAACAAATAAGTATCGCCTTATGACAAGAAAACAAGATGTCAATTCAGAATCAAACCAATCTTTCACCCTACCGGTTATTGTTGGTACATGGGAAAGTCTAAATCTTCATCCTACGGCAATGATATACCAAAGTGAGAAAAAGTATCTCCTTTCGATGCTCCATGTATCGGATAACGGACAGGCGCAACCAGCCACTTACGAGATACAGAAAGAAGATAGCCGTTACTTCATCGTTTCAGCCTTTAAACGGCTTTATATCGGCTACGACAAGGTGAAAGACAGCCTTTCCATTTCTTATTATGGTGAGTATTTGCGTAACTGACAGGTGATATATGTCAATCATTCAAACCAATTATAAATCAATAAAACGATATGGCAATATGGAACTGATAAACAGCAATAGTGAGATAATTAAGGATTTCTTTCAGTCTATGGAAAGAATGTTAGAGGGTATCGGTAAACTGGCAAAGGAAAGCAGACCGCATTTGAACGGTGAGAAGTTTCTAAGCAACCGGGAAGCATCCAAATATTTGAAAGTAAGCATCCGCACGCTGCAAGAATGGAGAGATACGGGCGTTATCCCGTACATTCAGATAAAAGGCAAAATAATCTACCGTCAAAGCGATATAGAACGTCTTTTGCAAACCTACTACAACAAGGAACGGCAGGAATGACCTACCGTCCTAAAATACACACATTTTTTTCCGAAACTGACTAAGAACATTAACTTTACCAGTGTAGTAGTCCGTCTGTGCAAGCCTTTGGAAGAAAATACTACCCGGAGCGTAGCGCAGGTGTGGAGATTTTCTTTCAAACCCGGAGGGCTTGGGCTTGAACGGACGGAATACGGAGCTTACCTTTGTTAATGTTTTATTCAGCTTTGGAAAAAGTACTATAATTCTTTCTGCAACTTTGCAAACTTTGTCATTAAGGCTTTCTCACCAAAGTTTTCAAACTCAACTTTTACTATCTCTTCTCTGCCTGATTTTGAGATGTCTTTAATTAATCCTCTTCCAAATTTTTCATGTATTACATAATCACCAATAGCTAATATACACTCTTGATTTCTGTAAGACATATTAGAGGCTGTATTGGGAAGTCTCTCTTGCAAATTGGTTATTTTTGAGGTTAGGTCTTTTAACATTTCTGTCACATAAGTAATTTCAGGAGATAAATGTAAATTAGCCTCTAATGTAGCAGCAGAAACTCCTAATAAAGATACTAAAGAATTAATATTGGTTTCTTTAGCAGAGTATGTTGATTTTATATTTGCAGCTATAATATCTATCCCATCTTGAACTTCGTCTATTCTTAAAGAACTAGAATATTCACAATCTCTAAATCCTTGTATATCAAAAATACGACTGGTTAAATCATCCTTTATTAAGCAAACGGGTAAATTGAATGCCTGTCTTATCCCTAATTCATATAACACGTTGGGGTTTTTGGAACTCAAATCACAAATACACATTTCAGCACTTAAAAGATGTTGAACTATATCTAATACAATAAAATTAGTCTCCTCAATTTCATCTGCTCGTATTGCTTCGAATCCAGCTTTTTCAATTGCAGGTCTTAGAAGATACTGATAAACTCTATTGAAATGTCCAATAGAATAACCCTCTGCATCGGATATAGGCATAATAACAAAACACTTCATATTACTTCTTTTGAGACAAAGTTAATAATAAAAAACTATTTTCCTATAAAACTTTGTTCTACATTCACCATATCACGCATAATGGAGCTATCTAAAACCTTTGCATAATGCTGTGTCATTCTGATATTGGAATGTCCCAAAATCTTAGATACATTTTCTATTGATACATCATTGGCGAGAAAAACTACAGTAGCCGCAGTATGTCTTGCAACATGAGTAGTTAGCCGTTTGGCTATGCCGCATACATCAGCAATTTCTTTCAGATAAGCATTCATACGCTGATTACTGATTACGGGTAAAAGTACTCCTTTCTTTATGCACTCTGCATTATCTTCATATTTCCTCAATATCCTTTGAGGAATAGTCAAGACAGGAATATTACACATCTGGCTGGTTTTCTGTCTTGCCTTACGTATCCATAAAGCACCGTTATTGTCTTTTATCAAGTGTTCACGGCTTAACTGCTGCACATCAACGAAAGCAAGTACGGTGAAACAGCAAAAGACAAAAATATCCCTTACCTGCTCCAACCGTTTGATAGTAAATTCCTTGTTCATCAGAATATCCAGTTCTTCACGTGAAAGAAATTCTACATTTACTTCCTCCTGCTTGAAGTGGATGTCATAAAACGGGTCTTTCTTTATCCAGTCGTTAGCCAAAGCAATACGAACAACTTTTTTCAGATTCTTCAAATGTTTCAATGCAGAGTTGTTTTGGCAATGTTTCTCTGTTTTCAGCCAAAAATCAAAGTCACGGATAAACTGCCCGTCCAGTTCTGTCAACATTATATCATCACGGTGGTAACAACTGCGGATATATTCTTTTAGGCGGTTTATAGAAGTCTCAAACTTGATAACGGTGCTTTCTGAATATTCCTTGCCAATCAGGGCACGGCATTTCTCGTTATGCTCCGCATAAACTTCCAATAAACTACGTTGTACTTTGTCCCGTCCGTAGAAACAATCCTTTATTATATCGGCTGTTATTGGTTTGTTGTCTATTTCCAGTTCACGGTGTATCTGCAATATTTTGGCGCGAACCGTATTAATATAGTGGTTCAGTTCGGTGGCTACACGGTCTTTTCCTTTGGAACATTCCTTTTTCTGATTCCATAAGTCTACAGGAATACTCCGTTTAATCATAACTTCGGCTACTCGCTTGTTTACGGTGATGCGCATACAAATAGGAGCTTCACCGTTTTTCAGAAGTTTCGCTTTCTTAATGATGAACAATACGCTTAGTGTGTTTCTTTTCACTGCTCCCATAATTCTTTGATTTTTAAGTGGTACAAAATTAGTTTGCTACACTCAAAAACCAACTACGCAAAAAGCTGACAATCAAAGACAAAAGCGTCAATTCGTGGGAGCAAAAACAGTTTTCAAAAAGTCCCACGAATAAGCCACGTGAGAACTGCTTTAAACCGCTATTTTTTGCCGAAGTGGAGAAAAAGAAAAAGCTCTGAAAACCTTGAATTCCAGAGCTTTGCTTTAATTTGCTATTTGCTTTCGCGGTGCGGACGGGACTCGAACCCGCGACCCCATGCGTGACAGGCATGTATTCTAACCAGCTGAACTACCGCACCTTTTTCAGGGTCTACAACCGATATCTCTACCGAATTGCGGTGCAAAGATAGTTATTTATTTTTTCCCTGCAATAGCTTTGAACGATTTTTTCGTTTTTCCTCGCAATTCTTACGATTTTTCCAACGCAAATCCCATCCTTCAAAGTTCTCGATTTGCTATTTTCCCTTTTCTTTTTCCGCCATACAAGGCTCAAATTCAGTCCAAAGGAATTATAGACTCTTCGCAATCGGTCAGTTTTTCCACACCATCAGCCGTTACACAGAAAGAATTCTCGATTCCTACCGGTCCCACTTCGGGAATAACGAATTTCGGCTCCAAAGCAAAAACCATTCCCTCTTCGAGTATATCTCGTGAACGGGGAGCAAGTACCGGCTGCTCATTGATTTCTATACCTATGCCGTGCCCCACGAATCCCGCTTTCTGCCGATGACCCATAAAATAATCGGCAACACCACCGGCTTCTGCTATTTGCAGAGCTCTGTTATAAAGCTCCGCAGCCGATACACCGGGGCGTGCCATTTCCATGATGGCCTGCTGTATTTCTATGGAAACTCGATGGGCATGGAGAGCATTCTCGGGAATATCGCCCAAAGAAAACACTCGGGTAAGATCGGTCATATATCCAGTAAAATTACCATTTATATCGACCATAACCGTCTGTCCTCGTCGTATAGTGGTTCCATTACAGCCAATAGGTAAAGAATCATCGAGACCGGCTCCACCCATAGCAAAATCATAGGGAGTTGGCGTATCGGCATTTTCTCCGGCCAACACATTTCCCATAAATATCTCCATACTGCGACCGAATATACGGAATATACCCAACGAACCGTGCTGACGGGCCGCATGTTCTATTTCTATTGCAAACTCCTGATCGGTCATACCCTCTTTATACAACTTCGGGATATGGCGATACAACATATCGTGCGAAGCCGCCGATTGCCGAATCAATTCCATTTCATACGGAGTCTTGACGGCTCTCACCCTCCGGATAAGAGCCGTTCCACCACCGAGAATACGAGAGGTCGAAAATACCGATGCCAAACGGTTATACTCGTTGAACGAGAGCGAATCGCCTTCGAGCATCAAGGTTGCGGGCATAGACAGACCCCGTTTTTGCATCTCTCCGGGTATCTGCTCGGGCTTGTGTATATATACACAGTTATCGCCTGTCAACCCGACCGGACGACGAACAAAATAAATCATATCGCCTTCGGCCGGGACATATGTATAACCGCAAAACACACGGCCCGATGTGTAATAAAGATTGGCATTATCGGCCAGCAACAAAGCATCGGCCGACATCTTGCGCAAGGCGGCCTGTATTTTCTCTTTCCTTACAAGTGCTTCGGAAACAAAAGCTACATTATACATATTCTTCGTTTATTTATATCGTTACAAATAATCTATACATTTTTCAAGTTTCATGAAGCGGGAACCTTTGATAAGAATCGTCCGCCCTGTAATAACAGATGCCTTCAAAAAATCGATCAGAGCTTCGGTATCGGAAAAGCAAGTCATTCCCACGGCCGCTTTCATAAATTCGGAACCAACCCACAAAATTTCAATACCGGATTTTCCTGCCAATCGCTCTACGACACGACGATGTTCGGCTTCGCTTTCATTTCCCAATTCACCCATATCGCCCAATATAGCCATTTTACACGGCAATTCCGCCGCACAAAAATTATCGAGTGCCGCCCCCATACTGGTAGGATTGGCGTTATAAGCATCGACAATGAGAGTATTTCGAGAGGTTCTGATCAACTGCGAGCGTTTGTTATGCGGTTCGTAAGCAGACAAAGCCGCCACAATATCCGACGGCTGAACATCGAAATAAGAGGCTACCGCAGCAGCAGCCAAAGCATTCGGCAAATTATAACTGCCGATAAGCTTTGTATCTACATCGAAATGCTCTTTTCCGACGACAAAAGAAAACGACAAATAGGGGGCACTATTTTCGAGATGTCCCGAAACAAATAATCCGGGTGTTATACCATATTCGGCGGCAACAAGACCGACCGCCCGTTGCGACAGAATTTCATCTTCATGACGTAAAAATACTTTTCCGCCATGCGTACGCAAGAAATCATACAATTCGCATTTGGTATCGACAACACCTTCAAAAGAACCGAATCCCAACAAATGACCTCTTCCTACATTTGTAATCAATCCGAAATCGGGCTCGGCAATATCCACCAATTCCGCTATATCGCCGGGGTGACTGGCACCCATTTCTATAACCGCCATTTCATGCGACGAGTCGAGCCGTAAAAGGGTAAGCGGCACACCGATAGAATTATTGAGATTCCCTTCGGTCGCCAATACCTTGTACCGACGGGACAAACAGGCCGACATCAATTCTTTGGTTGTCGTTTTCCCGTTCGTTCCCGTTATACCTACAACTGTACCTCCCCACTCCCTCCGATGATGACGAGCCAATGCCTGCAATGCCTGTAACACATCGTCGACCAACAAATAACGGGAATCGACGGCGACCGACGGGTCATCGACCACGGCATAGGAACAACCGGCAGACAATGCCTGAGAAGCAAATTTATTCCCGTCGAACGATGTTCCCCGCAGGGCAAAAAACAGGGATCCGGGCGGACAATTTCTACTATCGGTCGTAACAATACCCTGGGACTTGAACAGTGTATATAAAGATTCTGTATCCATTTAGAATTCCGATTTTACGACGGCGAAAATAATCATTTTTAGCGGATTCTTCCTGCAAAAACAAGAAATTTCGGTTCAAAAATCAAAGTCTTTTTTAGACTATACCCCCTAACAGAATTTATGAGAAAACTTTCTTAATTTATTTTCTAAAATCTTTCAACGTCTCTTGTAACTGCACTCGACTTGCATGTATGCGACTTTTTACCGTACCCAGCGGAATCCCCATCTTCTCGGCAATCTCCTGATACTTGTACCCCGACAGATATAAAGACATAGGAATTTTATACGGTCTGTCCAACGTATCAATGGCTCGCTGTATATCGCTCATATCAAATGCAATCTCCGCATTATCGTTCAATGCGTTTTCTCCCAGCTGCATCATACGTTCGATATCTTCTTTCTCCATACAGCAGCATCGTCCTGAATGACGGGTAGTATTGAAAAATATATTTCTCATTATCGTATAAAGCCAACCCGAAATATTATTTTCTTCGGTATACATTCCGACCGATTTCAAAGCACATAACAATGTCGATTGCAATAAATCCTGCGCATCATCATAATTTCGAGTCAAACGGTAAGCCCATTGGTACATTTCTTCCTGATTGCCGATCAAATAATCGGTCATTTCTTCTTTTTCCATTCAATAACAATTCTCCTTTTGTTTCTGATTTCTTATATTCCTTTTAGTTTTATAAGTAAATCACATAACAAAAGAATATTGTTCGGCTTTTTCCTTATTATTTTTTACAATTTAAAACCCGTATATTTTCAACGACCTATATGTCTCTCTTTCAGGCCAAAATTTCCGGGGATCTTCAAAAACGGCAACACAATAAAAACCGGAACCGTACAGATCATAATCCAAATAAAAAACAGAACATATCCCATGTGATCGGCAATCCAGCCGGCAACCATTCCGGGCAGCATCATACCCAAAGCCATGAAAGCGGTACACAACGCATAATGCGCCGTAGCGTGTTTCCCTTCTGAAAAAGCTATCATATAGAGCATATAAGCAGTAAATCCGAATCCATAGCCCAGCTGCTCGACAGCGACACACACGTTCACAACAATCATGCAAGAAGGCTGCACCAACGATAGGTATAAATATACCAAATTGGGTAATGTAAGAGCCAATGCCATAGGCCATAAACATCGGCGCAAGCCATAACGGGAAACGGCCCACCCTCCTACAATACCACCGACAGTAAGAGCTATAACACCCACCGTACCGTAAACAAACCCTACTTGGGCTGTTGTCAATGCCAACCCACCATCAGTTCCCTCATCGAGCAAAAAAAGAGAAGCCAATTTTACCAACTGAGCCTCGGCAAGCCGATAGGTAAGCAGGAAAAGCAAAGCGATACCGATACCGGGTTTGCGGAAAAATGACACAAAAGTCTCGACAAACTCCCGCCATATGACCGCAACAGCCACCGTTCCCACCTTATCGCTTTGAGGGTGCGGCAATACACGCAGATGATACACGGCAAAAACGATAAACAGCAACGCCATAGCACCGAAAGTCAGCGACCATGCGACCTCTACCCGAGTATAAATTTCGAGTTGCCCGGCCACCATCACCAACAATCCCTGTCCGGCAATCATGGCTATACGATAAAAAGTACTGCGTATACCGACGAAGAAAGACTGTTCATGCGTCGAGAGAGCCAACATATAAAATCCGTCGGCAGCAATATCATGCGTCGCCGAACTGAATGCCATAAGCCAGAAAAATGCAAGCGTCGCCCGAAAGAAAAACGGTGCTGGTAACGTGAACGCAACGCCTGCCATTGCCGCTCCCACCAAAAACTGCATGACAACAACCCACCAGCGACGCGTACGCAAAATGTCTACAAAAGGACTCCACAACGGTTTTATCACCCAGGGCAGGTAAAGCCATGCCGTGTAAAAAGCAATATCGGTATGCGAAATCCCCATACGGTCGTACATAATCACGGCAATCGTCATGACTGCCACATAAGGAACACCTTCGGCCAAATAAAGCGTCGGTATCCAAGACCAAGCCGAACGAGAAGATCCGGTGATATTTCTCATCTATGTCCTTTTTTAAGATGGACCAAACAAAGATACAATAAAGCCGGTGAAGCCACCTGACGATATATATCGTCCATTTCCGAAGCTGTTACCGAGGAAAAATCGCTTTCCCGGGGAGTAATCACCACCCCTGCCATATCTACTGCTCCGGGGCTGATAAGACGCCCGTCCTTACGTTCTCTATCATATTGTCGCGGACGATGACAGGAGCGCAGTATCAGCCAGCAACGCCAAAATCCGCCGGTAAAGGTACACAATACATTTACCAAAGGCTCGACTTCTCCGGGAAAAACTGGCAAAACAGACCATACTTCACAAAAAAAAGATTGCAAAAGCCCGATAGATTCCCCTTCAAAAACCAACATCGCCGCCGGCCAGCGAGTAAGCCAAGAATATGTTACACCACCGTTCCATCTCTCCGATTCTCCTTGTTCCTTCCAAAGGGACTCCCATTGCGACTCGATCGGAACAAAGCCCCTATTTCCGGCTTGGAAATGCATATGGTCGGGAGCCGAAGCCCCACAACGCGCTCCATTATAAAAGATAACATATTCGGGCAGAAGCGATGCCAATTCCAGCATATCGGCAAAACGACCGGTTATGGCCTGTGGGGTATGTACAACAGAGGGAAGCGTAAAATGGCGGGGAAAAATAGGATACGGATTGACCAATAATTTGTATTGTCCACCTATTGGCAATGACAACTGCTCGACCGGGCGGTTGGCATCACACAAGAAACAAGGACGCTCCGACAATGAAACCGCATCGACTTTCGAGGCTGTGGAACGAATCCGCGCCGGATTATATTGCAAACGCACCGATACCCCGCCGACTTCGATCGTGCGCATACACAAAGCCTGTAACGCTCTATAATTATCGGCAACCAGAGGCCACTCATGCAACTGCCTCTGCAATAACGCCTCGGCCTCATCTGCAAACGAATTCCGATTATTGATTTTCATGGTTCATCTTTTTCCGAGCGGCAAGCTCTATAAACCTCAAGCTATCTTTATATGCGTTATTCCGATTGATTCGTTCCATATCGAGTGCCGCATCGGAATTTCCTTCCCAACGACGACACAGATAAAGCGAATCGTAAATACGACCGATTTTATATTCGCGGGAAAAACGTAACCCGACAGCATAGTCTTCACCATAACTTACATCGGGAAACGGATTCTCCCTCAATAACGGAGTATAAAAAGCCCGCGGTGCACCCAAGCGTTAATGCGCAAGGCGTTGTTACGACCGTTCTCATCGCTCCACTCCCGGTGGTCGATAAGTCCGGGAGGCAAAGGCCGCAAATTCCAATCGGTCAGTTCATAACTACCGACCACCATAGCGCACTTTTCGCGATGAAATACTTCCACAATCCGCTGTAACGCATCTGTCCCTTTGTACAAATCATCGCTATCGAGTTGCACGGCAAACCGACCGCAAGCCTCATGACTCACGGCATAATTCCAACAGCCGCCGATACCGGCGCCTTTTTTCTCGGGGACAAGATGTATCAGCCGAGAATTTTCAACGGCAAGCGACTGTAACAATTCGGTTGTACCATCGGTCGAATAATTATCTACTACGATAATATTATACGTAAAATTCCCCTGCTGTTCCGACGCCGAACGCACCGCATCGGCAATCGTCCGTACCCGATTATAAACCGGTATGATAACAGATACATCGACGGGGAAACCTATCTCTTCATCATATACAACACTGCGTTCTACGGGAGGCAGCCATGCGCCGACAACCTGCAAATGACAGGTACACGCACGTTCCATTTCTATTTGCACCGACCTGTTACGCGGATCGACATAATCGAACTGTCGTTCGCCTCCCGACCCAACAACGGGCCGTTCAGTATAAAGCATTTCTCGTAAATGGAATAAACGGCCCAGTCGGGAAAGGCGCAAACGGAGATCATAGAATGCCGCATAAAGATAATCTGTTTCCATTTCGGAAACAGCCTCTACAAAATCTTCGGCCCGAATAAAGACCAGCGTTCCGAAATCGAAATCGTCTCTCAACGATCCTTCATGGCAATCGATGCGGGGACTCGGCCGTCTCGTACCGTTTTCTTCTTTCCATGAATCGGTATATATAAAAGGGGAACGTGTATCCTCTGCCACCGCCAGCAAACGGGAACAAAGATTACTGCCGGACACGAAAGCGGTTCCGGGCAAAGAAATCAACATATATCCACCACCGGCTTCCTCTGCCATACGACGCAAAGTCGAAGTTATATGCACCGAACCGGATAAATGCCGGCAGCCGGGCACGACAGCCGCGTCATCGGTCGCCAAGAGATATATGCACTCGACATCGGGAGAGACCGAAAAACTTTCAACAGACGACCGAACTTCCCCATCGGTGGTATAAGAAAGAAAACATCGTATCTTTGGTTTCTTCATCTCTACAAATTTTTACTCCCTGAAAGACGGCTCTCCTTGAAAACTTCCACTGCCCGACTTACTGAGCCGTACAACCGTAACCACTCACACGCTTCATCATAAGGCAACCCCGTCGACTCCGCAATCATGCGAGCTCCCCGGTCTATCAATTTCTTATTGGTAAGTTGCATGTGTACCATGCGATTATCCTCAACCCGTCCCAAACCGATCATCGTTGCCGTAGATATCATATTCAGTACCAACTTTTGAGCCGTACCGGCTTTCATACGTGTGCTACCCGTTACATACTCGGGGCCAGTAACCACCTCAATCGGGATTTCCGCAACTTGCGATACCGGCGCACCGGGATTACAGGCGATCGATGCCGTAAGAATTCCCTCTTCCCTGCACCGACGCAAAGTGCCTATCACATAAGGAGTCGTACCAGAAGCGGCGATACCGACGACCGTATCGAGAGACGTTATGCGGCAAGCCTTCAATTCCTCCCAACCACTCTGTTCCATATCTTCGGCCGACTCGACCGAGCGACGCAAAGCCGTATCGCCACCGGCAATAAGACCGATAACCCGTCCTTGCGGCATTCCGTAAGTAGGAGGTATTTCCGAAGCATCGAGTACGCCCAGACGACCACTCGTTCCTGCTCCCATATAAAAAAGCCGGCCACCTTTGCGCATTCGCGGTACAAGCTGTTCCACTAAACGGGTAATCTGAGGAATGGCTGCATGCACGGCATCGGCCACTTTATGATCTTCGGCATTGATTTCCGTCAAAATTTCTCCCGCCGTTTTTTTTTCGAGATGGTTGTATAACGACGGATATTCTGTCAACTTCTGAAATTCTTTCATATTTTTATTCGGACATACGCTCCGCATGATAGTGAGCCAACGCTTCTCCGGGAGAAGATAATACCGGTCCGAGATTTACCGACAAAGTATCGGCAACTTCCCGCAATAAACCGGAATAATGATAAGCAACTGACCCGACACAACATACCGGATACTCCTTATAGGGATATGCAAAAACATTCCGTCGGAAAAACGCTTCAAAACGTTTTGCAACAAGTGCCCGCAAATAAATGTCGTCGAGATGCTCTCTTATGAACAGCGAAAACTGCGCGACATACCGATTAGGCAACGGACGTCGATAAACAGCTTCCAAAACATCTTCTTTGGAAACGGCATACCGGTCAAAAAAAGCCTTTGCCAATTCTTCGGGCAACAATCCTTTCATCGCATCGGACAACAAGTGTTTTCCCAAATCGCTACCGCTTCCCTCATCACCGAGAATAAATCCCAATGAAGGAGTTTGGAGAATTATATCGCGACCGTCATAAAATCCCGAATTAGACCCCGTGCCGAGAATAGCCACAATACCGGCTTTATCGCCAAACAAAGCCCGTGCCGCACCTATCAGGTCGCTGTTCACCTCTACCGTATCGGGGCCTATCACCCGATGCAGTTGCAGGCACAACATCTCTCCGGGCAGACCGATACAACCCGCCCCGTAAAAATAGACATCGATAATACGCTCGATGGGTAATTCTACAAGGACTTCCCGGGTAAGGACACGACGTATTTCTTCCTCCCCGAGAAAATAGGGATTGATACCCGAGGTACGGAATGTACGCTCAATACCTTGTTTCCCCACCAGCAACCATTCGGTCTTGGTCGATCCGCTATCGGCGATCAATATCATACACAATGCTTATAATTACGGCGCAAGATAATGATTTTTCCACAAACTTTGCCGCACTCCCGCCGGGAAATCAACGATAATAAATATCAAGTTCGGCTACGGGATAATAATGACGAAGTATAGAACGGTAATCATAACCCCGATGCGCCATAACAGCCGCACCTATTTGACATAATCCCACACCGTGTCCCCAGCCTGCCCCATCGAAAACAAAATCATCTCCGTCGCGCCGTACAACAAAAGCCGAG
>OBKR01001643.1_pt1 | contig 18715 bp, 19 predicted proteins | sample 1518991 | NCBI WGS metagenome assembly OBKR01 (sample SAMEA2452117, study PRJEB22498) | human gut metagenome | biome: human feces; feature: human gut; material: feces | place: Australia | collected 2012
AGCACCACCTTGCCCCTGTAGCCGGAAAGGAACAATGCCAGGCACGCCATCGGGTCGGGATGGTGTACGTGGATGATGTCATACTCCCCGCACCTTTTCCTCAGGGAGAAAATCATGGCGGGCGAGATCATCGTGGCGGCCACCTTCATCCAGGTGCGGCAGCCAATGAGACAGGCGTGGGCGTTGATGGCTATGGTACGCGAGCCGCCCTGCGACAGGGCGCACAGCATGTCGCAGTCCACGCCACGCTCCGAAAGGCCCGTCATCAGGTCGTACATCACTTTCTCCACACCGCCGCGCACCGGGTAGAATTTACCGAGTTGGAGGATTTTCAAAATTTCCATCTTTTAAGACTCCTGTAATATCATGTCTTTTGACCTTCCATATTAATGCCTATTAATAAATAATGCACAATCTTTTTTATGCTATAAGCCATAAAGAAAGTCAGCACGAAAGTTGCAATGATATACAATAAATCAGATTTGATAAACAGATAATTTCCCCTAAGCAATGTCATACTGATACCTTGACATAAATAAATTTCATACGAGACATTGCTTATCCATTGCATATTTCTATTATAGATTTGTATTTTGGCACAAAGACACACAATAATGATTGGTATAAGCATATAGGCGAACAAATAGCAGAATTCATTTTTACTAATTACGCATACCGCCGTCAATAGCAAACATAAAGGGACCGTCACATAATATCTTACCGGTACATTCCATAATGCGCATATTCTTTTTTCATATTTACAATAAAATATTCCTAATGGGAATGCTAACGCACTGATATACCAACAGCGTTCATAACTCAATGAAACGGTAAGAACTATATATGTAAAGACACAAAGGAATGAAATGATTACAACATTCCGCTTGGCAGCTATCATATAAAAGAGAATGTAAAAAAGAAGAATACTGAAAACATACCATGAATAGGGCAATGTGGTCTCTCCGTGCATCAATAATTCAATGAGTTCATCCAATAAACTCATTGAAATGTTTCCGCTTACGATTCTATTGACAATCCATACCAGCAGGAAGGGAAGAATAAGGTTCCCCAAAATTCTATGTTTAAAGAAATGTGACAGATATTCATTTCCTCTGGCTCTATAATTGAACGCCAGTCCATATCCTGATATAAAATAGAATATGGAAACGACAGGAGCTCCCCAAGAACTGAACATGAATAACCAGTCATCAGTTTGATAAGACAAATGGAAAGCGACTATAGACATTGCCATTACCCCTTTCAATATAGAAACATGCTCTTTATTGAAAGGACTGACTCTCTCATTAAAGGAACGAAAAGAAAGAATATATAATAGAACGATAATTATCAAGAAAAAAATCATTACTCTTTATTTTGTACAACCTACAAAACGGCTGCTGTTTTTTCCTACTTTTTGACCTATAAACTGCACAAAAGATCATAGACGGCATTTGCACTATTCTTCCATGTGAATCGCTTATACTGATTATAGCCTGCTATACGAAGTCTTTCTCGCAATTCTATATCTGAGACCAATAACATTATTTTTCTTGCAATATCTTCCGTATCCAATGGGCAGATATATAAAGAGGCATTACTGCAAACTTCCCGTAAAGGAGGAATATCCGACACAATGGTCGGAGTGCCGCACGCCATGGCTTCCAATGGAGGGATACCAAATCCTTCATAAAGAGACGGATAGATAAAGCAACATGCGTTCATATAATATTCTTTCAATTCACTGTCTGTTATCCGTCCTAACCATTTGATTCTGTCGGTAGGGATATTATCACATAATTCCTTAATGGAGGTAGAATAAATATGAGCCTGTCCTCCAACTATATATAATTTGATATTTTTATCTTCTATTAGAGAAAATGCTTTCAATAGCATGGAGAAGTTCTTTCGAGGGTCAATGGAAGATACTGCCAATATGTATTTCTCTCCGGTAACTTCCCCTGCATTCCTACGGCTGCTCTCTGAAGCATGGAACCGGGAAGAAACAGCATTGTAAATGACACGAATTTTTTCATCATCCATTGAAAGCCTGCGCATGATTTCTGATTTGGAAAACTCGCTTACAGTCAATATCTTCATGGATGTGGAGGCACAAAGGGGAGTCATCATTCGATACCATGTTCTATATGGACGGGAATACCAATCCGGATTGGCCATAAATGCCAAATCGTGGATCGTCATAATTTTCTTCCGTACCAGCAAAGGTCCTAAGCCTGTAAAACAGACTAACACTTTCTCTCCCTTAATCCTGCTGAACCATAAAGGTAGCGACAGCTGTTCCCAGACATGAGATCTGCCCCAACCATACACTACAATGTTAAAATGGGAAACGTCGTAACATCCCTTGATGGGACCGGGTGGACAGCACAATGTGAAAGGTATCCCCATTTGCGCCCATGCCCTGCAAAGTTCGTATGCAAAACGGTTAACCCCTGTCAAGTTCTGCAATAAGAACCTTCCGTTAACGTAAATCATAAACTTAGCTACTTATTTTTGATTTAAATAGATATAGGAGAAATCTCCAATAGTGTCGGATTTTATCCAATAGAGCCCGTTCATTCCAACTGTTTTCACAATAATGAATGGCGTATGATGCAGGCGTGACCTCACGCCTGTTCCCGGCAAAGATCTCAGAGCGGTAAATCATCAGACCATCGGTCAATGGTTGATCAATATCCTTATATCTGAAACCATAATTTTCTGCGATGCGGGCATATATCTGTGGGGCTATCACATCCAGCCCCATACTACCATCCGGTCGAATGAAGTGCTTGTCTTGATACCAATCCAATATCTCTTTGATAAACGGGCATCCTTTTTCCGCTCCCATTATGGCTGCCTGCAATTCAATGCCGGATATATAATTATCAGCAATTCGGTATCCGTCAATATCAATATCCGCTAAGGAGTTATCCCGTTCAACCATGAACGGATGGTATTCCATACTTGTGAAAAAATTGTGATGCAGAAAATCATCGAAACGTTTCAGCACTTTCACATCGGAATCCAAATAGATACCACCTTCCGTATAAAGTGCATATAGGCGAATATAATCCGCGACAAATGCCCATTTACGATTGGCAAATGCCTCTCTTACGTATGGGACACTGTTCTCTATATCAAAAGTTTGTGTATTCCACAACTTCAATTCATAGTCAGGCATTACCTTTTTCCATGATTCTATACACATTTGTATCTTTTCCGGAAATGGGTCGTCGCTTAGCCAGCAATAATGAATAATTTTAGGTACCATAAGGCGTTTTTTCAGTCGGTCTGACACTATCTTCTGAGGACTCGTAGCTGTCAAGTAACAGAAGCATGGCATACACGAGAAATATATTGGTAGAGATCTTTATCCAAACTATCAATTGCAACAAAAGCAGCAACAAAAAGAAAAAGGTATCCTCCCTACCTTTTTGGCAAAGGAGGTAAGTACTGTGGACAAACAGAGATATAAAGATAGCCACTCCAATAGTGCCGCAATAAAAAATGAAATTCAAATAACCTATATCTACATATTTATAGAATCCATTGGAATCATCAGGATTTAAGAACCATCCGTCTCCGATAAGCCATGTCTTTAAATTGTCAGGAAATACAACCATCCGTTGTAATCTGTCCGTGGAATTAGTCGTCCATTCACCATTCTCAAACCAGTTGAAGAAACCTTCAAAACCGTATCGCAGATAATTTCCGAACACTGGCGAATAGTTGTACAGATAGTAGCCGCCTCCCACTAACAATCCGGTAAGAACAATGCCACATCCGATAAATTTTACCCGCGAACGGGTTATCTGACCATTTAGTGAAAAGTTCGACAAAGCCATATATACAATGGAAATAACCAAACCGACCGTCGTTGTACGCGACACTATATTACCCACGATACCGATAATGAGAAAAAGACTCCAATACCATATTTTCCGTTTATTTGAAATTTCATGTACGATTAAATATCCTAAGCCTAACATCGCACATGAAAACCGGATTCCGGCTGTATCAAAGCTGGCACCTATACCATACAACCGGTCAACGCGATGCAAATATTCAACATTCTGCAATATCAAGCCGTCAACCCACTCCTGAAGTAATGGCATATTGTCTATCAAAATGGCTAAAATGGATTGTATGGCACAGACATACGCCATATACCGGAAAACCCATTGAATCGAAATGGAACCATGTACATTTCTTATCAAAAACATTACCGAATAGGCGCCGGCAATCCAAACCCACAGCCCGACTATAAAAGACACATACGTGTAATCCGTTGTGTTGTTGATTACAACGGACAGAAAAGATGACAAGGAAAATAAGGCCGCCCACACAGAAACCACCAAAAATGTTCTGTTGAGTCGAAGAGTATCCTCTTTAAGCCATTGCATGACAAACAATGCCGCACCAATTACAGCCAACATCATCTTTGTATTGATTCCCGGCAGGGAGACAAACTCAAACGGGAAATAATAGCAACTGAACACAATACCGGTTAAAACGGCTTTCAACAAATCAGTCATCATCTATATAGTATTCCGTACACGAATTTGAACAGCAGGCGATAGTAGCCTCTTACTATCCAATAATGGCGGTGCAAGGCAGACCATTGCAGCAGTTTGTTTCGGAACGGTTGTTTGGCGTTTTTCCAGATGGAACGGTTGGCTTCGGGAAAACAGGCGTTCCACACTTCGTAATTGGCGGTATTGTCCGAAATCAGCAGGGGGAACTTCACGTTCAGTTTCAGAAAGTCCAGTTCCCGTTCCAAGCTGTTCTGATACCTGCTATGGATAAAGCCGGTCGTGACATCCACGTTCCGTTTCACCATCTCTATCTGCCTTTTGGAATCGAGGGCGGTCATCGAAGCCGTGTTGGATCTTACATAGTGGTAAAGGGCTTCCGGGACATGGCGGTATGACCGGGCAAAGCTGAAACACCGGATAAGTACGGACATGTCCTCGCCGATATTGGCTCCGTCAAGGAAACGGATATTGTTTTTTACATAGAGGTCGCGGCGTACAAGGAAAGCCCATAAGAACCAGCGCATTTCTCCGGTCAGCAGGGCAATCAGGCAGTCCGAAGCCTTTTCATAGACGGGTTGCCGCATATAGCGTCTGGATGCTTCAAACTCCAGATACCAGTCGCAACCCGTAATATCAAGATGTCCGGCTTCGGCTTTTTGGTATAGCTTTTCAAACATGTCTTTCTCTATCCAGTCGTCCGCATCGACAAATGCGATGTATTCGCCGGTAGCCGCTTCGAGTCCGGTATTACGGGCGCAGGCAACCCCCATGTTCTTTTGGTGTGTAAGTAATCTCACTTGCGCCTTCCTATGAGGATATTCGTTCAAGACGCTTTCGATAACGGCAATACTCCCGTCAGGAGTCGCATCGTCCACGAACAGGTATTCCAACCGCATCCCGAACAGCGACCTGCAACAGCGTGATATATAGTTCTCCACCCTATAGACCGGGATAATGATGGAAATCTTATAGCTCATGGTTTACCAGAGTGCACCTTCTATCGGCTTGCCTCTCCATTTGTAATACAGGTTGTAGAATAATCGCTTGTATTGTCTTCCCCATAGCACTGGCAACAGGTAATGCAAATCGCGCAACAGGTATTTTACCCCTATCGTCTTGTTTTTAAATGCAATCCAAGGGGAGATGGGCGACATTTCGTGCAGGTACGGGTAATAACGGTTGTATAACCCATATTCGTTTCTTTGCAACAAGGAGAATAACAAGGCGCTTTTCCGCCCCTCTAAAAGTGTGTATTCATCCTGCGCTTGTTGTCTGCCTTCGTTTATGACAAACCGGGTTAACACCTTAAATACCTTTATGTATTGGTTGACATCTCGCTCTATATCCGTTCCGGTCATGATAGAGGCCGCACGTATGGTATATCGGTAGGTCGGCTCTTGGATTACATACATGGAGCAGGCTTTACAAGCCAGTTTGAAACTCCATATCACATCCTCATGCAACAGCCCTTCTTCAAAAAATAACTTGTTGTCCAGCAGGAATTTCCGGTTGCACAATTTGTTCCATGCCATCATATACCATCGTCCTTCAGCGTATGAGTGTAGAATCTCCTTGTTGCTACGGAGTGCTCCCGAAGGCAGGGTTAAGGCCGGATATTCCTTGTTACTTCCTTTAACTTCATAGTTGCCGATGACAAAATCATAAGGCTGTGCTTCCACGGGGGCGACCAATATGAAAATGCAGTCTTCCATAAGCGCATCATCGCTGTCTAAGAAATATACATAATCTCCCGTTGCAGCCTCCAAACCAGTATTGCGGGCAGCTGACAAGCCCCGGTTATGCGTGTGGTGTATTATTTTTACTTCAACAAAGTTGTGGTATTCCAAATATTCCTGTACGATTTCCATACTGTTGTCCGTGCCACAATCATCGACAAGAATCACTTCCAAATCCTGATAGATTTGCTTCCGTACCGATTCCAAACAGTTTTCAATATAAGCGGAAACGTTGTATATAGGTATGACTATTGAAACTTTCATAGACAATCTTATCTTCCTCCAACCAATATGGACAAAACTTTCGGTGTTACACGTTTCATGCACCTATACATCCCGATTGAAATGGCAATCGTAAGAATCGGTACGAGAAAATATATGGCAAGAAATTCAACTTCGGTTATAGGACGCATGATTTTCAGAACAGCCTTTTGAAGGAAAGCAATGAATAATCCGTGAGATGCGTAAATGAAAAAGACCTCTTCTTTAAACAGACATCCGTTTTTTCCTTTTTTAACCGAGATAAACACATAATTGAATACAGTCAAAATTCCAGAGAAAATAACGAACAAATGTATATAATAATTAACTGGCAAACCCAATGTCACTGTATATAAATCGGCTGCGATCAGCAGAAAATACAAATACTTGATAAAATTCAACCGTTCTACATATTCTATCACATGAGAAAACAACCTCGTATATAATCCCAATGAAAAGAAAAAACAAACTTTCATTTTCTTTACTACAACATATAGAAGCGGAGAAATTATAACCATAAGAATGAGTTCACGAACATACCATAAAGGGAAATCAAAAGGAAAACCGTTTCCCTCGCACGCCCAATATCCGGATAAAACTTTGGGCAGGGTAACCTCTTCCAAAGAAACATTAGGGAACAAACCATGTAAGGCCGGAATTCTTACGAATATAAAAATAAGAAGGCATAAAGTATTCCATAAAACATACGGAATTAACAAAGACCAAAATCGTTTCTTTATCTTTGTGAGATATAGCTTTTCATTAAAAGTTCCTTCTTTAAAGAATAGATATCCGGAGACAATGAAAAAAATTGGAACGGCTATACATGGAATAACGTAGGAGAACAAATTGATGACGGCCTCGTACCACGACGCATCCGGTATAGAGAGCGATTGTCCCGAGATAGAAATATCACCCTTTAACTGATTGTGGATGAAGACCACACCACAGATTAAAGGGAATTTTAATCTGTCTATGGCTAAACTTATGATTTCCTTATTACTCATTACAGTATCTTATAAATTTGTGCCATAGTGGTAGGTACATCAAACATTTCTGCCCGTTGTAAGGCTTTCGCACGGTATTTCTCACGCAAGGAGGCATCATCCATCAATCGTTTTACACCTTTGTAGATGTCCTCATCTTTTTCTGAAACTAACAATCCGTATTCCGAACCGGCTAATATTTCACTCGCCCCACTGATATCTGTAGCTACGATTGCCAGCCCTAAACATAAGGCCTCACAAACAACCAAAGGATAACCTTCCGCTTCCGATGTGTTTAGATATATATCTGCTTCTTTCATATAAGGATAGGAAGGTTTCCAGAAACCTAAGAAGTGTACGCGGTCATCCATTCCGTATCCATGGCTCATTGCTTTCAAGGGCTTTTCAAGGCTTCCTTCACCGATAATCCATAAATCAAAATCATAGTCATCACTCTTCAACCACTTGGCTGCCTTTAATGCCCTATCATATCTTTTTTGTCTATTAAGCCGTCCGACCATACAAATTGTGAATTTCCTTTTTATGGCATTGTTCGATACAGCCAATCGTTGGATAACATTCTTGTCAATCAGATTATAGATAACCTTACATTTATCATTTTCTATTGCATATAGTTCCAAGAACATCCTTTTTACATCTTCCGATACAAAAACGATTTTATCCATCTTTCTATAGACTCTAAATTCATCCTTTTCGTTTCGGAAGAAATCTAAAGACCAATGTTTCTGTTTTAAGTCGATATGCACCCAAGAAAGATTGTTATTCGCTTTGTGTATGATATAAGAATGAAACTTTACCGCAGCTCCCTCCATGAACGAAACAATCGTATCGAATTGTTCTCCTTTCAGAAGTTTCATAAACATATATTTATATACAAGCGTATGAAAGAGGACATAGCTATGAAAAATTCTTAAAACACGGTGAAATCGCTCAAACCATATTGTATTTTGCGAATGTAAAGCCAATATTCTCACTTCTTCAGGAACATCATTCAAATAAACACCTTCCTATATTCCAAGAACAATGTCACTTCAATAAGATGCGTAATCAAAGTTCTTTAAAATATCAATAAGAACTTTTTCCGCTCCTCCTCCCGGCAAGGCAGGCATCATAAACATGATATTCTTTTTCATTGACACGATTTGATTTTGGGAAGTTTCTTATATCCCTCACTTCTTAAAAATGAAAATCCGTCCACCACTCCATTTATATAAGCCACTGACATATCCTTATTACCGAACAAACATTTCACGCCATATTTCATGCCCTGAATGCCGTAAACGTAAAAAATGGCAATCACCGACCAAAATTTTAATAATAAGTTCTTTTCCGGCAGGAAAATAAACCGGTGCCAAAATATTAGTTTGTTTCGGTATTCGGAATAGATCAGTTTCTCTGTTTTCTCTTTGGATTTTTCTACGGTCGAACTTGCATCTAAATGTATGACACCGGAATCAAAAGAGGTCAGTATTTTTAGACCGGTTTTATACATTTTGTAATACATGACTTGATCGTCAGGAAAAGCATAGTAAGTTTTATCTAACCACAATTCTTCCTCATAATGAATTTTCAGGAAATCTTCTTTCCGGCAAAAAAAACAGGGTCCGGCATTAGATTGTGATTCATACACCGGTTTTACAGGATGATTATTATAGGAAAAACCTGCGGTTCTTAAAACTTTGTAGCCCCACTTCCGACTCCATAGACGACAGACTTCTCTGCCCAATATGCTTGAACGTATCTTATCCTTTATGGCTACTTCATGATTGGCAAATACACATGGAGAAATCACTTGTGCATCCTGTCCAACTAATTCATTATAAAAGGTTTCCACTGCGTGGTGTGGTAAATAAACATCATCATCAAGAAACAGACAATATTCAGTTGATACCTCATCATACGCTAAAGCCCTTTGTGCAACCATACCTTTTTTTACGTATACACATTGCTCTATACCGACCGTTTCTTTAGGCAAAGGATAACCCTCAGCGATATACACGAGAATGCTTGTCGGTCTGATGGTCTGTTCAAGTAAGGAATCAAGCAATCTTTGATAATTTTTTCCGCCCTTGCCTAATGTTCGTATCACAGCCGTGTATTTCATTTGCATATCATTCTTTAGAAAGGGAATTGATATATTCTTTCCCATTGACAATCCAATTTATTCCGATAAAGCAACTCATGTGTAGGCTATGAAGCAACATGCGGTCTTTCCAATGTAATTGATAATCGGAAATTTTCAGCTTTCTTATATAAGACTGTTTCAGCCATTCACCTATAATTTCCTTTTTTCTTATATAGGGAACATTCTTGTTTTTATACCACATTCTTGTCAAATGCAACGCATCCTTCACATATTTATCGTAAATTCGTGGGTTGATTTTATTCTTATCGTCTGCAAAATCTAAAATGGCCTTTTGAATATCCTCCAAATTGGAGAAACGTGCAGGGGAAAAAGAATGTGTCAATGAAACTGAATTATACACTTCATGTTGGTAAAGTGGTTCTTGAGTAAATGATATTCGATTGCAATGTTTCAGATAATTCAATACAAAGACCAAATCTTCACCGAAAGACATATTTTCAGGGTATAACTCTGTTATAAGTCCACGCTTATATATCTTATTCACCGATGAACTTAATAGTTCCGTGTTTATCCAATAAATAAAGTCACACTTGAATGAAGCCAAATCTGAATAGTCTTTGTCAAATGCAGGAGCCCATATATTGCCACTTGTCTGTTTGAGCCCACAAACTATGCAGTCGGCATTTTTCCCTTTTATTAGTGCCAATAGTTTTTCGCATGCATCAGCAGCCAGCCAATCATCACTATCAAGCAGCATGATAAGATCGCCTGTTGATTTTCTTATCCCTTCATTTCTAGCCGAAGACACACCAAGATTGGGTTGGGATATAACCTGTATACGACTGTCACGTTGTTCCCATTTCCGGCAAATCCGCAAACTGCCATCTTTAGAGCCATCATCCACTAGGATGATTTCCAAGTCGGCATACGACTGGCAGAACAAGCTCTTGATGCAACGGTCCAAGTAAGCTTCCGTATTGTAAACTGGGACTATGACTGAAATTGTCTTCATTCCTATAGTTCGTTAAACATTTTATTGGCAACTTTGAGCAAATACCCCGAACAAGGACGGGACAGGAATTTTTTACCGCCCCCTTTTTCACTTATTTTATCTTTCCACGACAATGATATGCCGTACCCGCTTAGAATAAAGAAGAAAAGAACAATGGTACTGCCAAAATCGTAATGATATGGAGATACTTCTGTTGGTGCCAAATGATGCCAAACTATCAACAAGTCAAAAACACCTCTTAGTGAATCAATGGGTGTGATTGTTGGATGTTACATGTTCAATTCTGGGTATTTAGGAATGTTGTCAACCTATTGATTAATTCTGCATTTTCTGAAGAGAACTTTCTTGCGAATAAGTACTCTGAAGCAATCAATTCGTTGTAATCTTTTTCTTGCCAAGTGTACGGCCAGCCGCGTTCCCAATCGATCAGCCTTTGACAACCATTATATTCATCATTCAAATCATATACACTATTCCGAAACCGTGAATTCCAACATAAAGTCTGGATGAAAAACTCATCTGCTCCGAACGTATGCTTATACAATTCCAACACCATGGTTTTATTCGCTAGCATATACCTTACAAAATCGTTTGTAACACTTACCCAAGTGGAACCCTTCCTGAAATATATTTCTTTATTTCTTAAACAGCCAAAAACGACCAAGCATTTTGCGATAATCCTGTCTAACAACCTATAAAATCGGTTGTCCCGCATTTTACTGACAAAGAAATGATACGTTCTGACACGAATATCCGAAAGTGTATCATTATAAGGACAAAACCAATGAAATTTTTACTCCCATTTTGCATAAATAATGTATATATATGCTCTTTTGGTTTCAGCGGCAAGTCCATGCCTGACAATAAATGATAATAACTATAATGCCTATTATTATAAGCTGTTTCAAAAAGCAGATACTCTGCTTCGACTACGCTTATATCACCCCATGCGACAGAGATACGGCGTTCCAAATAATATATCTTGCTTCTGCTGCAAGTTATGTGCGGAATGGACTTTGCTGGGACTTTAGCATCAATATGGATGTAGATGTCATTCAATTCATAATCCAATAATGATACCAATGTTTTTAACAAGCTCCAATCTGTGTGGGCAATTATCAAATAAGCATGTTTTTCCATTACTCCCGTTTCATTTTTCTGTTCCCCCGATTCTTTAATAAAGAATTGTAACAGCATTGATAGAATCTTATTCTAATAGACATCGAGATGCTCTTTCAACCACTCCAAACTTTTCTTGCGTTCTATTTCCAGATATTCAAGAGGTTGGGTGAAATCAATTTGCAATGGAGCGTTAAGATACTCATTGGGTAATGAAAAATTCCTATTCTGTAGATGTGTTATTTGCAACAGATTGGATATGCGGTTATCTTCCATTCCGTCAAGAACGAAAAAACATTTCTTGAAGAGAATGGAGAATGCTACAGCATGAAATGAATCACAACAAATGATGGAAGCATTCTTGCACAAATTAAGAAATTCCTTGGGACCTGTAGCCGTATATATATTAAATTTCCTACCCCATTTCAGCATGGCATTCTTACTTATCAGCCCTTGTGAGATGACAACCTGTTTATTGTATTTGTCACCCAATGCTTCAGCCATTTCATTGACTTTCTCAGTGAAATTAGGAGAGTAGATAAATACATATTCGCCTTTTATCAAAGGCTTGTCATCTATCAAATTGTCGTATTCCTGGGGATTCAGCAGCAAAGTTGGGTCAAGAACAGAAGCAGTAGGCATCTTGGTTATTTCTCTTATATACCGGGCTCCAACAGCTTCTCTTACACTGATTGCATCATATTGGTTTAATAAATCAATGACTTTCTTTCTATCCTTGTATGTTTTTATGCTTAATTGGGCACCCATACTGGGAGCATAAGCAATACGTTTGCCTGATTTTACAAAAGGCAGGAAGTAAGCATAGTTGAAGTCGTTGCAATATACATTCCAGATTTGATCGCTTCCTGATATGTAATAGTCATAATTGAATCCTGCATTTTCCAAGTCTTCCAATGTTCCATATTCATTATAAGACAGCTTCAATTCACTATTTAAGAATTGTTCAAACAATCGCTGTTTTTTCAATATTCCCCATACGTATGCCGCTTGTATGATAAAGCGTACACATCTGCCATAAAGCGATCCTACCACAAAGATGGGCTTATATTGCCGCTTTTGGGCAGGACTCCGGAAATTAATGATTTCACAGTCATACCCCATGCTCAGAATTACTTGCTGTAAAGCGTATGCCTGAAGCATAGAACCGTAATTATATGCGGCATGGAAAGTGATGATTCCTACTTTTTTCATACGATTAATCTATATGGAAAAACTTTTTTGCTTTGGGTGTCACATAAGATATAATAAATGTACGTTCGGATGCTGTCAGGCCAATGGTATAAGTCAAAACTCCCATAGCTGTGCATGATACGAAAGTGGTAATCAAAAGCCTGCTCCAGCCCTCGGTCATATAAACATGAATGCCTAACGGAAAAATAATGGCTAAAGCACTTACACCCGCAATAGGAAAGACTACGTTCCAAGTATATTGCCTGAATGCGAGACCAAGCTGTTTCTTGCAGAACATAAGCCTGACAATATTCCCAATCATTATGAATATGACCGAAACTATCAATGGAGTTTCAATGGAATAACCGCTTTTCAACAACAGATAAGCCACAGGAATAATGAATAGCAATGATGAACTGACTACAATTTGATACCATTTTATATTTCCTGTCGCCATGAGCGAAGTTATCATGGGACCTCCAAAGGCATTTAATAAAGCTTCGATAATAATGATGCGCGTAAACGAAGCAGTCATGGGGGGGACTTCTACTAACCACAAATCCAAAATGAAGTCTGTCTCCATCATGACTGGCAATGCAATGGTAAAAAGCAAAAAATAAGAGATTTTTGAGCTTTTACACATGAGGTCGCAAGTTTCCTCTGATTCATGGGCTGCATATCTTTTGGTCAGTTGTGGATTTACGGCACTCTGAAACCCACCGGTAAGATTTTGTATGGCTCCCGAAACCTGGCAAGATACACCCCGTGCTGCGTTTGCAACAGGACCACCAAACAAATTCATCAATATGTTTATGCCTTGATCTTTTAATAACCATGCAATAGTTCCGAACATATTCCAACCCGTAAATTGGACCATAGAGTTAAAGATTGCCTTATTCCATCTCAAATGAAGCCTGCATTCGGGAAATTGTCGGCTGCAATACATACGGTAAATCATGGCTATTAAAAATTGAAGGAGAAATATGGCGAATCCCCAAATAGCAAGCCTGTCGTATGGATAATAAAAAAGTCCCCAAACAATAAACAGCTTGGCTAAAGTTTCCCCTAATCCTACGTATGCATAAATGTGCATGTGCTCATGCGAAATAATAGCAGCATTGTAAGGTGTCTGTAGTATTCCTAAAATTGTTGTTAGTATTGTGGCCTGAAACACCCAATTGGCTGCTTCCATTCGCACTTCAGGAATATTCAACTGTGTGTTCACAAACCAAACGCCCATCGTTTCCGCCGCAATCAGAACAATGACAGCAATTATGGCATGAATATATACCGCCATATTAAATACTTTGTTAAATTGCCCTTCCGTACCTCTACCTAACTCATAGGTAAGATAGCGTTGTGTAGCCACCGACATTGAACCGTTGATAAAAGACATTAACGAGATGATACCACCCACCACATTGAATATGCCAAAATCATCTACGCCAAGAGCTTCAAGAATCTTGCGTGAAGTATAAAGAGCCACAATCATCGACACGAATGTCCTTATATAAAGGTATATCGTGTTCTTAGCTATGCGTTTGTTATCGGCGTATGACATTGATTATAGGCATAAGCACAGGTTTGAATGATCTGAGTATATTCTTCAAAGACTCAAGAATCAAATCCTTGACTATTACTATTCTTACCGCTTTGTCAAATGGGAAATACGGATATAGCATAGATAAAAGTCTGGCAGATAAACCATTGTGAACCGGGCGATACAATTGTGTATTTCCTTCTACAGCTTCCTCGACACTACGTTCATAAATCCACATATCTGATTTTGCTGCGGCAATCAGCGATTTCCCTTTTTCTGAAGATGGTAACAATACGCTGATACCTTCTGAAATCTCTAAAGGAAGTGATGCCGCATCTTGCAATCCCCAAAAGTCACCAATCGTGACATCGCTTACTCTTTCCTTGCGTGCAAACGGGCAGTGATAGCAACTTTTCCTATAAGATATTCCGTCCAGAAACGCCCTGAAATACGTATCTCCGTAAGGTTCGGAGGAATACACTGTACCGCATCGAGATGTTATCTCGATGCGGTATAGCTGTCCTTTTCTGAAGGACAGCTGTTCCGCGGACGTTTTTAGTATATGATGGATATGCTCATTCAACATCTGTTGCGACGGGACACCATAACAAATCAGGTCCACCAAATACAAATGTTCCGGGATCCATTTTATATAATTTTTCAGTCCAGCTACTTGACAAGGGGTACCGACGAACAGTACTGGTTTCCCGGATTTTAAATCGGCTTTTACCTGACTGAATAATCCCCTGACATCACTTTGCACATATTTCGATCCTTGCAGTTTGAATAAGTTCGACAAAGAGTCTACCCGAATATGGCGGATATGCATTCCTTCAGATGTACAGCCGTAAACAACGCCTCCTTGTCTTATAATATAAGATGAAAACACATGGGCGGCTCCACCGGACGAGCTTGCAAGATATTCCTCCCTATCCTTGTTCCATGCCGCATAAGCTGTGAGAGGGATATTCAACTTTATATTTTCCTCCTCAAACGGACATACCTTCTTACAAGCTCCGCAGTCAACGCAAGCGGTTGTATCTACTTTCGGATAATGAAAGCCTTTTGCATCAGCAATCATGGTAATGCAACACCTCGGACAAATCTCCATACAAGCATTACACCCACAACAATCCTTTTTTTTTCTATTTACTACTGATGATGACATCTATATTTACCTCATAATTCGAGTAAGTACATATTTACCACTAATTTGGTCAGAATCCACTTACGTCTATCCAACCCTATATTTAGGGAAAATATTGGTCTAAACGATTTTGAAAGTGATTATACATTTCATGAATGAGATATTCGAATCTTTGTTGTACTTCTTTCTCATTCCAGCCTGAAACCAAAACATACTTTATTCGTTTATCTTTTGCGGGGATTGGATGTTTCTCTAATAAATCAAACAATTGGACAGCAATTTCGTATGTTTCTGGTTCAAGTTCATTCAAGTTGTCTCTGATATAGTGCAGATTTTCAATAAATATATCGTAAACTGAATCTTGAAATATAAATGTCGGAGCAACAATCGTTATTGTATCTTGTTTTACAACCGAATCCAGAATTTCCTTTTTACCTTTCTCATTTTTAAATTGGTCCACGTATATGGAAATCTTATTTTCCCGTACATTGAACTTCCCTTTATAAGTAATTATCTGGTAATGTTCTTTTAAAGACTTTACCTTATTATATATATGATATTGTTCCAATACCAAATCTTTTGCAACTTCCATCTTTATTTGTGACGTAATATTCTGTTTGTAAAATATTTGTGTTGCAAGCGTTGTACAAATGGCTGTTAATACAATAAGGATTATTTCCCGAAACCAACCGCTTTGAAATTTCTCCCCTTTTTCACGATTGGTTGTTCCTGCCTCATTCCCTTTCATATTTTGAATGTGTATTCTTTTTATTTATCAATTTTTTCCACCATGATGCTTTCTGAAAACGCTTAAAATCATGTGTTTCATTCAAATAGCATTCATAGCTCCATCGGTTATGTATCATCTCATAGATAGCTCCCCAATCGGGTAATTTCCCGATATTCAAGTCATCGATATACAAGTCAGCCTTAACTTTCCTGCAAGGGCTGGTCATATCCGGTTTTACCTGTTCATCCGGATGGTTGGCATTGACGGCATAAAACTCCACGCCCCGGGTGCGGCAATATTCCACCGCTTCTTCCAGCAGTTTCCCTTCACGCACGCTCCATAAAATAAGCAAATGCCGTTCGGCCTGCAACTGTTTCAGGGTGGCAATGGCAAAAGGAATCTCTTTCCCTATCCGCGGGTATCTGTGTTCCACAATCGTTCCGTCAAAATCAACAGCAATAATCATGACATCCGTTTATTATTCTATTGGCAAAAAAGGATAACGAACTGCCAGCGACTCCCGTCCGGTTTCTACAATTTCCTTCAAATCCACAGATATATCCATGCAGTTTATAACAGACACCAGAATTTGATCCGCTTTTTCACATATTATCATCATGTCTTTCATGTCTCCGATATGGGAATCGTAATATATACTCCGGAAATAGCTTCCTGTTTCTTCAAGCAGGAAGAACGCTATTTCCACCGCTTCATCAAAGTTCTTTTTTACCATATCGGATTTCATCCTTGTAACCCACGGCGTGAGATTTTCCGCCATGCCCATTATATCCAATTGATTTTGGGGTGTAAAAAAACAGCCGTCTATTTCCTTTTGAAGCGGTGTGAATGTGACATACGATGATTGCCTGATTTTTTCCAGCTGCTTCCTCCGCAGACGGACATATTCGTCCAGATTCTCGAAACTCTCCTTATATATGCCTCCAATGGCCACTGTCATTCCTCCAATGGAAGTGACCAGGCACTTGTCACGGGAGATTCTGATGCGATATCCTTCAAGGCCGGAAAGGATACCGGAAGTAATCCGGACTAAAGGATTCCCCACAGAATAATAATCAAAGGAGTGGGGCATGAAACGGATACGGGTGGGAATAACTTCCGACACCCGCATGAAAGGTTGCATCACACTGTCAGGTATGGCGGCTATTTCTCCGGTACTGCAATCCTTCACTAAATATAAATTGAAAAAGTTCTCTTTTAAGAATTTTTGAATCCTGTTAGCGTCACCTTGGATAAAGACAAGGCCGGAAATGGTTGCCTGTTCCTCTTTCTTTATCCGCTTGTTCCCACGTTTATAGACGATACTCTTATGAACAAAGATACGGTATTGTTCTGTTTGCAATTTCTTGCTCACAGTTTCTACTTTGGCATGATGGATAAACAAATAGCACCAGGATGTTATCTCCTTGTTTCCGGTATATTTCTTTACCTCCGGATCAGAAATCGTCTCTGGTCCGTTCTCCGCTTTGCCCCCCATGGCGTTAGGTTGAGTTTCTGTACTATACAGTGACATCGTCGCTCAAACTAATTTATGTCTTTGATCCGTGTTGTGCCATCTGGCAGCTGTCGCCCGATCAGTTTTAATTTATAAACAAAACTTAATATTCCGTCCATAAATGTATCCGTTTAAGTGTAAAAAATGTGCTACAGAACCGTCCCATTCTTTTTTGAGCAAGTGTTCTATAGCTCCCTCTCTTCATAAGAGATGTATAATGTGATACATGTGAATAAAACAATCTGATAATAAGCACTTTGCTTTCTTCTAGGAAACTCTTTGCTCAACAGCCTGTTTGGCAGTTTCAAGGATCAGTCCATATTTTATTCCCATTATTTGTTCATTTTTGTGGTTATTCTCAATATTTTGTGTATTTTTGCATTCAATTATACATCTCTTATGAAGAGACGACAATTTTTACTCAACATTATTGTAAAGGTCTCCGCGATGACGCATAGTATACCAGATTAGAAGTTCCTAATTTTGCGGCATATACATTAATAATGATATGACAAAGTCTATGGTTTTAACGGAGTCAACTCCAATTCCTCCTGAATATCCTTTTGTTCAATATTCTATTATATCTGCAAGGATTTCAAAATCAACTTGTTTGCCCTGTCAATGGTGGCGGTATCCAGCGAGGCCAGGTAGATCCTCGTTGTTGTCTCCGAATCGTGTCCCATACCCTCGCTGATCACCGAAATCGGGATGTTCTTGCTCCGGGCCGCGCTGGCCCAGGAATGGCGCGCCACGTAATGGGTCAGGGGGACGGACATCCCCAGTTCCTTCCCAAGAACTTTCAAATGCCTGTTGATACGGTGGGAGGCGTTGATATATT
>OBKR01001667.1_pt1 | contig 18484 bp, 14 predicted proteins | sample 1518991 | NCBI WGS metagenome assembly OBKR01 (sample SAMEA2452117, study PRJEB22498) | human gut metagenome | biome: human feces; feature: human gut; material: feces | place: Australia | collected 2012
CCAATCCTAACTTCTTGCTACAGAAGTATTTATCAAGCGACCAATCTGGGCGCACTTGCGTAAATCTGTGTAGTCTTGATGTTTGTGTGTCCCAAAACACGGCTCACGCTCTCAATCGGCATGCCTTTGCTGAGGGCTAATGTGCCGAACGTATGGCGGGCGCAATGAAAGCTGATTTGCTTGTTTATGCCACACTCGCTGATAACCTTTTTCAGCTTCTTGCAGACGTTCCAATAGTTGATTTCACCGAAAACCGAATTGTCCTTTTGGAAAGGTCTGTACTTTCCGATTATTTGCAACGGGATATCCAGCAGCTTCACTTGGAACGGTACACCCGTCTTGTGCCGTTTGGAGATAATCCACTTCTCGCCGTTCACGTCCATAATCTCGTCCGTGGTCAGTTCCCTGATGTCTGCGAAGCTGAGTGCGGTGAAGCAGGCAAAGACGAACAGGTCACGGGTGAAAGCAAGCGTAGCATCGGAAAACTCATGCTCGATAAGCTGCCGGATTTCTCCCTCCGTAAGATACTCCCTTTCCTTCACGTTGGGCGTGATACGGAACTGCGCAAATGGATTTCTCGGTATCAGCCCGTTGTAATGCCCCCGTGAAACGACCGTCTTGACCCACATGCAAGCCAGCCACACGGAAGCGTTCTTCAACCCTTGTTCCGTTGTGAGGAATACGGAGAACTCCTTGATGAAGTCGGGAGTAAGTTCCAGCATGGACATGTCGTTGCGTTTGTAGAACGACTTGATGAACGCCGCCACATAGTTCCGTGAGCGCACCATCACACGGTAAGACCCCATGCAGCGGTCTTTGCCGACACGTTTCAGGAACTTGGCGTTCTCCTTGTCGAATGCGCCGAGTATCGTTTCATACTCGCAGCCGATGCCCTGATAGGCGTTGCGCACCATTTCCGCCGTGACATACGCCTCACGGTCGGATATGCGCTGGTAGTGCTTGATGATTTGCGCCTTGATGTTGTCAAGCGCAAGGTTCGTCTCCCTCGCTTCCACGCTCTTGCCTTTGGCACGGTTGCCCTTTGCATCCCAAAGCTCCTTTGTGATGCTCCGCTTGCAACTGAACTGCGCCACCGTCCCGTTGATTGTAACCCGTCCCATGATGGGGACAATTCCATTCTTCTCCTTGCTGCCGTTCGCATAGAACAGCACGCGGAATGTGCTCCTTGTCATACTCGTCCTTTTTTGGTTGCAAAACTATAAATCAACGAGTTAAACCTTGACAAGCAAACCTACGCAGAACGGCGCAAACGAAGCGGCGACTGTTAAATCTGCACTTCTGGCGGGTAACGAATAGGAAACCGTTCTCTTTCTCCAATCCGCTTTGAAACAGTTTTCAGTCCTCTACCCAACTTCTGCGATTTTCTCCTAACTACTTAAATCTCAGTTTCTATTGCGTTAATCTGCTGATTTTTTTCGATTATTCCAGCGATATTGTATATATTTGCATACTTTTTAATAGCATGATGCTATTTTCATTTTATATCAAGATTAGATTATATTCATGGAAAAAATAAGAAACTTCTGTATTATAGCCCATATTGATCATGGAAAATCGACTTTAGCAGATCGTTTGCTGGAATATACAAATACAATTCAAATCACTGAAGGGCAGATGCTTGATGACATGGACTTGGAACGTGAGCGTGGAATAACGATAAAGAGTCATGCAATTCAGATGGAATATAATTATAAGGGTGAGACTTATATATTGAATTTGATTGATACTCCGGGACACGTTGACTTTTCTTATGAGGTTTCTCGTTCAATTGCTGCTTGTGAAGGAGCCTTGCTTATTGTTGATGCTTCACAGGGAGTTCAGGCACAGACTATTTCCAATCTGTACATGGCAATAGAACATGACTTGGAAATCATTCCGGTTATTAACAAGTGTGATATGGCAAGTGCCATGCCCGATGAGGTAGAAGATGAGATAATAGAACTGTTAGGTTGTAAGCGTGAAGAAATTATCCGTGCTTCAGGAAAGACCGGAATGGGCGTAGAGGAGATTCTTCAGGCTGTTGTTGAGAGAATTCCTCATCCTACGGGAGATGAAGAAGCTCCGTTGCAGGCTTTGATATTTGATTCAGTATTTAACTCATTCCGTGGTATTATTGCATATTTTAAGATAGAAAACGGAGTAATCCGTCAGGGAGACAAAGTGAAATTCTTCAATACGGGAAAAGAATATATAGCTGATGAAGTTGGAGTATTGAAAATGGATATGATTCCTCGTAAGGAACTGCGAACCGGAGATGTAGGATATATCATATCTGGTATCAAAACATCACGTGAAGTTAAGGTTGGTGATACGATAACCCATATAGCACGTCCCTGTTCGGAAGCTATTGCCGGATTTGAGGAAGTAAAGCCGATGGTCTTTGCCGGTGTATATCCGATAGAAGCAGAAGATTTTGAAGATTTGCGTTCGTCTTTGGAAAAATTGCAGTTGAACGATGCTTCGCTTACTTTTCAACCTGAATCGTCATTGGCATTGGGATTCGGTTTCAGATGTGGATTCCTGGGTCTTTTACATATGGAGATTGTACAGGAGCGTCTGGATCGCGAATTTGGTATGAATGTGATTACAACTGTTCCGAACGTATCTTACCGTATATTTGATAAGCAGGGTCATATGACTGAGGTGCACAATCCTGGTGGTATGCCGGATCCTACCTTGATTGATCATATTGAAGAGCCTTATATAGATGCTTCGGTTATCACTACTACCGATTATATAGGGCCTATTATGACGTTATGTCTGGGAAAACGTGGAGAACTTATAAAGCAGGAATATATTTCCGGAAACAGAGTGGAACTTCATTATAAGTTACCCTTGGGTGAGATTGTTATTGACTTTTATGATAAGTTGAAAAGTATATCAAAAGGATATGCATCCTTTGATTATCACCCCTCGGAGTTCCGTCCTTCAAAACTGGTTAAATTGGATATTCTGCTGAATGGTGAGCCGGTAGATGCATTATCTACTCTGACTCATGTTGACAACGCATACGATTTGGGACGTGGCATGTGTGAGAAGCTGAAAGAATTGATTCCCCGTCAGCAGTTTGAGATTGCAATACAGGCTGCTATTGGAGCGAAAATTATTGCCAGAGAGACGATAAAGGCTGTTCGTAAGGATGTAACTGCGAAGTGCTATGGTGGTGATGTGAGCCGTAAGCGTAAGCTGCTTGAGAAGCAGAAACGAGGAAAGAAACGAATGAAGCAGATTGGAAATGTAGAAGTACCTCAGAAAGCGTTTTTGGCAGTTTTGAAACTTGACTAAGCATATAAATTGCAATAAAGAGAAAAGGCAGAAAGATTTGAATTTCCAATCAATTTTTCTGCTTTTTTTATTGATAAGTTTCATTATGTTTGCTTTTATCGATTAATTTAATATAAAAGAAAATTTGGTATTGACGGGGAATATAATTAAATTTGCTTGCAATGATTATTACAATAACCTTTGAACTAGCGTTATAGTGTAAGGTATGAGTTGTTACATATGTGTTTTTAAGCCTTTCACTATGTATGAAAAAATACTACTGAAAATAGCGGTACAATGGAGAAGAAAAGAGAAATAGCTCGATTATTGGCAAAAAAATATCATATTCTTTCAATACCCAGTTTGGAAAAACTGGCGAATGTTATTGTCCCTTTTAAAACGCGGAAAGGAATGAAGCTGCTTGATGAAGGGCAGGTACAGAATTATCTGTATTATATAGAAAAAGGAATGTTAAGACAGTATTATTTTAAATATAATAAGGACTTGACAGAAAACATAGCTTGTGATAATGAAGTAGTCATGTGTCTGGAAAGCTTTTTAAAGCGCATCCCTTCTTATCTTCGTGTTGAAGCGCTTGAGAATTCTGCTGTGTGGGGAATAAGTTATGATGATTTGCAGAGAATAACAGCCGAGGCATATGATATAGAATTGCTATACCGTTCTATTCTTGAAGAGTCATTGGTGTGTTCACAGCATAAAGCTGATTTGTTACGTTTTGAGCCTTCACATGTACGTTATAAACGTTTATTGGAAAGTTACCCTGAGATTGTAAAGAGAGCACCTTTGATATATATTGCCTCCTTACTGCAGATGACTCCTGAAACACTGAGTAGAGTGCGTTCCGGTCAATTATAATAGAATTCTTTTTACTCTCTTTCATAGAAATGAAAAATGACGCTGAGGAAGAGTCCTGGCGTCATTTTTCTTATTACTAATCGGCTGCGTCCTTGTATAAGAACCGCTTGATACTTTTCTTTGGTGTCTTTTCAAATTCTTCCTTGAATATTTTAATTCTTGATACCTGACAATAACTGGGTATCTGAGTGTTTAGGGTGACTCTGTTTTCTTCCATAATGCGTTGGATATCTTCTTCTGAAGTATATCCTTGCGTTGCTGCCTCTTCAAAGTCAGGGAATACCAGTCCGACCAGTTTGTCGTCTTTTTGTATGACGATTGATTCTGTAACGAATGGAAGATTGTTGAGTTTTTCTTCAATTTCTTCCGGATATATGTTTTGTCCGGAGGGGCCTAACAGCATGTTTTTGCTTCGTCCCTTAATGAATACATTTCCTTCTTCATCAATTATACCTAAATCGCCTGTATGCAGCCAGCCATCACTGTCCAGCACTTCACGTGTAGCGTCTTCATTTTTGTAATATCCCAGCATGACATTCATTCCCTTGCAGAGTATTTCTCCAACGATGTTATGCGGATCGGGACTGTCGATTTTTACTTCCATGCGCGGGGCTGCCTTACCACATGAACCGGGGACAAATTTCTTCCAGTCTTCATAGCAGATGATAGGCGCACATTCTGTCATGCCATAGCCCACAGTATAGGGGAAGTTTATCATCTTCAGAAAATTTTCTACATCCTGGTTGAATGCTGCCCCTCCGACAATTACTTCGTAAAAGTTTCCGCCAAATGCCTGAATCATATTTTCGCGCACGGTTGCCTTTATCTTATCATTGATAATGGGAACTTTCAGAAGTATCTGCATGGCCGGAGTCTGAAGACGTGGAAGCACATTCTTTTTGATAATTTTCTCTATAATCAGAGGTACGGCAACAATGATATTGGGTTTGACTTCGGCAAATGCGTCAAAAATGATTTTAGGACTGGGTACACGGGTTAAGTAGTAGATGTGACATCCTACACAGAATTCATAAATAAATTCAAAAGCCAGTCCGTACATGTGTGCCATCGGTAACATTGAAACCAACTTGTCTCCTTTGTTCAGGCTCAGTACTTCATACGCAAACTGTACGTTCGACCACAGGGCACGATAGGGAATCATAACACCTTTTGAAAGACTTGTGGTTCCCGACGTATAGTTAATCATAGCCAATTCTTCAGGAGAATCATATTCGTATTTTATATGCTCTACTCTGAAGTTTTTGGGATATTTCTTTCCGAACATTTCATTTAAATGTTCGCGCGCATAGGTTAGTTTTTCGGTACGTGATACGAGTAGGGTATAGTCATTCAGCATGATGATTCCTTCTAGCGAGGGCATCTCTTTTTCATCCAGTTCCGGCCATACCATATCACCTACGAGCAGCAGTTTCGCATCAGAATGGTTAACTATATAATGTATGTTTTCGGCTTTAAATTCGTGTAATACGGGAACTACAACGGCTCCATAAGTGAGGGTTGCCAGAAAGGCTGCACCCCACTGGGCACTGTTACGTCCGCAGATGGCAATCCGGTCACCCTTTTGCACACCGCTTTCTTCAAAGATTATATGTAGCTTTTCTATTTTCCGGGCGACATCCTTATACTGGAGAGTGGCTCCTTTATAGTCGGTCAAGGCATCCAGATCCCAGTTTTCTTTAATGGCTCGTTCTATCAGAGCTATAAAACTTTGTTCCATATTCTTGCACAATTAATGATTATTTGTGCAAATGTATAACAATAAAGTGGTTTTAACAACAAATTATAAGAAAAAGAGAAAGGATCAATAGACCCTTTCTCCGAATATTTTACTGCCAACTCTCACCAGAGTAGCTCCTTCTTCCAAGGCAATGGGATAATCATGACTCATTCCCATAGATATATGCCTGAATGCATCATTGCCGGAAAAATAACTTTGTTTTATTTTCAGGAAATATTCGTGCAGAGATTTGAATTCATGGCGTACCTGTTCCATGTCGTCTGTATTGCTGGCCATGCCCATGACTCCCTGAAGAGAAATGTGGGATAAGTTTTTCCAATCTTCTTTTTCCAGCATCTCTGTGCATTCTTCAAAGCTGAAACCGAACTTGGTCTCTTCCTGTGCAATGTGTATTTGTAACAGGCAAGGGATGACTCTGTTGCATTTTTCTGCCTGTTTGTTGATTTCTGTCAGCAGCTTATAGGAATCAACTCCATGAATCATGGCTACATACGGAGCCATGTATTTTATTTTGTTTGTCTGCAGATGTCCAATGAAATGCCATTGGATATCTTTGGGGAGAGCTTCCTGCTTCTCCGTCATTTCCTGTACTTTGCTTTCACCGAATATGCGTTGTCCGGCATTGTATGCTTCCATCAGGGCTTCTTTCGGGTGAAATTTTGATACGGCTACGAGATGGACGCTTTCCGGCAGGTCGGAAAGAACTTTCTGTAAATTGGATTTGATGTCCATATAGTAGAATTTTATAATGTTGTTAACGTTTGTCTGCGTCAGGGAATTCAGGTTTTACATCAGGTTCGGCCGAGTAAGGATATACATCCATGATAGCAGTTTCATTAACAGCTGCTATGGTATAATCGGCCATTGTGCCTTTCATTCCTTCATCAAGCTTTTTAACGGCATCACGAAGGTCGGCTGCCTGTACGAGTACCTGGGTGGCAGTTTTCTTTTCTGCGCCGCTTTTTTCGTCAAGGGTAATAAAGAACAGTTTGCATTTATACCAGCGGTCGGCCGCTTCTTCTTCACTGAAGAACAATTCGCTGTAATTTGCTCTTTTTATATCTGATACGGTAAATTCGCCGCTGATAAAGGGAGTCATTTCTTCAATTATCCGTGCTTCAGCTTCGGTAAAACTTAGAGCGTCTACAAGATAAGGTTCTGTGACTTTCTTGTTCATTCCGTTTTCTAATGTTTTCTCGTAACGTATCTTGCACTCAAACCATGTATGCATTGCCATAATTGTATCTGTTTTATTATGATTAAATTAAGATGTTTATTGGCAGAAAGTGATAAAATGCTTGCGCTTTCTGCCGTTTGTGATAGCAAAGATAGAGAGAAAAACCGAATATTGGACTGTGTGGAAAAGATAGTTTTGTGTATGTGGGCTAAAAAAATATTTCCATCGTAAGCTTTAGTTATTCCGTATGGCAGACATATTTGACCTGAGGAAAGTGGAATGTATATAACCAGATGTAGTATTAAATGATGAGAACTTTATAGGAAAGAGTAGGGGGGTAGATATAAATATTCTCCAGAAAGAAGAATGGACTTTCTGGAGAATATCTTGATGGATTTTTCTGCAGGTATTATTTCTGAGAATTTGGAACAGGTATTTTGTCTATGCGTTTTTGATGACGTCCTCCTTCAAATTCTGTATTGAAGAATTCGTTAAGAATACGTGCAGCCATTTCATGGTCGATAAAGCGGCCAGGCATTACCAATACATTGGCATCGTTATGTTGTCTGCATAAATGTGCTATTTCCGGAATCCATGCAAGTCCAGCACGGATACCCTGATGTTTGTTCAGTGTCATGCTGATACCTTCACCGCTTCCACATACGGCAATGCCCGGATAACATTCGCCTTTTTCTATGCCGAATGCCAAAGCATGTCCAAAATCAGGATAATCACAACTGTCTGTATTGTATGTACCATAGTCTTTATATGGCATGTGGTTTTCATCTAACCATTTTTTTACATATTCTTTCAGTTCAAATCCAGCATGATCGGAAGCAAGTCCTATAACTTGATATTTCATAATTTTTTTTATTTAGATGTTCTAGTGCAAATGTCGTGATTTAAATTTGTACAGCCAAGCTTGTCGGCCGATTTTATAGTTTGTTTGTTCTTTACGGTACGTGTTTATTTTAAAAATCTCTGTTATAAATTTATTTTTTATATCGGTAATAGAAGAAATTACCAGTTATAATTGGTGGAATTCATAACTTATGAATTTAAAAAAGAAGGATATGTTTTTTCTTTTTATAAGTTATAAAAAAAGAGACTATCCTATATTCTAGGATAATCTCTTTTCATATGAATATAAGGTCTCTATAACCTGTTAAAGCATTTCCTTAACCTGATTGTATACGTTTTCGGCAGTGAAGCCAAGTTTCTCATCCAATACTTTGTAAGGTGCAGAGAAACCGAATGATTCGAGACCGAATACTTTACCGTTTGCACCAACCAAACCTTCAAGATTTACTGGCAATCCGGCTGTAAGTCCGAATATTTTTGCATTCTTAGGCAATACACTTTCCTGATATTCTTTGCTTTGGCTGCGGAATAGTCCTTCTGAAGGAGCAGATACAATACGTACCTTTATGCCGTCTTTACGAAGCAGTTCACTTCCGGCAATAAGTGTAGCAACTTCTGAACCTGACGCAACCAGAATAACATCAGGATTGTTTTCAGAACCGGCAACAATGTATGCACCTCTTGCAGTTTGAGTATAGTCATTTCCTTCCGGCAGATTCTTGATGTCCTGACGTGAGAATATCAATGCTGTAGGAGTTTGGGTATTTTCCATAGCCAGACGCCATGCGGCAGTAGTCTCTTCTGCGTCTGCAGGACGAAGAACAAGCATAGAATTGTGACCCTTATGATTCTTCAGTTTCTCCATTAAGCGGATTTGTGCTTCCTGTTCTACCGGCTCATGAGTAGGACCATCTTCTCCGACACGGAATGCATCATGAGTCCATATGAATTTAACTGGAAGTTCCATGAGGGCTGCCATTCGTACAGCAGGTTTCATGTAGTCTGAGAATACGAAGAATGTAGCACATGCCGGAATAACTCCTCCGTGAAGAGCCATACCCAAGCAACAGCAAGCCATGGTAAGCTCAGAAACTCCTGCTTGCAGGAATGCTCCGGTAAAGTCTCCTTTTGCAAAAGCGTGAGTCTTTTTGAGGAAGCCATCAGTCTTGTCAGAGTTTGAAAGGTCAGCAGATGAAACAATCATGTTTTCTACCTGAGTGGCCAATGCGCCCAAAACTGTTGCTGATGCACCACGGGTAGCAGAGTTCGGTTTCTGCTGAATACCAGCCCAGTCAACAACGGGGGCTTCGTTCTTGAACCATGATTCCATTTTTGCAGCCAGTTCCGGATTTGCTTTTGCCCATTCGGCTTTTGCTGCGTATCTTTCAGCTACGATTGCTTTCAGTTCTTCAGCACGTTTGTCATATAGTTCTTGTACATCGGGGAATACTTGGAACGGATTGGTTGGGTCTCCGCCCAAATTCTTGATGGTGTTGATATATGCATCACCACCAAGAGGTGCACCGTGAGTAGCGCAGTTGGCTTCGTAGCTTGAGTTGTCGGCTTTGCGTGCGCCTTTACCCATGATTGTCTTACCTATAATCAGGGTAGGACGTTCTTTTTCAGCTTTTGCTTCGTCAAGAGCCTGACGTATCTGTTCTACATCATTTCCGTTGATTTCAATAACTTTCCAGTTCCAAGCAGCATATTTTTGTGCAACATTTTCACTTGTTACAGAGCTACATGGAGTTGACAATTGAATATCGTTTGAGTCATAGAACATAATCAGGTTGTCAAGTCCAAGATGTCCGGCCAGACGTCCGGCACCTTGTGAGATTTCTTCTTGAACTCCACCGTCTGAAATATATGCGTAGATGGTTTGATTCATTACTTCACCGAAACGTGCTTTCAGGAATTTGGCAGCAATAGCAGCACCTACAGCGAAAGTATGTCCTTGTCCCAGAGGACCGGATGTATTTTCAATACCACGCATTACATCAACTTCAGGATGTCCTGGAGTTGGGCTTCCCCATTGACGGAATTGTGCCAGGTCATCCATTGTAAATTTATGGGCCAAAGCCAATACAGAATATAGCATGGGTGACATGTGTCCCGGATCAAGGAAGAAACGGTCACGTCCTTCCCAACGTGGATTTTCGGGGTCATATACTAAATATTCTGAGAATAGAACGTTGATAAAATCAGCTCCTCCCATAGCGCCTCCGGGATGACCGGATTTTGCTTTTTCCACCATCGATGCAGCCAGTATACGGATGTTATCAGCGGCGTGGTTCATTACTTGTTTGCTGTTCATATTGATTTATAATTGATTTGTTTGCTACAAATTAATGTAAATAATATAAGATCTTCTTGCCTTTTGAATATAGGCTAAGCAAAAATACAATATTATATGTAAATAACAAAAGGGATATACTTTTATTTGGTATCTACGTCTTATCAGTTCTTGTATTTTACGGCAGCTTCTTCTATTGGCAAGCAGGCTTTATAATTCTGGATGTATGCATTGAAACCTTCCACATCTTCTGCTGTGGGCAGTACTTCAAGTCCGGTATTTCCACCAAATACTTTTTCATCAAGGAAATCAGCCAATGATTGTTGTTTGTCATTGTTTACGAGGTAGGAACCTAATAGAGCAATACCCCATGCTCCTCCTTCGCCCGCAGTTTCCATGACAGAGATAGGCGAATTCAAAGCGGCTGCTAAAACTCGCTGACCTACACCTTTGGTTCTGAATAATCCACCGTGACCGGTTATTTTATCGACTTTGATTTTTTCTTCGTTGAAAAGAATATCATTGCCTATTTTAAGTACACCTACAGAGGCATAGAGATGTGCGCGCATGAAATTGGCCAATGTAAATTTGTCGTTGGCAGTTCTTACAAACAATGGGCGTCCTTCTGTAAGGCCGGTTACAGGTTCTCCGGAAAAATAGTTGTATGAAATGAGACCGCCACAATCTGCGTCACCGGAAAGTGCGTTATTGTATAATTTTCCAAAGATTTCATCCATATCAACGGGCATGCCCATTAATTCCTGGTATTCCTTGAAAATATTAATCCATGCATTGAGGTCTGAAGTACAGTTGTTGCAGTGTACCATGGCAACAGGGCTACCATCGGGAGTTGTTACCATGTCAATCATTTCATATGGTTTGGATAGTTCTTTCTCCAGTACAATCATTGAAAAAGAAGATGTTCCGGCAGATACATTTCCTGTACGTTGTTTTACGGCATTGGTCGCAACCATACCTGTTCCGGCATCACCTTCAGGAGGACATACTGGGATACCGGGTTTCAAATGTCCTGAAACATCCAGCTTCTTTGCTCCTTGAGGAGTAAGGAAACCTGCATTTTCGCCTGCAGACAATACTTTGGGGAGTATATCTTCAAGTTTCCAATCATATCCGTAGGGAGCTACCAGTTTGTTGAATTTGTCAACCATCTCAGCAGAATAGTTCTTTGTTTCGGAATTGATAGGAAGCATTCCAGATGCATCGCCTATTCCCAGAACTTTTTCACCGGTAATTTGCCAGTGTACGTATCCGGAGAGGGTAGTGAGGTATTTGATATCTTTTACATGTTCTTCCTTATTCAATATAGCTTGATAGAGATGTGATATACTCCATCTTAAAGGAATGTTGTAGACAAACAGTTGAGAGAGTTCAGCTGCAGCTTTGCCGGTATTTGTATTTCGCCATGTGCGGAAAGGTACAAGAATTTCTTCCTTATCATTGAACGGCATATATCCGTGCATCATGGCACTTATTCCAATGGCTGCCAAGCTTTCTATTTCTACATTATATTGTTCTTTTACATTGGCGCGTAAATCTGCGTAACAGTCTTGCACTCCATTCCAGATAGCGTCAATGCTGTATGTCCAAAGTCCGTTTTCTAATTGGTTTTCCCATGTATGGCTTCCTTGAGCGATGGGATTGTTTTCCTGGTCAATCAAGACTGCCTTGATTCGCGTAGAGCCGAATTCAATACCTAAAATGGCCTTGCCCGTCTCAATTATAGACTTAGCATCTGATTTCATTTTAGAATCACAATTTAAAGTTAAGCAATATTTTATGTCTGAATAAACTAAAAGTGCTGTGCAAGAATTGCTTGGCAGCACTTTTAGTCTTATGTTGAGTTATGATTAGCAAAGAGCTTTGTTCAGCATGTAGTAAACTTCATTCATGCGAAGTTCTTTCTTGAATTCACTGATAGTAGTGTTTTTGTTGATGTGTACCATTTCAATACCGGCAATCTCAGCATAGTCTTCCCAATATTCGTAAGTCAAATCGAAAGAGAAGCATGAGTGATGTGTTCCTCCGGCTAAAATCCATGCACCTGCACCAACTTCGAAGTTTGGCATTGGAATCCATAATGCTGATGCTACCGGTAATTTCGGAAGTGGTTTAGACTTGATGCATTCTACGTCATTTACAATCAAACGGAAACGGTTGCCCAAATCAACGATGGTTGCGGTTACTCCGCTTCCTTGTTTCGAGGTGAATACGATACGTGCGGTTTCGCTGTCAATACCGATGCTCAAGCGGTGAACTTCCAGTTTAGGTTTATGTTCAGAAATGAGCGGGCAAACCTCAAGCATGTGTGCCTGAAGAATTGCGCTGTTTTCTCCGTCGAAATGTAAGGTATAGTCTTCGAGGAATGAGCATCCCTTGTTCATTCCCTGGCTCATAAACCATACGGTACGGTAAAGAGCTGCCGACTTCCAGTCGCCTTCTGCACCAAATCCGTATCCTTCAGCCATTAAACGTTGTGAAGCCAGACCCGGGATTTGATCAAATTTACCCAAATCATTGAAGTTTGTAGTAAATCCTTTTGCTCCTGTAGCTTTTAGAATTCTGCGTAATGCGATTTCTGCTTTTGCTGCATTCCATACTTTGGTGTATGCTTCGGTTGTTTTATCTTCCAGTGAAGCATCATGATCATATAGTTGGAAATATTCCTGAACTAAGCTGTTAGCTTCTTCGTCGGTTACTTCGTCATAGTATTTCATCAGGTCGTTAACCGGACAATAGTCTACATGGTATCCCAAACGCTGTTCAGCTTCAACTTTGTCTCCGTCGGTTACGGCTACGTTATTCATTTGGTCGCCAAATCGGATTATCAGCATGTCTTGTGAATCTGCCCATCCGGCGCACACTCTCATCCAGATAGCTATCTTACGTTGTGTCTCTTCATCTTTCCAGTATCCAACTACAACTTTACGACGGATGCGCATGCGTGTACAGATGTGTCCGAATTCACGGTCGCCATGAGCAGACTGATTCAGATTCATAAAGTCCATGTCCATAGTATCCCATGGAATTTCCTTATTGAACTGAGTATGTAAATGCAATAAAGGTTTCTTTAATTGTTGCAAGCCGTGTATCCACATTTTTGCAGGTGAGAATGTATGCATCCATGTAATAACACCGATACATTTTTCATCGTTGTTGGCTGCTTTCAATACGGTTTCAACTTCTTTGGAAGAATTGACGGTTCCTTTATATACAACTTTTACAGGTAAGTTTCCTGAGGCATTTAATCCTGAAACCATTTCATTAGAGTGTGCGTCAACGGCAACTACTGCATCACCTCCGTAAAGGAGTTGTGCTCCGGTTACAAACCATACTTCATAATTTTCAAAAGCCATAGTATTAATTTTATTGGTTATACATATTGTCGATTATTTTCAAAGTTTAAAAATACTCACTAATATTTATATATTCGATATTTCAGTTATATATTTTTTTAATATTTATAATTTTTAAAAGACGATAAGTGTACTTTGGACAAATATATGAAAAAAAGGAACAAATGCACTTCATCTGGTGCATTTATTCCTTTTAAATAACGAATAATAATATTTCTATGCTTATTTCTTTTTCTGTCCGTAGTAGGCGTTGGGACCATGTTTACGGCTGAAATGCTTTTCAATAAGCAATGGATTCATTGTCAGTTGAGGATTGACGCTGTATGCAATGCTGGCCATTTTGGCAACCTGCTCCATGACAACGGCATTATGTACTGCTTCATGAGCATCTTTTCCCCACGCAAATGGACCATGATTTTTAACAAGGACTCCTGGAGTATGTACAGGATTCATTCCTTCAAATCGTTTTACTATAACATTTCCCGTTTCAAGTTCGTAGTTTCCTTCTACTTCCTCTTTGGTCATGTCGTCAGTACATGGAATGGCTTTATAAAAATAGTCGGCATGTGTTGTTCCGATGTTAGGGATATCTATACCAGCCTGAGCCCATGCTGTAGCATAGGTAGAGTGGGTATGGACTACTCCGCCAATTTCAGGGAAAGCTTTATATAAGACCAGATGAGTAGGGGTATCTGATGATGGATTTAAGTTGCCTTCTATCACATTCCCTTCAAGGTCTACAACAACCATGTCACTTGCTTTCATTATATCATAACCTACACCGCTTGGCTTTATTACAACCAGATTGCTTTCACGGTCAATAGCTGATACATTTCCCCATGTAAAAATAACCAGGCCGTGTTTTACCAAATCGAGGTTAGCTTGAAATACTTTCTCTTTTAATGCTTCTAACATAACTTTTTTAGTTTAAAAGTTTATAGTCTGAATTTTGGAGACTTTGAATAAGTCTTGTCATTGAATTTATACAAACGTGCACCACGACGTGAACTTGTTTTATCAATGAATTCAGTCTGCTCTATAAAATCCATATCGGCTACTTTCTTACGGAAATTTCTTTTGTCAATAGTACATCCGTAAATAGCTTCGTATAAATTCTGCAACTGAGTTAAAGTGAATAGTTCAGGTAAAAGATTAAAGCCAATAGGTTCTCTTGAAGCCTTCTTTTTCATAAGTTCTCTGGCTTGTTCCACCATCTGAAGATGATCGAAAAGAAGAGGGGGCAGGTCGTTAATTCCTGCCCAATAACCATTGTGTTCTTCTACTAGTTGCTTATCATAATCATTAATATTGATAAGCGCGTAATATGCAACAGAGATAACGCGTTCATCGGGTTCCCGATTAACATCGCCAAAAGCACCGACTTGTTTCATGTATACCTGATCTAAGCCTGTATATTCTTTCAGTACTCGCTTGGCTGCGTCATCCACGCTTTCTCCGGTTTGTACAAATCCACCCATTAAAGACCATTCTCCCATGAATGGTTCCATGTTTCTTTTTAATAAAAGCAGACTGAGTCCGTCTTTATTGAAACCAAATATAATGCAGTCTACTGCAACGTGAAATTTCGGGTGTTTGTCGTAATAGGTGGTCATAATTCGTATTTTTACCAGAATATTACATAGAGAGCTGTCAATATGGCAAATATTCCTATAGCTCCCCAGGTAAATCCTCTGTCGGTTTTAAATAATGCTAAATCAATCTTAACAGCTTTGGGATCTTGTACATTATCCTTGGCATTTGAATATAATAAGATAGCTACTGTTGCCAACAAACCTGTTGTACAGAAGAAGGCTTCAAATCCGATATTGTCAAGGTATACAATGGTATCCCCTCCAAGGCCGTTGATATACATAATCTTTTGGATTGCAGCTGCTGCAAAGCAGATGAATGCTAAGAAAGTGATAATTCTGCTCCATTTTAACATCTTGCTGCGGCTTTCTTCCAAGAGCTTATCTGCCGGAACATTGTTCTTGTCGAAGTAACTGATGAGAACAAAAATGATAAGCAGGGTGATATATACGTATCCCATACGGAGTTGGAAACCGACTTCAGGGAATAATAATTTGTAGAAGACTCCAACGGGAATAGTAAGGATTGAGGTCCATACAGCAGCCTTTCCGCTAGCACGTTTCCAAAGCAGACCCATACCGAACACGATACAGATACCTGGATATATAAGTCCTGAATATTCTTGTATGTACTGGAATGCCTGATCTAATCCTCCAAGTAAAGGTTTTACAGCAATAGCAGCAATGATAAGCGCTAAAAGTGCAGTGATACGGCCTATGCTGACCAGCTTCTTTTGTGATGCATTTTTGTTGATGTATTCTTTGTAGATATCCATTGTGAAAATGGTTGATGTAGAATTGAACATGGATGCCAATGAAGAAATGATGGCTGCAGCTAAAGCCGCAAATGACAATCCCTTGATACCTACAGGAGTGAAGTTATGTATCAACCATGGATAAGCCTGGTCTGGAATATCGATTTGTCCGCTTGGGCTAAAGTATCCTTCAGTTATACCCGGAATAGATTCTGGATATTGGAACATAACGTATGCACATATACCTGGCAATACAACGATGAATGGGATAAGTATCTTCAGGAATCCTGCAAAGATCAAACCTTTTTTGGCTTCGTCTAGACTTTTTGCCGCCAATCCTTTTTGAATAATGTATTGATTGAAGCCCCAATAACCAAAGTTGGTAATCCATAATCCTCCGACAATAACAACGATTCCTGACAAGTCTTTGAATGAATCAGGTGATAATGCCCTGTTTACAATCAGATTAAAGTGGGTATCGTTGGGCAGACTCTTTATTTTATCATAGATAATTGTAAATCCTTCCCAAGCTCCTTTTCCTTCACCTGATACTGCCTCAAGTGCAAAGTATGCAGTGATTAATCCACCACCTACAAGGAATACAACTTGCATTACGTCTGTCCATGCAACTGCCGACAGACCTCCATAGATAGAATAAATACCTGCAATGACAAATAAGGCAATGATAATATACATTCGATAGTCTGGTGAGATTCCTAAAATCTGTTCAACAGCCAATGCACCTAACCATGCAACTGATGTAAGATTGACAAAGACATAAAGGAATAACCATAAGATGGAGAATGCCAAACCTACTCCATTGTTGTAACGTTCACGTAGGAATTGAGGGATTGTGAATATTCTACGCTCAATCATAATAGGCAGCAAGTATTTGGCAATAAATACCAATGCTGCTGCAGCAACTAACTCATATGCTGCAATACAAAGTCCGATTTTATAACCGGAACCACTCATACCGATGAACTGTTCCGCAGAAATATTCGCAGCAATTAGAGATGCTCCTACAGCCCACCATGTTAATGTATTTCCTGCCAAGAAATAATCATTGGCATTTTTTTCTTCTCCTTTCTTGTTTCGAGAAAGGAACAGACCAAGACATATCAACAGGACTATATAGCCTCCGAAGATTACGTAGTCTATGGTTTCAAAACCTGATGAATTCATAATGTATTGTTGTTTTTATAATAATTTATTTGATTATTTTTCAACGCCAAACTGGAAGATACAATGGCTTTGGTAAGTTTGTCCCGGTTCGAGTACGACTGAAGGCCATTGTGGCTTATTAGGACTGTCTGGGTAATGTTGTGACTCAAGGCATATTGCTATACGTTGATTGTATACAATACCTTTTTTCCCGGTAACGGTTCCATCAAGGAAATTACCTGTGTAAACTTGAATTCCTGGCTCATTAGTATATACACTTAGTGTAATTCCACTGGTCGGACTTGTGAGTTTTACAGCAACTTCGTTAATGTTTCCTTTTGTATTAAGGACGTAATTATGGTCGATGCCATTGCCGAATTTGATTTGTTGATTATTCATATCAATGGCTTCGTTAATAGGTTTTGCATTTCTGAAATCCATGCAATTTTCATTTAGAGCCAGCATTTCTCCTGTTGTCATAAAAGTGCTGTCTACAGGAGTTATACTGTCTGCATTAACATAGAGAATATTGTCTGTTATAGCATTCTGAGGATTTCCTGACAGATTAAAATATGAGTGATTGGTCATATTGATAACCGTTTTTTTATCGGTAGTGGCATCGTATTTAATGTCTATACTGTTGTTGCTTAAAAGGGTATAGGTAACATGTGCAGTTACGTTGCCAGGGAAATTGTTATCTCCGTCTGCTGACTGCATGGTAAGGTAGAGTGTGCTATCATTCAATTGTTCTCCTGCATATACCTGATATTGCCAACCAGTTGGTCCTCCATGCAGACAGTGGCCAAAATTGTTTTGAGGCAATTTAATTGTGTCGCCGTCAAGTACAAACTTTCCTTGGTTTATTCTGTTTGCATATCTTCCGATAGATGCTCCAAAATCACTTGGAATGTTGATATAATCAGCAATGCTGTCGAAACCTAACACAACATCCTGAAAATTTCCGTTCTTATCAGGTACCATTACAGAGACAATTCTACCTCCAAAATTGGTAATGCATACTTCCATGCCATTACTGTTTTTTAGAGTATACAATTGTGTAGTTTTACCGTTGACTTCTGCCTCAAAATTGGTTGGATTTAATCCAGACAAAGTCAATGCATTCTCTTGCGTTTTTGAATTGCAAGCAAAAATGGCAAGACAGGTACTTGCCCCTAACAGTATTTTGCTTATATTTTTCATAGTGATATAATTAATATTGTTCAAATATCTTTAGTGGTATGTGTGTGCAAAAATATAATATATGTGCCACAATGGAAAAAAACTTTATATGTTATTTAGGGACTGTCGTTTAATTCCGTCATTATGAGTCAATCGGCAGACTGTCCCGGTA
>OBKR01001669.1_pt1 | contig 18464 bp, 24 predicted proteins | sample 1518991 | NCBI WGS metagenome assembly OBKR01 (sample SAMEA2452117, study PRJEB22498) | human gut metagenome | biome: human feces; feature: human gut; material: feces | place: Australia | collected 2012
GTATCTAAGAGAATATGATTTTTAAAATTTTATTAAGTTTTATACTTAATAAAAATTATGAGGTGAAATCAAATGAAAAATTTTAAGAAATACAATGGAATAACTTTAGTCTCATTGGTAGTTACAATAGTGGTTTTATTAATTTTAGCAGGAGTAAGCATTGCGACTTTAACAGGAGATAATGGAATATTAACCCAAGCAGGAAAGACAAAAGATAAAACCCAAAAGGCAACTATAGAAGAACAGGGACAACTTACTATAATGGAAGCAATTACAAACAATGAAGAAACAACATATAAAAATGTAACAATACCAGAAGGAATGGCAGTATCACAAGTAGAAGGAGAAAACACATTAGAAAAAGGATTAGTAGCAATTGATAAAAAAGGAAATGAATGGGTATGGATAGAAGTGCCAAAAACAACAGTGTTTAAAACAGCAACAGCAAGTGATCAGTATGATAATATAAAAGCAGATTTAATAGCATATGCTACTGATTATAGAAAAGACTTAGCATCAGAAAGTGAAAGCTGGACAGATGAATGGTATGATAGATGTGGAATAGCAGATTCAGGAATATATACAACTACTTATAATAAAATGTTATCGAGTGTATATACAAATGGAGGATTTTGGATAGGAAGATATGAGGCAGGTGTATCAGATACAACGCCAAGAACAGCATCAGTAGAAATAACAGGATTAGAAGCAAAGAGTCAACCAGATATGTACCCATTTAATTATGTTACATGTAGTCAAGCACAAACATTAGCAAGTGCAATGTCAACAGATAGTAGTAAGACAAGTAGTTTAATGTTTGGAATACAATGGGATTTAGTGTGTAAGTATTTAGAGGGAAAAGATGGGTTAACAAAGGCTGATATAAATTCAGATAGCAAAATTGGGGGAATTACTATGATATTGCAGTACCAATAACAAGTGCTAATGCAAAACAAAGAGCAAGTGATAAAATATGGAGTGCAATAACAGGAACAAAAGTACAAAATAGTAGCATATTATTATCAACAGGTGCATCAAATAACACGAAAAAGATGAATATATATGATTTTGCAGGAAATGAATTTGAATGGACATTAGAACGTATCTCCAATACCTCCAGTCCTTGTACTGCCAGGGGTGGTCTGTTCCACCACGATGGTTCTAGCTATCCAGCTTCTAGCCGTCTCAACTACACGACTGATTTCAGACCCGACTATATCTCTTTCCGTCCCTCACTTTATTAATTCTTGCAAGTGTAACTATTTCAACTGAAGGGTTTAACAATAAAAAGTTATAAAACGTATAATGTATGGTAGATGTAGTTTTGATTTGCTACGTCTTAAAATATTAGCATAATCAACTAACTTGACAAAGAACCATCCTATTTTACATTCTCAGTAGGTTATAAAGAAGTTCAATCCGTGAACTTCTTTATAATTTATCAATAAACTTTTTCTTAACCTCAAAAGAAGAATGTACATAAATAGAAAGAGTAACGCTAACATCAGAATGTCCCAAAACCTCACTCAAAGACTTAACATCCATACCAACTCGTATGCATCTAGTAGCAAAAGTATGTCTCAAACAATGGAAATTTTTATAAGGTATATTACATTCTTTAAGTACCTTTTTATATCTATATCTATAAGCAAGTGGTTCTATATATTTTTCTTCATTTCCGAGTTAAAACATAAGCATCTTTTGAATAATTGCTACTTAATTCCTTTAATTTATCATACAAAGTTTTGGCAATAGGGATTTTTCTTATTGATTTCTTGGTTTTAGGCTCTGTAACAATTACCTTAGTTTTACTTTTTCCTATATACACTCTTTGCATAGTATGCTTTACATATATAAATTTAGATTCTAGGTCAATATTAGACCATTTTAAGCTACAAACTTCACCAATTCTTAAACCGGAGAATAGGCTAATTAAAACTCCTATATCTTTTAAATTTTTACTTGATAATAAATACTTTTCTAATTTTTGTTTTTCTCTTTCGTTAAAAACCTCTATTTCTCTTGGGTATATCATAGGGCAAGATACTAAATCCAATTTAAAATCCATATCATATTTTCGTTCAGAATACCTTAATATAGATTTTAAAACAGATATAATATCTCGTATTGTCTTATTTACAAGACTTTGCTTTAAATTATCAATAAACTCATTTAAATCATAACTTTTAAAATATTCTAATGTTTTATCTCCAAAGTTACTCTGCAGGTGCTTATTGATAATAAATTTGTAATTTAGGTAAGTTGATTGTTTTACTTTATTTTTCTTAAAAGCTAACCATTCTCCGCAAATAGTGTTAAATTTAATTTCTTCATTTTCTAGCTCATTCATTTCTATCCTCTCCTTATAAGTTATATTGCCTATATAAATTATACCAAATTGCTCATTTAGATAGGGTTAGGGCAAAAGGAAAGACGCTAAAATTTAAACTCTTTTAGTCAGTATTTAGAACTTCTAATTTAGGATATGCAGTATATAAAAATGGTATATCACAATCAATATTTTCTAACTCTCCCCCATCAGGAAATGCTAAAATAAGTCTATCAGCCTTAGGGAGTGAAAGGGGATAGGCATTTACAAGTTTTACAATGCCTTTTTTATTTTCTTCATCTGCTACTATTATATGGTACAACAGGTTTTCTTTTGTTAGAAATGTTATTAAAACTGGTTCGTATCCTTGATAAAATTTGACTAATTTATGTTTGTATTTGCATAATATATCTAATGCTACTAGCATTTTATCATTGATTTTTTTAGTATTATGAACAAATATATCTCCTTTTTTACTTACCATATTGCTAGTTAAAACATTATTAAAATTATTATTGGCCTCGCCATATAATATTTGTAGTTGATTTAGTCTAGCACATCCAAAATCTTGTAGAAAATTTATTACTTTTAATTTATCTACCATAAAAATCCCTCCTTAAATTTTAAAAATATGTTGATTTTTTAATACATTTTGCGTATAATAATAGTAGTACATTGATTTTGAATTTTTTGAATTTTTTGAAAAATTGTTTGACAAATCCAAAATAATGTGTTATTATTTAATTACAAAATAAATGTGTTTGAATGTCGCTTAAATTCAAACGAAACTCGTATGTGTACCCGAGAATACACATACTTTTTTTATGTTCAAAAAAAATAGAGCAGACCGAGAAATCCACTCTACCGACTATGTATTGCTACTTATTAGTCTTTGTTAGTTTTTCATCTTGCACTTGTTGTTGCTGATTTTGTTGTAGCATAAAGTTTTTTTCCTTTTCTGCTATTAACTCATCAACTAAGTGAAGAATCACGTCGCTTAAGTTCAACGAAAACCCTCCTTTCCGCCCTTAAGAAAGAGCTAGCCTTTCTGTGCGTAAGGTTGCTAATATCTTACAATATTTATGACGAAAAATCAAGCGAACAAGCAAAATTTATGCAAAAAAATGTTCTCTTAAATTATCCTCATCAAATACCCGTAAATTAACTTTTTATCTTCTTTAATTTCAGTTACTCTTATTAACACATTGTCTAAATAGTGTGGATAATTGTTAAATCTTGCAGGAACTCTAACTAAACAGCTTATATTTGTATTATCGAGTTGTACTATAACCCCACTATTTTTCTTTGGAAAAGCTACAACTCTCCCAGCATATTCTCCACCTTCAGTTATATACTTTCGTATCATCGTATAAGGATTTTCAATAAAATCTTTAGCACTTAATTCAAATATATCTTTTTGAATATCAATTTTTTTAATTCTCACTTTCAGGTATTCACCAGGTACATAATAATTTTTACAATTCAAAATAAATATATGTTGCAAATTAGCAGCTTTTATAATAACTTCTTTACCATATAATTCGACTATAATGTGTTTAACACCAACAGCAAGTATTCTTACTTTCACAGTGTCATTAACTTTCAATTTTGGTAGTTCTAGCTTTGCCCTTAATTCCATAGCATCTTTTCTACTTGCAATTGCTATATTGGAAACAATGTCTATATCTATTACAATAAAATCAATTATTGCACCAAACATACCTCTAACCATTGATTTGTTTATTTTAGATATTCCTAAATGTGTACTAGGAATTAGTACTTTGATTCCTTCATACCACACTATTGCACAAGATATATATTCATTTTTCACTTTGTAATATTCATCTTCTATGCCACTTATTCTACCTGTCAATATTCTTTTTTCTTCTTTACTTCTCATTAGTTCCTTTATTGCTAATTCGTTCAATATCTCACCCCTTTTCAACATTAAAAATTATCCCACCCCAACTTTTCTTTCTTTTTAGGTGGAACTTCAATAATTTTTTCTTTTACTGGTTCTTTTTTAGGCAAGTTTTTAACCCATTTAGGATTATAGTTACTTACTGGACTATCTTTTAATTTTTTAGCAAGTGGATGTTCCTTATACAGCATTTTATCTAATAGCAAAGGTTTATTGCCACGAAGATTCACAATTAACTTTGTAGATGGTATCCTTAATATCTCATCTACATTTAAAAGATTTCTTTGCAAAGTTGATATATTTTTCTGACCGTAATCTTCGATATCACCTTCTATGGAACTTGATTTCCTTATTGAAGTAGTTTCAACCGTTGATACACCTATTAAATCGCAAAAATATTGTGCACTCAAAACATCTGTCATTCCGAAGTCCGAAGTCTTGTATCACAATTCCCTATAATTTCATCTGATAATCCATCAGGATAACGATTTTCAATTTGACCGCACATTTTGAAAAATAGGTATTATTGCTAGCCCACGACTTCTCACTGTGCTAATCTTCTTATTAAAGTCTGGTATAGCATTTTGACCTAAATTTGCGAACTCATCTAGGAAAAAATAAACTTCGTTTTCACATTTACCAGTTGTTGTTGAATCTGCATAGCGTACAAGTTTTATAAACAAAAAAGTAAAGAAAAGTGAAGCAATAAAATCAAAAGAAGAATCCATATCACTTGTAATTACATAGTAAATACAAGGTTTCTTTCCTGGCAAAGTTAAATCAATGTCAGTTTCAGAAGTTAGTTTTTGCAAATCTTCATTTTGAAATGCTTGCAACCTTGTGCCTAGACCAGTAATAACAGATGCCTTTATAGTATCAGAACCACTTGCAAAAATATTGTATGACATTCGAGCAGGACTTTCATCAGGCATTTTTTTAAACATTGTATCAATCTCACCAATATCACCATTAGAAAGATACTTATATACATTTGCTAAATTGTTTTTGTCAGATATAGTTTCCAAAAAATAAAATTCAAATGCTTTTAATAAGTTTTCTTCAGCACGTGGCCAAAATTCATCTCCGCCCTTATCATGTCTTTGTGTATTAGATATAATAACATCACTAGAAGCTTGAACATCAGTTATATTTTGATTTTCTGCTAAAGGATTCCATCTATCACTATGTCGCATGTCCTTTAAGTTTAGGACCTTTACCGTATATCCGATACTCCTAAAATAACTTGATGTAATCCTATAAATCTCGCCCTTTGGATCAGTACAAATAATTGACTTTTGATATTTTGAAAGTTCGAGAAGATTAGTTAATAAAAATCCGTATTGTTTTCATACTGCCAGAGCTACCAAATACCATTATATTTTTATTAAAATAGCTGTCAAATGGTAATTTTACAATATTACCTAAATACTTACCAAGTATTACTCCGGGAATATCATTTATGCTTAAAATCTGTTTCATTTCACTTTCAGGCATCCAATTTGATGTTCCAAAAGTTCCATCTTCGGTTTTGATTTTTATGCCTTTATTTTCCTCTTGTTTTTTAAATAGGACAAGTAATATATCTAATACAATTAAAATCGAAATAAGGGCAATTATGAAGCAAATAAGAGCATATAAATTGCTAGTTAAAACAATATTTTTTCCAAAGCATTTTTCTAATACAATAAAATAGTTGTTTATATTATAATCTATAACAATATTTAAGATTAAACAAAAAAATAAAAATATGTAAAAACATATCTTCTTAGTCATAGACATTTCGTTCTTTGTCAATATAATCTTCCAAGTCTACTACTATATAATCAGCATTTGGAAGTTCTTTTTTTATTTCCGTTTCCAATTCTGAATTACAAATTATATGAGCATTTTTATTCTTGTTTTCTCTTAAAAAATATTTTATTCTATTTATTTTTTCAGTATCTAAATAATAAAATGTTGAAACATATTTATTTTTATAGTCTGTATAATCACAAAAATTATATTCAGAGAAAAATAATCTATTTCTAAAATTATCATTTATGATTTTAGACCAATTTATGCTATGTAGATATTTTAATTTTTCTCTATTTTTCTTATTATCTTCTATGATTAGAACTTCATTTACACCAAAAGCAAAATCGATTAAATTTATTCTATTTATATCATTAACTAAAACAATAATATTCTTAAATTTTTTCTCTTTTTGAATATCATATATAATAGACATTATATACCTATTATCATGCTCTTTTGAGATATAATAGGTTAAGTAATCAAATCCGTTTATTTCTAATATTCCGAATAAATCTTCTAGCTGTAATTGTAAACATATCTTTATCTTTTATTGCAAAAGATGGCGTAAATGTTACTGTATCACAATTATTGTAAAAAGCAGCTAATCTACTTAGAATTATTAACCTAGCAGAATATTTTTTATTTCTATTTAGTTTGTTATATTCAAATTTGAAAAGTTTAGCATATTCAATTCCTAATTCATCCAACACTAGATTAGACTTGACTTTTTTCAGAAATCTTTTAGAAATTAAATTACTTACTCTATTTCTATAATATTTCTTAGATGAGAAGAAATACTTTGTATCAGATATATTCAAATATTGAAACTCAGCAATGAATCTAATCAAATTTATTTCTTCATCACCGATTTGGAAAATAGTTCAAATAAAATCACCTCCCAATTCCACCAAATAAAATTAACATTTAATTGTTCTTTGGTAGATTTGCTATGGCTTATCAGCCACGAGCTTACCTCCACTCATTAAAATATGGTATGTGTCTCTTGAAAGTATTGATATTTCAGCACTTTCAATTTTTACTACCTATGGCATTTTGCATTTTCAAAAAAATGGTCGATTTGCCATATTTTTAGGTACTGTATTTTGCTAAAAATTCATCCATATTTTTACTATCAAATACATAAATTTCAGTGTGTGGAATTTCAGAAAATTCCCCTTTCACGCAATAAGACATTTTCGTCATGTTATCATCTTGAATAACTTTACTTAAAATTAAAGCATCTGCAATTGGTTTAATAAATTTATTATCTACATCCCAACCGAGTATTTTGTCAAACAACTTTATATAAATGCAAACTTCATTATCAAATTGACCTTCATACTGTTTTGTAATCTCTGCAATATTTAAAAGTATTCGCTTATGTGTATGAGTCTTTAAATTTTTATATGATGGCATAACTTCTGGCACATATATTTTCAATACATTGTCAATTAATTCTGCCTTGTATTCATTATCAATTATTTTAATTTTTTCATATTCAAACTCTACATTCCTATTGTATAGCTTGATTTCAGATAGTATATTGTATCTTGTTTTTTCAAAATTTCTTAAAAAATTTTCTATTTGTAAATCTGTTAAGCTATTATTAGTTACAATTAAATCTACATTTTGTTTTAAACTTAACAAATTCTTTTGTAAATTTTCATTTATAATCATAAAAAAGTCCTTTCCTAAAAATATTTATTGAAGGGCAATATTAAAAGGAAAACACTTCTTTACTATTCTTCGTTTTCTATAAATTCATCATAGGCATCAAAAATAGCTTCGGTTAATTGAGTTCTCACATCAGAATTTAAAGGATGGCATACATCTCTAAAATGTCTTTCTCCATTTCTTAATCTTCTTGAAGGCATTGATATAAACCTTCCATTTTTCTCCGTTTCTAATAATGTGATTCCTCTAATAATAAATTGGTTGTCTAAAATGACATTTGCATAAGCTAAAACAGGTCCTTTCTGTCTTGCTCTAAAAATTTTAACATCTTTAATTTCCATAATAAAAATCCTCCTATAAATTTATTTTTGAAGGGCAAATTTATAAAGGGATTACTAACTTAAAATTATTTACCTGTACGAGGTAATACTCCTGTAAGAGTTGTTTTTTCAGGTATTCTAATTATTGTATGGAATACATCTTTATCCTCTAATTTTGTTTGTAAATAATCTGCTGTTAAATATGTATGATTCTCTATAATTTGGTTATTTTTTAAATCATCATTTGCTTTAGTAACAATTTTTGTTCCATCATTTTTGAATCCTTTTTGTACTTCATTTTCAAATACAAATCTAATTTCTTCAATATATTCGCCATCAGCTAATCCAAGAGTTTCACTATCTAAAATTATTTCATTGTTTGTAGTTGTGTTATATGTTCCAACTGTTTTCCAATTAGAATTATTATTTGTTATATATTCTACTTTGTAGCTATTTTCTTGATTAAATGTTCCTGTATATAATTTTTGGATTCTTACTTCAGATGGAAGTATATCTCCCCATACAAAGTTATTTACTGCATCATTTGATTTATTTTGAATATCGAAATTGTATTCAATATCTTCACCAGGTTTGCATTCAGCTGTTCCTGTTTTTTCTACATCAATTTTTAAATTTACAACATTATTTTCAATGTCTAATACAACAGTTTGTCCTTTCTCAGTTATCTCAAAATCAAATCTATTATTTTCAGGAAATACATAATAATCATTTTTTGAAGTTTCTACTGCATACCATTTTCCAATAGGAAGGTATTTTAATTCTCCAAAACCATCTTGAATATTGATTGTTCCAAATTTTTCATTTGTTTCTGCATTAAATACATCAAATGTTATATTTGATAATTTATCTCCTGCTTTATCTCCAGTATATTGATTATCTTCGGCAGCAGTTTTATTTACTTGTACTTTATTTTCATAAACAGTTGTAGGTGTGCAATCTTTATCTTCCACAGTAACACCTATATAAGTTCCACCAACCACTACACAATTTTTGAATGTAGAATTTACTTCTAATCCTTCAATAACTTTTGCTTGAACTGTTATATCTTTTGTAGATTTAAAGTTTGATTTTACACTTTCAAATACAAGTGCAAATTTTGTAATGTACTCATCATTTGCAAGTTTTTCTTTTGTAAAATCTATTGTATTATCTTTTGTTGTGCTTAAACCACTTGCTATTGTTTTAGTATTATCTTTATTTGTAGTATATGTTACTTTGTATTTTAAATCTTCGTTAAATGTTCCAGTTGTAATTGATTGTAGTCTAACTTCTTGTGGTAAGCTATCTTCAATTTTGAAATTATTTAATCTAACAGAAGATGAATTATGAACATTAGAAATTTGATAGTTTATAACTTCGTTTCCTTGTCCTAATTTATCTCCATCTTTTTCAACTTCTGTTTCTAATACTACATTGTCATTTTCTACTTTAATAACAATTTTTTGTCCATCATATTCCAAAGTGAACTCATATTCAGCACCTTCTTTTCCTATTTGGTAATAATCTGCAGATACCAATTCAGTTAATTTGTATGTGCCTAATTTTAATTCTTTTATGATTTTTCCTAAATCATCAGTTGTGCATTGTACTTTATAAGTTTCAATTCCATCAATTCTTTCAAGTTCAAAAAGAGCACCTTTTAATCCACTTCCAGCAGCTAGTCCACTATATTCATTATCTTGTTTTGATACTTTTTCTACTTCAACAGTTCCAGTTGGTTCAGTATATGTCATTTTTGCATTTGTTGTTGTGAAAGCAAAAGGATCAGATACTATTGCGTAATCTTGCCAAGCAGAATTTGGAGCTGTTGTATAAAAAACTGGATATGTTTCTACATTACCAGTAGCAGTAATATCTATTGAAACATCTTTTGTAATATTTTTTCTAGGCACAATTACCTTAAATTGCTCACCTTTTGCAAAATCTGTTTTTTCGTTGTTATTCATATCAGTTAATTTACTTCCAGCAGGTGCTTGACTACCATTCATATATATTTTTATATCTTTTGAATTGATAGGTGAATCAACTTTAAATACTTGAGAGATATAATTTGAATCTTTATCATCTACGCTAGCATTTTTTACTGTTGTTATATTTAATACAGGATCTCTCCTCGTTTCTGTACCATTTCTACCGTAGTCAACAAGTTCTCTAATTTTATCTGCCATACGATTTCCTATTTCATCTGCCCCTTGATAACGGCTTGTATCTCCACCATCTAATACACGATAGATAGCTTGTTTAGTAACAAAAAAGGCATCTTTTTCATCGCTAAATCCAAGATTCCCTCCATATGGATAACCTTTTAAAAGAACACGATAAACAGCAGGGTTTTGCATTGCTTCTTGAATTGTAACATCATAAGATAAAGTATCACTTACACCAGGTTTTTCTACATTCAAGCAATAAGCTGGTCTAAATATACCATTTTCATAATATCCTACATAATGAGTTTTTACATATGCCCATACACCATTGTCAAATCTATATTTAACATGTTTTTCACATTCTCCTAAATTTACAATTTCTACTTTATCACCAACATTTACAGCAAATACCTGTGAAAAGCTAGATAATAAAGTGGTAAGCATTATTGTTATTAAAGAAAAAATACAAAATACTTTTTTAATTAGTTTATTTCTCATAATAAAACCTTCTTTCATTTAAAATTTCTAATATAAAAAAATAGGCTATAAAAACCTATTTTTATGATTTAATATTTAATTATTCATTACCAACCCAATCAATATAATACTTAAACTTTTCTTGATTTCCTTCAACAAAAATTTCTACATAATAATAAACTGTTCCAAAAGATACTCCTCCAACAGCAATCTCTATCTCACTTGTACGATAAGGCCAAAATACTTGACCTCTTTTAGCATTTTTATATTTTAATCCTGGTTTTATAGATTGGATGTCTCTTAAATATTTTTGTACTTCAGCATTATATTCTTCTTGAGATATTTTTTTTATAGTTTGCTCTTGTTTCGTTTCTTCAGGTTCTATTTTTTTAGTTGTATTATTATTGATGTTTGAAGTATTTTCGTTAGTAGATGGTTTAACTATTTTATTGTTATTGGTTTCATCTTTGGTTTGTGTACTTTCACTCGTTATTTGAGTTTTAGGTTTAGAACTAGATACATTAGTTGTTGTACTACTTGTTTTTGGTTTTTCATCAGTTTTTTTGTTTTCTACTTTAGTTGTAGTTTCTACTGTTTTTATAGTTTCTTCAATTTTATCTTCAATTACAGTATCAGAATTGTCTATTGGATTTTGTTCGATAGCATTTTCTGTCAATGTATCAATAACATTGTCCTTTACTGTATTAGATTCTAATTCAATAGTATTTTCTTCTAATACATTTTTTTGTTTTTTATTAAATACACTACAAATAACAAATAAAATCAACATTGTAAAAACACTAAAACTTAATATGATTTCCCATTTATTTCTCATAAAACATCACCTCTATATAATGGTAACATCTTATATAATAAAAAAACAATGCTGAAAAAAATAAAATTTTTTGTACTTCAAACAATAGTAATATCAATATTTTAATAACATTTTCATTTTATGAATTTTTATTTTACTTCTAATGCTTGAACACAAAGTCTTAAATTTTTTTGACCTTTTACACAAGTAATAATTGTAAGTCGATTGTCTTCTGTATCTTCTAACATAGACCAATCAGTTTCTTCAATTTGTTTAATTGTAGTAACTTCATATTCTTTATTACCTAAACAAGATGAATATTTTATACGGTCGCCTTGCTTAACATCCTTTAAATTTGCGAAAAATCTAGTGGTATTATGTCCTGCTAAACAAACATTACCTTGTAAAATACTGCTATGTTCAAAAAGTCCAATACCTTGTGCTAGTGCATCTTGTGTTGTGCCTTCTATTACAATATCTTTAAAATTGATAGATGGTATTTCAAGTGTTGCAATAGCATTTAATGGTTCTTCTTTGTTTTCTTCAGATGCAACTGGAACTCCTAATGTGTTTTCATTGTTTACAGTATGATATTGATTTATAATATCTTGTCTATTATCATTATTATATATGTTGTAGATATTATTTATATTTTCCTGTATTTTCTGATTTTCTATGTATTTATATGTTAGAAAAGCACCTGTTCCAACTACAATTAAACAGCTTAAAATAATAAGTATAATTTTTAGTATATGTTTTGTTTTGTCTTTCAAATTTAACCCTCCTTTCTACTAAAATATAAGTAAAAATCACCCCTTTCTTTGAAATAAAAAAGACCTAGTTTATTGTCCTAGTTCTTGTATTTCCTTTATATATTTTGAAATTTTAGAAAATTGATTTGGATTTGTAATTTTATTACATACCTCATCTAAGTCAAATGGATCAAAAATAATATCATAAATTCCTAAAAGTAAAGCATCTTTTAATTCTTTGACTTTGTCATTTTCCAAAATTAGAATAACTTGTATATTTTTTTCTCTTACTTTAAACATAAAGTCTTTGAAATTGTACTTATTAGGTTGTAATGTAGCAATTAATGTTGTTGCTTGTTGTTCTTCGAGTACATAATCAGGATAATAGACAATTCTACTATCTTCAATTTTTTTATTTAAGTCTCTATCTAACTGCTCATTATCTGTAAAAATCAATACCATTTTTTAATTACCTCCTTCAAAGTAGTCTTCAGGGTTTGCATAGTTTCCATTTATTCGAACTTCAAAATGTGCATGTGGTCCTGTCGAATAACCTGTACTACCGAACTTTTAAAACTGCCTGTCCTTGTACTACTATTTGATTTGTTTGAACTAATATTTCAGAGCCATGTGCATATAAGGTTACTATGCCATTTCCGATGGTCTATCATAACCATATTTCCATAGGCAGAATTATAAGTTGCTTTTATTACTGTTCCATCTGCCATTGCCACGAAATTGCTACCTGTTGGTGCTCCTACATCAGTTCCGGTATGTAATTTGTATGCACCGAGTTATTGGATGAGTTCTCATACCAAAATGAGAAGTTATATTCGTATAACCAGGTATAGGCCAAGTAAACATACCTTTTGGAACTAATCCTTTACCATCAGTTATAATTATTGATGAGGAATTATCTGCTAGTAGCCAACTTGTATTTTCTTCACCTTCATAATAACCATTTGCTGCTTGTATTACTACTTGAACATCAGTATCAAGGTCGCTTTCTCTTATGTGTAAATTATTTTTTAAATAATTTTTTAATCTTTCGTATTTTTCTCCAATAAGTTCTTCATTCGTAAATATTTTTCTAGTAGTTTTAGTGTTACCATTTTCTATTGTTTTTTCTTCATAATGGTACTTATAATGTCCCATTATTGTATCGCTTTCAACTAATATATAAGCTGTTTCTTCCGTTGTGGATATGCTTTCGTTACCATCACTATCTTTTGTAGTAGTTTCATTTTTTACTGTTATTTTCTCATATGTAAATGTACTTTCAAATTCACTTGCTACTTTATTCAATAGATTTTCGTTTATTTCAGTATTATGTGCCATGTTCTTAAATGCCATAATAGAATATAGATGCGACCATTGTACTAATTTAGCATTTTCTCTAATATCAATATCTAGTAAATATTGTGTATTTTCGCCATCTTTGTAGTTATGACAGGTATTTAAGTATTCAGCTTTTTCTATACATTTTGTTCTTAATTCTTGTTGTGCTTCTGGCATAGATGAACTATCAGTTTGTACTTCTTGAATAAAAACAGCATCAATAATTGTGCAAATAGCAAAAAATAATCCAACAATTATAATGATAAAAGGGAGAAAAGGTTTAATTACTTTAAAAGCTACTTTTTTCATTTTGCTTTTTACTTTACTTTTTGCTTTATCCTTTATGCTCATTATCATCACCTAATTTCTTAATGTCATTATTATTTGCTACTTTATTGATATACTCTGTGTTTTGAAAGTTGTTTTTCCTTACATTATGGTTATTATTTTTATATGGGGATTTGCTAAAATCACCTTCAGCCATTTTTGCACCCATACTTAAATATGCTTTTGTAGCATTAAAACCTGTTTTTGCAACTTTTCCTACAACAGATTTTGGTGTATTTGTATTTCCATTTGACATATTTACTTTATTTGTTCCATTTGATGTAGGAATAGAAACATTAGTATTTTGTTTCTCCTTTGGAATAACATTCCTAATAGGATTTATATTTCCGTTATAATCTTTTTCATCACTTAAATTCATACCAGGACTAATAACTGATTTAGCCCTTGATATAAAGCCTTTCAGACCTCCATTAGAATTATCATTGTTTGAATTTCCTGTTTTAATATTTGATGATGGAGAATTAAATTGTTCTTTAATTGCTCCAAGACCGAATCCTAGCATTGCTCCCATTCCTAAAACTCTACCTGTCATTTGCTCATTATCAATTCCAGCAATTCTTGATGTTAGGTTTTGCAGACAATTTTGTAAAGCATCTGCCAGAGGTAAAATCATCATAGCCCAAATAAGACTTACGGCCCATCCACCACCGACTTGGTAGAAAAGCAAGATATATCAAAAATAGAAAGCAATATATAAATTGCATAAATATATTCATTATTATTTGACCAGCCCAAATACTTGCTGCTGTTACATTTTTATTTATTATCCATAAGCCTGCTGCAATTGGAGTAAATATTGTAAAAATAATAATTGTAAATTGTCTTACAATAAATTTAATATTTAGTTTTACAAATAAATATATAAACATTGCTATAACTAAAGCTGTTGTAATTGCATTTCCTGTCCTTATGGAAGTAAGCATACTATTTCCAAGTGAACCTTCTAAAGTTCCACTATTGCTAGCTGTTACCAATAAATGTACTAAACTATTATTCATAAATAATAAAAACCTAATAAACAAGGGAGCAAAAGCGATAGCAATACCACCAAAACATAATCTTGTTAGACTTTCTTTTGCTTCATTTTTCTTTGCTGTATTCATTCCTGCAACCATAATTTTATAAGATAATATGAAAACTGCAATTAAAATTAAAGTACCAGAAATGATGGCAAATACTTTGTACCAATCCATTGTTTTATTCCATAATTCTTCTGTAAATGGAGATAGACTATCATTAGAATTGCTATTATTAAATATCAATGTGTCATAATCCTTAAATCCGGACATTTGCTTCTTTTCCTGTTGTAAAATCAAGTACTGTTTGAGCAATTCCTCCAATACATTCTGCAATTATTTTTTCAAATAATGAACCATCTTCTTTTTTGATTTGATCTTTGAAGTTTGTATTATCAGCACCAAAGCATATGGGGGATAATAAAAAAAGAATAGTAACTATAACTACTAAACTTTTAAATAATCTTTTCAAATTATTGCCTCCTTTCATAAGTTGATAGATATTTTATAAATTAGGTAAATACAAATTGTTTTTCATAATCTGTAATTACAAATTTAATTGCTGTAACACTGTTATTCAAACTAATTACACATTCTCCAGGATTAGCAGTTGTAAGAAAATTTTTAGTTCCTTCAGATAAATTAAAAAAGTCCGTAACTGCATCGACACTTCCAGGACTTTGTTTAAACAAATATCTAGTTGAACATATATTGATAATAGTCTTACCGTTCTTCTGAGCCTAAAAATTCATCAATAAATTGGCTACCGGATGAATAATGGAACATTGTACTTGCGACCGGCGGCGTGCCACATTTACCAAGAACTCTGCTGATTCTTGATATTTTAAAAATAACCATGCCTCATCACAAACAATAATCTTTTTCTTTTCTTTATTTTTTAATACAAACTTTTGCCAAACCCAAGTTAGAATAACAAAAGAAGCATATAACTTTGTAAATTCATCCTTTATTTCAGACATATCAAAAGAGATTATATCTTCATCTGATGTGATTTTACTTTCGCAATCAAAAATTCCAAGAGAATTACCACGAAGAAAAGGAACAAGTAATTGTGCAAGTTCTTCACAATTTTTTCTTTCTTTTAATTTCTTTTGAAAATCTGAAAGAGTAGGCATTTTCTTTGGTATTCTTCCAACTGCATATTTACCATTATCAAGTTTTCCACCTTTTTTCTCAAAAAGTGAATTGACATCACTTGTAATACCGTTTTTCTGCATATAATTGATTAACAATTATTTCAATTTCAGTAATTTCTGTTCCATTTAAGGTTCTTCCTTGATAGTTTCTACATATTGTTGCAAGTAAAGCCCTTATTTCTGCTACCTTATCTAATATATTTAAAAATTGCTTATTTCCTTTGGTATCAGGTTCAAGCTCAAAAGGATTTATACCAGCACTTTCGCCTTGTGTGATTTTTATTACTTTACCACCAAGCATCTTTGTCAAATTTGTATATTCTCCGTTCTACATCTATAAAAAATGCTCCACAACCTGTTGTAGCAATATTCCTAGCAGTTAAGGTTTTTAGAGCAACACTCTTACCGCCTCCACTTGTACCACAAATAAATACATGAGGATTTGGAAGCGATGGAGGACCAATAAAAGTATCTACATATACAGGAGCATTTGTAAACATATTTCTTCCTACAAAAATTCCTCTATCGTGTGATAAATTAGGATTAGAAATAGGTATAAGTGTTGCAACTCCGACCTGCTACCATATTACGCTCATAATTACTAATAGGTATTTCTCCGAATAGGTAACATTGTTTTTAGTCCTTCAAGTTGCCTAAATGTAAGTGTTCTTATCATTGCAGTTTTTTTGTTTAATTCGCTTTCTAGTATTTTTGTTTTCTCATTTAATTCTTGTAAACTTTCAGCATTTAAAGTAATAAAAATAGTTGCAAAGAATAATTTGTCTTGATTTGTTTGTATTAACATTCGCAAGTCTTCAAGATCACATATTTGTTTTTCAAGTTCAGGCAAATGCAAAATATTACCTTGTCTTGAATATGTCGCATATTCAGATTGACTTTGAACCAGTTTTTTAGTTAATTGATTTATAACAGTACCATTTGAAGATGGCTCAATTTTCACAGAAATATTTATATTTCCGATATTAAATAAGTCGTCTAACCAGCTAACCCAAGTTTGTTCAGGATAAACTGTCATTACAAATATTCTTGAAAATTTATTATAACCTAAAACTAAATAATCTTTTTTCTCTTGTAACTCATCTGGAAGAAGCAAGTCCATTATATTTGGAATATTATTAAAAATATTAATTTCTTTTTGTTTTTGCTTTTTGTTTTTTTCCAACATATAGATTTTTACCTCCTTCCTGCAGTTTACTAATATTTTGAGATGAATTTTTATTTAATTCCCTATAAATTAAATTCTTTATTTCATCTTCATTAAGTATCTCACATACAATTTTTGCCCTTAGCAGATTTCCTTTAAAAGACATAGATTTTCTATTTAGTTCTTCTATGGCATTTTCATATGTTCCATCATAGCTTATAATGGCATAGTTTTTGACAACAGATATTGACCTGTTTTCCATTAAATTTTCCAAGTATTCAATCAAATAATTTTTATATTCTTGTATTTTAAAATTATTATTCTTATTTTGTTTGATAAGTGATACAACCTTACTTGTGTCAATATATTCAGTGGTACTAAAAAATTGTACTGGATAATCTATTGCTAAGGCTGTTTGTATCAATATACTTTCAATTGAATCTTGCTCATGTGTTGATAGCATATTATAATCAATATTTCCAAGTTTAATTATGTTTGAATATCTATTGCCAAGACAAACTATATTATTCTTTATTTCCATTTGGAAAATGTCTGCTAATTGTTTTTTAGCTTTTTTGTTGCTTTTTTCTTTTGTTTCTTGATTAGAATTTTGTTTTATATTACGATTAACATTTTTCTTTTTATTGTTTAAATAAATAGCTGTGCCTATAACTAAAATAATACTTAAAACTAAAAATATTATCATTATTACCATCGGCTACACCTTACATATACAAAGTTCTTTTTACGAAATAGATACTTAATCCCATAAAAAAAGAACTTGTCAAAGTTCTGCTCACCAATTTTAAAAAAGGCACATAATAAAAAGAAAATACAAACTATCGTAATAAACAATATTTTAATTGCTAATGGTAATGGTGTTGCTAGTATTGACAAGCTAGATGCAGATAACATCAAATATGTTACTTGTCTTAAACTTAGATATCCACCAAATATTTTTTCTTCCCTTTTAATATCAAAGGGGACTTTAAAAACTCTCATAAACTCGCCACCTTTCTAACCACCAAGCAAACCGCCTGTGTTGTTAGTTGCGACATTTACGATTATTCCTGCAATTATAAGGGAAGCACCTAAAATAACACCTCCACCACATATCCAAGCTAAACTTCCTATACTGTACTGAACCCAAAAAATTGGACATTTTTTGATTAGGTACTAAGCAACTCTTTG